>Ga0214164_1001689_pt1 | contig 12251 bp, 16 predicted proteins | sample TroBogepilimnion_13_FD_153003 | JGI IMG/M metagenome (GOLD analysis project Ga0214164, IMG submission 153003) | Freshwater microbial communities from Trout Bog Lake, WI - Practice 03JUN2009 epilimnion v4 | ecosystem: Environmental > Aquatic > Freshwater > Lake > Epilimnion/Euphotic zone ...
TCGCCATCTACTTCACAGATCAACTTGCCATCAAAACGGTTGAAAATCTTGTACATGCTTGTTGTCTCCTGTTTGCTATCTTATGCGCATATGCGCACAGCGTCAAGAGATTTCTTTTGTCTTTTTCATTTTGAGTTGCGGATCACCCAAAAGCTGCTGCATCGATTCTACGATCCACGCTGAGACGGTTATTCCGCGCTTGCCCAAGAGCTTTTCTGCGGCCTTCCATTGATCCTTGAAATCTCTGGGGATGTAAATATTTTTGTTTGGCATGCGCATGATTATATGCGCATATCGGAAGAATTTGCAATAGTGCAATTTCATGGGGTGTGGGACGGTTACTGTGTCGCGAGTGTTTGGAATTTTTTCCCGAAGTACTTTTCCGTTCGCTTACGCTTCGCCGCCCTCATTTCCCCTAACAAAATAATATCATCAAAATTTTACTACGTGCAAGTTTTTCTTTAGTCGGGTTTTGAAGCGTTCAAACAAGCTGTCTCAAAATTTCGGTCATCCACTAAACCTTGCAGCAAATGGCCCATGTGATCGTGAGCGAAGTCCTGTAACTGTGATGCTCCACTCATTACGCGATTGAGAGCCCCAAGACCGCAATTGTAAGCGAACGAGACAAGAGCAAGCTTATCGATGGGTGTGAAAGTGATATCAATGCCCTTAGACTTCGCCAACGAGTTCGGTAGGGCATCGATATAGGCGTAGATGGGTTGCAGGTCTTGTCTCAATTGAGCTTGAGCTTGTGAGAGTGTTTCGACCTCTCCCGGTTTCACATCGGCGCCGGTGTGCCCGACCCCGATGGTTTCAACTCCTCCGCTGTCTTTATAGGCGGAGAGTCTTACACCCTCACGGAGAATTAGAAACGATTCGCACAAATTCATTTCGGCTTTAGTCATGGGAGTTCAGCACTCGTCACAAACTCCGTAATAGCGTGAGTGACTAATCCCATAGTCACGAAAATGGGACGTTTCGAAAAAGTGAGAATGGCTTGATTGATCGCGCTGAAATAAGTCCAAGCGACCTCATAGCCATTCTCGGCAACGGTGCCGTTGAAACCCGAAATAGGTTTACCGACTTGTTTGCTAATTTGCGCTTGTAAATCACTGAACGCTTCCGCGCTCAGATTCTCAATCTTGACCGTGTTTTGAGCGGTCGTGATGACTGGTAGTGCCATAGTGAAATCTCCTAAGGCAATTGTACCGAATTATAGGGTTGTTGGACGGCACAGTTGACGCGATACCACACATTAGAGTGGGCAGCGATTCCCGAAATCGTGGCCGATTGAGAGCGCGGATTGAATGATGCGGATGTGGAAGAAACGCGAGTGGGTATCACGCTGCCGGTGGAAAAATCCGAGGTCGCATAATCGACTCCACAGGCGAATGAATCCGGCGCTAGCCACGAGACCTTAAAGCTAGTGCTAGTTTCCGCGGATGTGTGAACGTTGAAGACATTGCCTTGTGCGACATCCAAAGAGTTTTGGTCAATTCCTAAATCGGTGGAATCGGTTGCTTTATTTTTATATGTCGATTGCAGCGTCAATCGAAACAAATTGTTTGAAGGATTCCAAAAACCGACTGACGATAGACGCGCGGCAGCGGTTGCGCCGGACGCCCACAATGTATTGCCCGGCAGCAAACCCTGTAAGGTCGTAATTTGACCGCTTGTGTAATCGGTGGAACTTTGCGTATCCGCAAATCCTGGCACTAGCAAGTTATTCGACCAAGTAAATAAATTGTTGCAAGCAAACAAAGCGTTTCCCTGAGTGCCGGTCAATGACGTATTGCAATTTGGTGTGTCGTTTGGTCCATTATTGCCTAAATAGGTAGTCAAGGAAACTGGCGGCGGGCTGGCCCCTAAAGTATTGCCCGGCACGTCGATGATATTGTTAGTGTACTGTATCCCGGAAGAAAGCGAGTTGTAGTTCCAAAGTATGTAGGGTTGACATCCATCATGATGATACACGGTGTTGTGGTCAAAGCCCCAATCTTCGCCATTATCGGCCCATCCAAGAATAAACCCATAGGTGCACGAGTTTGCTTGGTTGCTTTGTTGGTGACCCGTACCCATCGGCACACCGATAGGTGAGGTGCCAATCGACCAGGTGAAACCCGACAAATTCAAGACGTTGTTATGAATCCACACTCTTTTTTGGGGCGCCGGTTGTTGGAACATATAGTGATACGGGCCGAATTCTCCGAAACTGGCGGCAACCACTGAGTTATTGCTGAAAGTAATATCAGAGGCGTCCTGGTAACTAGGACCATTTCCGTCGATACTGCCGGTACCATAGTTGTACGCGCTGAATGCCTCTCCGTTTCCCAGTTGGGCGATGATAGGACCAAATTTCACCCCATCGATCCAAATTAAGTCACCAATTTTTGATTCGTCCATATTTCGCCAGTTGGCGTTATTCCCGTTCCAGCAGGGGTTAAAAATGAAGTTACACAAATTAGTTGTAACTGTACCTCTCTGGTGAATCATGTTACTAGAGCGGTACGGACGCAAGCAAGGACCGGCAGCGCACCCTTGGCCGGTGATACCGTCATCGGCGATGAAGACTCCCATAATGTCAGTGCCGTGAATATCGTTGTTTAAGAACGCCCACGGTCCCCCACCATTGCCTATGTATATACCGTCCCCTCCCTCCGTGGCTAAAGTTGAATGTGGTGGGTCCCCTTGAGACAAAGAGGTGAACTGACTGCCGGTGATGCTACCTTGTGTGCCGGTGCCCGACACGTCGCCCCAAATAAGAGCGTTCCATAATTGTTGAGTGGCTAAGTTGGGTGATGTATAAGTTACGGTCGGCACCGTGGGAGTCGCTGCGGCGGAAATTTGTAAATTGCCGGTGAAGGTGTATGTGTTCGCAACAGTTAAGGGCAACTGAATAGACCAAAAACACGTGGTCGGATCGACCCATATGGCATAGTTGCCGGTGCCGGTGCCACCCGTCAACGTAATCGATGAACTAGGAACAACACAATGCTTGAGAGTGGCCGACGTTCCGTCTAAGCCCGGCCAATAATAATTTACTGCCGGAAAAGTGATCTTAGAGGCCGGTAAGGTTAATGTGCCGGTGCCGGTGTTGGTTATCAGGTCTTTATTCGCGTCTAAAATAACGGTTGGTTCCCACCAATCGAGACCATGGTCACCGCAAGCAACGCACGAGTTCACAATCGAGTTGTCACCCCCACCCCAATTCATTAACAACGTACGGGTCGGTAAGGCCGGTGTGTGAAACGCGAAACGGTCCAAAACCACGTTGCGAGTTTGCGGGGACATGGCCCAAACGTTCCTCCAACCCATTGGATCAACTACATTTCCCGATTGACTAAGCGCCACGTTACCATCAACAGTTAACCCAAGGTCGTAAATATAGAGGCTACCGGTGGTTTGCTGAAAGTAAAATGGTGACTGCGAAAAAGGGTCCATCATTTGCAACTTAGCTAAGTTGGGCCAATACTCCGCTAAGTTTCCGGCGTTGATAGAAGTTCCCGGAGGAGGGAATTGATTCGGGTTAGTGAGTTGCGTATGTATATAGATTGGCAATTGAGTAATGGGATAAACCTTGTAATACATCGAACCAGAAGGTAGAGCGGTAAAAGGAATGGCATTCGTTCCATCGAGCGACAACTGAAAACCGCTGCCCGTCGAATTCACTACTGTGTAGATTCCACCGGGATAAATAGGAGTCGGACCGTTTGTCGTAATGATTCTTGTTCCATTTGCCGGTTGGGACACAGTGCCGGTACACAAAGACAACGTACAGTTTGCCGTTAGATCGAACGTGCTCAAAGGCACCGTCAAAGAGCTTGTCAAAGGGTAAGTAGTACCTTGCGGCAAAGCGATATCATCACCCGGATGTGCACCATTCAGACATGACTGTAAAGAAGCTTGTGGGGTCGGTTGTCCGGTGCCGCAATTGGTACCGACAACCCAAAAAGTGCCGGTGGGGTTAATCGAAGGAATGATAGCGAGGGTAGGTTTCTGGGGAACAAACTGCCCCGAGGGTCGCGCTAAGGTTGTGAAGGTGACATCTTGGCCGGTGCACCACGCCCCACCTTGATACGACTGCCCCATGGCGTGATAGGTGGTGTTGGGTAACAAATTGGAAACGTTCAAGGTTTGAGGAGTGGAGGTATTGGAGGGCGCGCCGGGTTGAGTTGGGATAGATCCGTTACCCTGCGATTGAGGATACACGCCGGGATTCGCGGACCATTGTGCGAGAGTCGCATAAACCACCTGCGATTGGGTCGGCGCCGACGGCGAAAACGATGCGCTCCAGATAATTTGTGCTGACCCCCAGCTTACATTCCATACGCCATTAATCGCGGGATAAGTTCCCATGGCCGGATAAGTATATGCTGTGCAAGTATTGGCAGCTACGCAAGCGGAAACACTTATCAGAAACGAGAGCAAGAATTTTTTCATCGTCGAATTCCTTTTCAAAAGTTATGGATGACAGTAGAGAGCGGGTTTCCAGTTACCACCCGTTAATTGGGTGAATGCCGTCAAGTTTGCCGGTGGAGAGGTGAGAGTACTCAACGCGGTAGATGATCCCTGAGTCCATCCTGTTGCAGTACTCGTAAGAGAGTTGTTTTCTATTTGCCAAACACCAAAAGGCAATCCGCCGTTGTCAACAGCTTGAAAGGTGAAACCGGCAGTTCCGGCTGCAATAAGAAAATAATTAGTCCCTGCCGGAATCGAAGGCGCGCTGCCAAAGCTAAACGTGACAATTCCCGCCCCGCTCACGGTCGCAAGACCTCCGGGCGTGATTAAAGTTTTTGCAGCATTGTAAAAATAAAGTGCGACCGTACCGGACACAGCCGATGTAGCATAAGCTGTGCAGATTTTGGGCGATATAGAACCTGACAACTGAATTTCTTCAGCGTAAGGAACATTCAAAACGGTTGCACTTGTTGCGGAATTTTGCGGTACCGGCGTAATCCATAAGCCTTGATCCGCCGTGGTGTAGCTAGGAGCACCCCCCGATGAAGGCAACTGAAAAGTAGTTCCGTTGCAGTTGTAAACGAGATTGGTGGTGGTCAGGTAGAATAATTGTCCTTGCACCGTACATGAGGATGGCACCGTGGAGCCGGTTTGGACGGGTGCCGTCATCCCTTCAGCGGTCGCGTTCCAGCTCCCGCCTGTCAGGACGTTGTTCGCCGCAGGTAATAAAATTTGGGTCGGTATCACGTCAAGGCCGCTGCCGTTCGACCCTCCCGGACAACCGGTATCAGCACACAGGATACCCGAACTTCCGACCTTGGGAGGGCCCCACGATGCCGTTGTTCCGTTGGTAATCAAGCTGGCGGCATATCCCGGTTGGGTAGGAAGTGATCCGCCCGACCCACATGCTGCCCCAGAATCGAGTAACTCTCCTGGCGCCGTTGCGATGTTGCCGATCATCACGCAATGCCCGGTCGTGTAACCGGTCGTGAGTAAATAGGCGATATTACCCGTGGCCCCACCCACTCCATATTGCAGATATGGCCCGCTCGCTAGCGGGTTGTAGTTGATGTTTCCGGCAGCGGTTGACGGTGTGGATGATTGATTTATGGCGGTTGCCGGACCACCGGCCCCGCCCGGCACTGTCACCACGGCGCCCGTGGTCGGGTTGATGCACAATCCATTTGATATGACATATCCACCATTTGAGGTCGGAATCGTGGTCGTGCCACCTTGCAATGGGACATATCCGGTCGGGCAAGTTTGCTGCGCATATCCAATACCGCATCCAATTAGCAAAACCAAAAAAGTTTTCATTTTAATTTTCTCCTTAAAACCAAAAGGGGCACCTATGAAAGAATGCCCCTTTGAAAATTGAAAGTCACGTACTCTCTATTTCAGAACTGACGAAACGTGCGACTCCAATGTAGTGAGTCTTTTTTCGTGATCTTCGATTTTTTGATCAACTGTAAGCTCAGTGGCTTCCACCGTTTGTAACTCTTGACCGACGTTCGTTTGATGCGCGGCGGTCAAATCAACATCTTTGAGATTTTGGAATACTGTTTTCTTGTCATCCATTTTTTGTCAAGTCCTTATGTTTGAATAGCGCATCGAACGTACTTTCAATTACGTTCATTTTTTTCGGAGTGGCAGTGGCAGTGTGCGCGGTCGCAACATTAGCCGGTGTTGCGACCGGATTAGGGTTTACCTTCACCGCAGGTGCCGGTGTTGGCGCCGGTGTTGCCGCCGGTGTTGCCGGTGCCGTGATTGCCGGTGGTGTTGCCGGTGCCGTGGAGGCAGCGGTCGATTGAATCGCGGCAACGGTCGGATGAAGCGCGCCCTCCACCACACCAAAGATGGACACCGCCAAATTTTCTACGACGGCAGCTAATTGAGCGTACTGTGCCACGTTGCCGCTCGGAATCGTTTCGGCGACTGTTGTAAGGCTAGTAATTAAATTGAACGCCTTTTCAAGCGGAGTGCCCGTTGCCATTGGTCCGACCGTTTGGGCGATAGCAACAAGCCCCGCCGTTGCCGGTTTGAGGAATTGGCTTAATCCCTTTTGCACATCATTTTCGATAGTTGTAAGTAACGACATTTGTTGATTGTTCCTTTTGTGTTTGGGAAATACTTCAAAACAGTCTTTATTTTACCGCATTATGCTGCCAACGCTGCCACGGCCTTACCTTTTTTGACCACACCAACACCGGCGGAAATAACATTTTGGGTAGAGCGCAAAAGGAAAATTCCCCCAAGCAAAAGAATGAGTCCCACTAGCCCGGTGAATAGATCAACCGGAAGTAGCAGCCCCGCGAGAGTAGTGAGCAAGCTACTAGAAGATGGTGCGGCGGTTGTGGCAGCGTTGTTGGAATTCATTTGTTGTGCGATGGTGCCGCTTGCGGTCGGGCCATTGATGGGTTGTGCGGTGGAGGAGATGCTAGATGGGTCGGAAACGCTAGTAGCACCCTTCAGGATTCCGCCAGCTAGCGCAGTGCTGGCGGATTGAGTCACGGGGTCGGTTTGCAACCCTACCCCTACCGCAGCACTTCCGACCTTCCCTGCGAATAAACTCGAATTGAGTAAGCTCATACGTTGTAGGGATTCAACGAATAACTGATGAGTGGCACCTGTGTTTGCGGATATACAGGTTGGTTAACCGTGATGTAGGTCGAATCATAGCCTTGAATAGCGGTTCCGGTTTTATGGAATGCCGTTTTTATTTGTGCGCGAAAATACCACGCAAAAATAACCACTGCTACGATAGCTAAAGTCAATTCTAGGGTTTTGCCCTTCATTCGATTTCTCCTAAAGGCTTAATCCGGCTAGCCACGCGCCGAGGGTTCCAGCACCAACCGAGGAGAGAAATCCTCCTAGCTTTTGGCGAAACACATAAATCACAATGGCCGCGAGAATGATAAGCAATAACGTTTTTGACATCTTGATATTTTCCTTTTTGATTTTTGTATCAGTTACTTTGCCTGATGGGTTAAATTGCGTTGATTGCCAGAGAGGTTACCTAAAATGGTTGTTCCCGCGCTGCCAATCGTTTTCGTGATAGTCGATAACACCGAGGTAGATCCGGCACTTTGTGCGGTGCCGATAGCTGCCGAGGATTGAGTATTCGAGCTAGCGGTCGGAGGGTTTAGAGCCGCTGCAATTACGCCCACTTGATTCGTACCGCCTTCACCACCTTTGTTGAAGACACCCGATTGCACGGCGCCTAAAACGGTTTGCAGATTACCCGATTGGGCTTGATATCCCAATGCTGCGATGTTCTGTTGAATCGTTCCGGCGTTTTGCGCTATGGAAAGAGCGGTTGAGTCCTGATTTTGCAACTCAGCTAAACTCGTCGCGTTTGTGTTTTGAGTTGCTGCCAAAGTGGCAGCAAATTGACCATTGGCTATATTCGTCAAGGCCGCGTTGTCTTGCGCGTCGATTGTCACCGCACCTTGTACTTGCGCTTGTCCCAACTGCGATTGTACCGATGCTTGGGTTTGCGCAATTTGCACAGCAGCATTGGCGTTGGTGACGGCTGTTTGAGTGGCAGCGTTGGCGTTGATTGCTGCCACTGCCTCAGCTCCAGCGTTAGGGTCGGTAGTCGCAGCCGATGTGGAGGAATTCGAAGAACCCGACTTAAACAGCAAGTAAAGGCCAAAAATTCCCGCCCCACCAAGCAACCACCACTTATATTTTTGTAACCAATTCATCCCGCCTCACTTTCCACCGGCGCTACAGAACCCATAAAAAAGGGAACCCCTTGATTAGTTCCCCCATTACCGGTTGCGGACGTTTGAGGATAAAACGCTTCAATGTTTGGTGACGAAACTAATTGGCCGGTGAGCACGCCGACACCAAACCCAACCGTGCCAGGGCCGATATACTCACCGGGCGCCGTTGCCATCATCTGACGTTGAATCATTTGAGGACCCAACGTTAAATCGAAAAAAGCGGAGGGTTCAAGGCCTGGCCATGACGGAATATCATAACCGGCGTTGAATTCCGGTAAGCCCAATACGGCACCGGTGGAGTATTGGACTTCGTCACCGTGGCCCGGCGTGGTGCCGGGAGTTACGATCTTGCCCTGTAAGCCGTTCGCACGTTTCATTTTTGCTCTCCTTTCGCGAAACGGATCTAAGAATAAACCATGTCCACCGGTGACGCTACCGACCCTAGGCCCGTTGCCGATGCGACCGGCGACACAGCAGCCGTGATGCCAGCGCTGAGAGCCTTACCGGCGCTGGTCAAAACCTGTCCCGTTTGCGCGTTCTTGCTCACCAGAACCGCTACGACTGCCAGCGCTACGATTGCCGTACCAACCGCTATAATCCCGTTGATTGCGTTGCTACCCATTTGTTGTTCCCTTCGTTGCCGAATTTGTTGAATTTGTTGAATTTGTTGAATTGGTTGTAAGTCCGAATGCTGTATCAAGGTTGGCGAAAAATCCCACACCCTTGCGTAAAAAGATAGAGACTAAGATCAGCGTTAGTAAGGCAACCGATAACGGTTTTAGGCGTGGAATAAAACCAATTGCCCCGACCATTACAAACACTAATATCCACTGCAAAAAATTATCCTTGCCAACGAAATCATTTCCGACTAAAACCCACAATTGAGCAGCGTTTCCACGTGCTGCCGAAATGATGAGTAAAATACCGGCGAAGATCAAAACGAGTGGCATTATTTATTTTCCAGTGTTTGAGTTTTGCGAAATTCCGATGATAGCCAAGTACTGGGGCAGTTCACCGCGAACAGTCACGAACACAATGAAGCCTAGTGCAATGGCCCCAATGACGATATTGGACTGCGAAGTTAAGTTCACGCGATTGCCCTAGTAGTGTCCGCAATCAAACGTAGCACTCGAGACCATGCAAAGATAATCACGAAAATGAGCAATACGAATAATGCCCAATTCCAGACGCTACCTTGCGGGTTGAACGGCTGGTCCCACCACGCCTTGAAAGACTGAAACATCGAATTTTTCCTTTCCTTTTTGAAAATGTGCCGGAAGCGAGAGCACTTCCGGCAGGATTAGTTTATCCTCTCATCCTCTGGCCCCAGTCTAGCTGGAACTGAGAGAACCGGCGTTCTGCACGGTCGCGATGTTGGCAAACATTTCCGAAAAATTAAGAATATACGGAGGGTTAGCCCCGATCACTGCCGGAACGACACCTAATTGCAAGGTGCCGTAGTTGGCAGTACTGAACGGCTTATCCCGGAAGGAAAGATAGTAAGTTCCCGGAGGCGGATCACAGAACAATACTTTGCGCATCCGGATGGCCACTTGCGCCGGTGACAGTTGGAAGACATAAGACTGATTCGCGGTTTGCAATCCGATGTTCACAATGTCGGTTCCGTTGCCACGACCACCGTTTGTAGTAGTCCCGTTATTGAAAACGATAATGGACGAAATGAACTGGCGGAGGTTCGCATACGGCATATTGAATTGCTGATTTGCGGCCATACCGCCGGAATTGTTCACAGATTGCAGCAAGTACTGAGTGGATGCCGCGATGGGAGGCAAGAACGGCAAGTTCGTTTGCGGGTTCGTCGGAATTTGATCCATGTATTTTTGATACACGTTGATTGTCGCACTCGTGATGGAAACCACGTTCGCAGCGCTGGCTCCCTTGTACACGGCAAAAGTGGAATCGGCCGTACCAACCGCTGCCAATTGCGCCGGTGACGGAAACGTTAACTGGAGGAACGAAACGGCATTCAATACCGCCATGTTGATGATCCCGCGATAATCTCTGTCGGAATAACACACCGGAATTTCCCAGTTGAACGTCACGGTGCCGGTGCCACCCGCTGCAATGGATGGCGTCATCGATTGCACGTTGATGTTGCTGCCGTAATTCATCACGCTATTCACGTCGGTCGCCGTCTGTACCAATGCGGTTTGGTAAAGCTGGCGATGCCGGATTGAGTTCAGCAGTGAGATGAAAAATCCCGGACAATTGATTCGCTGATTGTTTTGCGGATCGGTGAACTGTATGTTATACAGCAAATTCGAAGCGCCGAAATCAGTCGGCGTGATTGCCGTTGTTCCCGTGTTGCTGATCGTGGCAGTGATCGACACGGTAAACGATTTCACTAATCCGACCTTGAGAGGTTGAATCGAGTAAATCGGTTGATTGGTGGGGTTGATCGTGGTTGCGCCCGAAATCGATTGGGTTCGCTCAATCGCAGATGCCTGAATGATCCCCTGAATTTGAGGATCGGAATATTGAGGTGTAGAAACTGTAGTACCCATAATGTTTTCTCCAACGTGTGAGGTATTGTAGGTTTGCCGGTTCCAAAATTTTATGGGCGAAAATTTTAAAATCGACTGAAAATTAAAGAGAGGTTTGCCCGGTTGTTCCCGCTGCCGCTGCGGACACCGGCACCATTGTCTCCGGTTTGAAGTGGGTCAAAATCAGATGCGCGAGAAATCCGAAAATGAGCACCATCGAAAGCACCGTTAGCCAATTGACCGGATGCTTAATCAATTCGAAATTCACGATTGCCACGAATCCCAACTCCGTTTCCCGAAAAACAGTAAAGCCCCGAGAACCAAAACCATGAGTGAAATAGTGATGAAGTTTGGAATACTCCAACTAATAACTGATTCATCCATTTGAAATTCCTTTCGATGAAATTATAACACTTTCACTAGCTTTTGACCGCGAACCATTGCCGGTTCCGGCTCATACATTTCAATTTCCGGTTGCAGCCTCTCAGCAAAAACTGCCATGATTTTATCAGGTGACGGCACCGGCGCCAACTCCACCAGCTTATCGGCCTTCACCTCATAGTAATAGGAGTGATACTCCGGCAGTCTTTTGATTTGTCCATTGTCCTCTTTGGGTAGGTAACGTTCTACGGTTTTGCGGTCTTCTGCATCGGTAAGGTGAAATACTTGAATGTAATCGGCTTCGCTCATCACAAACCGACTCATCCAAACCGGACGTTGCGACAAAGTGATGACCGGAATGTGCTTTGACCGGCCTTGCGTTAAAATTTTATTCCATTGCTTATTTTTCTTGTCGATTGAGTAGCCTTCGTCCACATAGAGGCCGGTGTTTTCGTTTGCGTTGATTTGACGCATCAACTCAACTATTTCGGAATCGTGCTGTTCTAACACCGGATGATAGATATACACTCCCGGTTCTGTTGGAGCGGGTTCGCCCATTTCGCGATGTTCCGCGTACGGGATTTTGTTGATCCATTCATCACCTTTGTAATCGAGCACGACCCAAGGTTTTTCGTCATAATCTCTGAGAGATAAATGGTAAAGGGCAGCGATGGTTTTACCGCTGCCCGTCCTACCGACTATTACTAGTCGCTCGGTGTCTTTTGCCAACTTCATACAACCCGTTCAAGCCGAGGCTTCGCTTCATTCGCCCTTCTAATGCGAATGGCGGCGAAACGTGGGCCATACACCATGCCCAATGTGACGATAAGGCCGGTCCAAGCGATAGCCTTTTCCGAAGCATCGATATTGTAGTGTCTCGCAACTTCTAGCGACGCTGCCGCGAGTTGGTTTGCTTCCGATTCCACTAACGCAATTTCCGGCACGTTGGTAGCGGCCGCTACCATGTGGTGGATGGAATAAAGAATCTTTTCAAGGCCGGTTACAGAAACCGCACTCGTCGCCGATTTCCGGCTTGCTGGGGTTCCAGTTTTCCCGGCACCGCTGCCGGGAGGTCGCCCACGTCTCTTTTTGAGTCCTGTAGGGATTGTGGGAGTTTCGACCTTTCGGGTTTCGGTTCCGGTGTCGGTTCCGGTGTCGGTTCCGGTGTCGGTTCCGGTGT
>Ga0214164_1001694_pt1 | contig 12236 bp, 13 predicted proteins | sample TroBogepilimnion_13_FD_153003 | JGI IMG/M metagenome (GOLD analysis project Ga0214164, IMG submission 153003) | Freshwater microbial communities from Trout Bog Lake, WI - Practice 03JUN2009 epilimnion v4 | ecosystem: Environmental > Aquatic > Freshwater > Lake > Epilimnion/Euphotic zone ...
GACCTGCGCACGGGTGCCGACGCGCGCAACCTTGCCGCCCGCTACCTGCGTGTTGTTGGTGCGCTTATTCTTACGCGTGCGGTTCGCCATTCTGGTTTCTATCTAAATAGAAGATTTTTCTCGAGTGGTGAACAAGTTTTATCTTTATGCGTGTTGGCTTTGAGGACCGTCTTCTCAATCCACGTTTCTAGGTCTGCGAGCTCGTCTGTCGGATCCAATGAACGCGCGTGCTGGAGCGAAATTGAGGATCGCTGATTATAGAATTCGCGATCCTTCTTGAGCTTGCGCAGTGTCTTGACCCATTCTTCTAGATTGCCACGGTCGCAATACAGTGCGGCATCACCACAACACTCCATCAGTCCAGGTGTAGGTGAAACGACCACGGGTATACCGGAAGACATCGCTTCCACTGCTGTACGCCCCCATGTCTCCTCTTTGGACGGCATAATCATCACCCACGTCTGCTCATACACATCCTTAATCTGCGTTGTATGCTCAATATACTTAAGATTCGGGAGCGTTTTATCAGTGATTTGCTTACGATAGCCGCCAAGAATACCTAAAAATTCTTGTTCAGGCATTGCTTTTGCTAACTGTATAAGAAGCTCGCCACCCTTATTCTCATTTACATTACTCAATGTGACATACTTTGCGTCCTTCTTCGGCTCATCAAGGTGCGAATGATATATACCATACTTACGATAGTCTACTGGCGGTCTTACAATACGTAAATAATCCTTCGGCAAATCCTTTCGGGAAGATTGTAAACTATGTGAATTGAAAATCGCCCACTGTCGCCCTTTGAGTCGCTCATCAAACCAATTTGGATCTATAGCACGAACATAGTTATCAGTGTGGACCCATTCCAGAAAAGGTATACCAAACTTATGAGCAATCCATATTGACTGCTTGCGATAGTAATAAGAATGGCTCATCAAAACGTGTGTATCCTTTAAGAGTTCAAAAAGGGTGTTTGTATTATATAAATCGAAACAACGGACACCTTCGTAGGTCTTATTTGGATAGCCAGGCGTGCCGACCCAAATATCATATAAATACGGTTTCTTAAGAAGATGCTTATTCATCGTATGCGCACAAATCTCTGAACCGGCATTCACAAACGGTACGTAATCGTGTAGAATCCAGAGAATACGAATACGAGTGCCAGGCGGATCTATGGTATCCCACGACGGCCAGTTCTCGTATTCAATCGACGCCGCCTTTTCGGGGGAAATGGTCAACATATGTTTTGAACGGGCATCGCCAAATAGAAGAAGTATGATCACCAATGCGAGAACATAAAACCATACACTCCCGCTATGATTTATCATCCCTTACCTTGGTAAGGGATATTTTCGAGACTTGCGTCAGCCTCTTTTTGCGTTTTTAGCGGAGTTGCGTACCAGATGTCAAGGAGTTTAGTATTAAAGGGTGTGCTGGTCTTCGAACAATTGAGCATATAAATCATCATTCGATAGATATTCCATTGGTCGGCAACACCGGCAAAGTGTATTAGGAAATCGCCTGGCTGGAAGAGTCTCGCACTCGGATCGGTAGCGAGATTTTGCGGACCAAATAGATAGGCGTTAAAAAGACTATGGTTTGTAATTGTCACAATCATAGCGGCATCACTGGGGTTCTTCTCTGCCACGTCTATCATCGCCTTGTTTTCCCACCAAATATGATGAATAAACTGGGTTTGTTGATAGGTGCGTTCGATGAAACTCTTGAGCCAGGCGGACTTGCCGCGCAGTAGCATATTGCCTGAATTGAGATTGCCTACAACGTCTTTCGTCCATAATAGGTCTTTGTTGGCTGGTAGAAGAGGAAGGATATGTTCACGGATTGAAAATTCCTGATTCATAATAATCACATCGGCATCAGACCAAAATATGTAATCGTAGTCATCGAGATATTTCAGAATATAGCGGAGTTTTGACCAGGGAATCGGACGAGTGCGATCCCATACTTCCTTGCCGCCGCAGATAAAATCGTAACCGTGTTTTTGGGCGTAAGCCCGCTTTGTTGCGAGACCTGGTTCGACCGCCTTTGTATAATCGGCGCCGATCACCATCGTTAAAATTGCGATACGTGGCTGTTGCTGAGTCATTCTTCGCAAAAAATTGAAGCTTTCGCGGGGTATTATATTATTCTCACGTTGCTTCCTTAAATAATTCTATGGAACGTATCCCTCCTAGTACTACCCCCACTCCTGTAAAATATGTAAAGAATGATGCGGGTAACTATGTTTGTCCGCACACGAATTGTGGAAAAATTACGCAAAAGCAAAATACTATGTATTATCATATTATGAAAAATCATAGTCCAAAGCTGCCGTTTGAATGTAGTCGATGCGCAAATAATCCGCAGTTCTTACAACGTTCAGGATATATGAATCATCTTGCGACAAAACACGCAGATGCTCCTAAGCTTACCGATAAAGAAAAAGAAATTCTTGGAGGTGTTACAGAAAATCCTGCGGTAGCTATTTCCTTTAAGTGCCCCGCAACGGGTTGTACGCAAACAACGCATACAAAGTCAAATATGTTGATTCATTATGCTCGAACTCACGCACGCGAATGGATTCCGCCGTATGTTCGCGGAGAACAGTGCGGGCGCTGCCATCATACATATTCTTCCTCTTCCGCTTATCTATATCATAGCATTGCGTGTTATAAGACACAAGCATCGAATGATCAGTTAAATATCATCTCGCGCATCAGGTAAAGACCATGATAGCCAATTGCGGAAAATCCTAGTAATAGCATCATCTCAAAATATCGTCGATTCGCGTCCTTTTTTAGATATCCTAAAATGATTAGAAGCGGGGCAACAAGTAAGATATGAATCCAGTTAATCCAGGCGCTCTGCCCATCCTTCAGCTTGAGATAGGCTTTGTATGAATGGTAGAAAAGGACAACCAGACCTAAAAGACCAATCGCGGTAAACACGTGCTCTGGAACATTTTCGCGCTGGATCCCTACATATAAAAAGAGAGGTCCTACAGCGAGGAGATGAAAAAGATGTCTTGATACATCTGATGTTAGTGACATTACTCTAAAAAATGATAGGTATTTTATTTTTCTGTTTGGATGATAAATGAACTCAGTTGGTCCATCAGGACTTGCGTTATTCTGTGATGGGTCGGCGCGCAACAATGGACGCGCAGGGGCAAAGGCGGGCTTCGGTGTTCATATTTGTAATGGAACTACAACAGTTCATCAATATTCCGCTGCGCTTCCGGGACATGAACCACAGACGAATCAGCGTGCGGAACTTAGGGCTTTGGACTATGTTATCAAGTACATTGCGGATGGACGGATTGCGGGAGCGACCATTTACACTGATTCAAAATACAGTATTGATGTGCTGTTGAAATGGTGCGAAGGGTGGGAAAGGCGTGGGTGGCGGAAGGCGGACGGAAAGCCTGTACTACACCAGGATATTATTCAACCTATGTGGCTAATGTGGAAAAGTATCCGCCTGGTAACCTCTATGGTCCATGTGCCGGCTCATACTAGCGGGGTTGACTTTGCGTCGCGAGGAAATGCCGAAGCGGACCGACTTGCCACAGCAACTACGGAATAAATAATTGTATAAAATAGGATGAAGAGCCAAACCCAGAAGCTGTATAATTTTATATTATTTGTTGTTATTCTCGCCTTTATAGGATATGTTTTTTACCGAATGTTTAGCCTGAATAGTTCTGCGCGTATTGATGATATTTGGGTCATTAATCTAGACCGTGCGCCCGATCGATGGGAACATATGCGTAAGAGCACCGCGCAGTTTGGAGATATGGTTCACCGTTTTTCTGCGATGGACGGAAAGACGATTACCGACCGTGAACAACTCCGCGATGAGGGCGTTGGTCTATATTTTACCCGCGTAGCCGGCAAAGATAAGGAACTTGTCAATAAGGGAGTTGTCGGATGTTGGTTATCGCATAAGCGACTCTTACAGCATTTAGCAAATATGGATAGAACAAACAGCTACGGTCATCTTATTTTAGAGGATGACGCCCACGTCCCTAAAGACTTCTTATCTGGTAAGGATACCTGGTCTAACATTTCTAAGAATATTCCTACTGATTGGGATATAGTCTATTTAGGAATGGGCGGCGAGATAGAGAGTGTCCCGATTGCCGATAAGATTGTCAAACTCGTGCCTGGTAAGAATCAGTACGGCACCCACGCATATTTAGTGAAGCACGGTTCTATAAAAACCAAGCTTCTACCTGCTTTACGATTTATGACCGACGCGATTGACAATCAGTATAATTCGCTATTTAATGATCTAAATGTATACTGTATTTATCCAAATATTATTGTACCTGATGAAGAAGTAAGCTCAAAATCGACTATATTAGCTATAAATTAAGATTGTTAATATTTGATTTCGCAGCAAGTTCATCATTATAACGTACTGTTGGCGGATCGCATATATAAATATTCCAATGATCTGCCATCATATCATAGTGAACATCAACCTCATTTGTCATGTGTTTGATGCTCGGTAAAATCTTCGTCTTGAGCGCGCCGTGACGCACAAGATACGCGTGGGCTCCCCAGTTACCCTTATTATACGAAGCTGTCATCTTCTTAATACCTGGGGCGACAGTCTTGCCTATAATTGGCTTCTTAATACCTAAAAACACCATATCCCAATCGGCAGGAATATTTTTCGATACTGTCGACCATACGTCATTACCCGTCAAAAAATCGGTAGGAAATTCCGCATCGTCCTCGCAGATAAGATGTCCTGCGTTATTATTTGTAGGTTGCTCCGCAAGGTATGTTAAAAGCCGCTTATGCGAAATCCAGCAACCGACCGCTCCTATATTTGCCGACGTAATTCGGTCCGTTTTACCGTCTTTTTCAAAATCGCGCGACATGGTTACCACATATCCTGCGCCATATTTTTGCGCCTGGTCCCTTGTTAAATCCTTGCCATGCGTTGCGGACCACCGATGAACCATATTACTGATATGCTGTGTCTTTGTTTGAATATTATTCCACCGCTCGGCATCCTTATCAAGGTTAATCACCCAAATATCCTGGATTGTAGGAGCAGACAAGGATGGTAAATATCTAAAGAATGCTATAATTGCGAGTGTTACCCCAAGCGCAATTAGAAAAAGACTTACACCTTTAATAGGCTTAAATTTAGCCATTCCTATATTGGAACATGATTTTATTCTAAGAGAGTCTTGAGATACTCTGCCGATTCCAAGGCACCCTCCATCCATGTCTGCGTTAAACTAATCGACTCGCCCGTCAGATACAGATTCGGCTCAGGATTATGAGCTAGTTTTGACGCAGTTGCTGGATCGTATATTCCAGGTAGCCAATATGTACATCCATTTGGCCAATCGTGCTTCTTCAAATAGGTCGGTTTTGTAATTGTTTTATCGGGAAAGAGTTCTGTTAATTCATTGTGAATAGCCTCTTCTAAGGCATCGCCATCAAGGTTGCGCCAATAGTCTGTGTCAGTCCCGTCTGTATAGGAAATCATAATTAGACCAGATTTTGGATTAATAGGAATAATATAACGTAGAGGACTATCCGTCACTATCTTTTCCGTAATATCTAATGGAGGTTGATATACAGCATAAATACGAAGAAGTGGTCCCGTTGCGAGTTGTTTCATTAATGGCATATCTTTGAGAATACTAAAATCGCTATATCCGCAGCGGCAGGTTGCTATAATTACTCTCGATGCGCAATAGTTGAAGGGTCGTTGGTTTGCTTTTTTACCACGGACACCTGTAATTTCGAACAAATTGGATGCGAGTCTGGTGATATTCGTGACTGTGTGGCGGTTTTTAAGGGTGGCGCCGGCATCTATGGCGGCGGCGTGGAGCCCTGTGGTAAGTGCGTCTAGCCCTTCGACGATTCCATAGTAGTCGGAGGATTTGGCGGATCCCATTTCGCGGGTTGACTTGAAGAGCGGAAGTGCGAGATCGGCGCGTAAAAGGTTGAATTCTGACCAATAGGGATAGTATTTAAGTACTTGGGCGAGCTCTTGGGGGACAAGTTCTGCTACAGTATGTTTCGCCAGCTCCTCGTTGGGCAGAGTGTCTAAGACATGTCTTAGCGGCTCAAAGAGTTGTAGAAAGGGGTTTGGGTGTCCGTTGGGTGTCGTGCTGTCGGTAGAAATTGGATAGGTGTGAAGACCGAATCGGTCAACCAGGGCGGCAACACGCTTATGTTTGTGAAAGATGCGACCAGCGCCGATTTCGTATTGAAGATTTTTGGATTTATCGCGGTAAGTGACGACTCTGCCGCCCCACGCCTTATATTGCTCAAGCACGAGCACATCATTGCCGGATTTCTTGGCAAGATATTCGGCAATAGATAAGCCAGCCAGACCACCCCCAATGATGATAGTCCGCTCCACATCCATCTACTTTTAGAGAGATTCAATCCAACGGCAGATGTCCTCAGTACTGCTACCCTGAAATTGGTCGACCACCTTCTTCGGGCGGAATGCCATAAAGGTAGGAAACCCCATGACACCGCAATAACCGGCAGTCGTCTTATTGACAGTATGTTCGCACTTCCAGAGTGTGAGTCCCTTGGCGGTGGCAGCGGCGTCTACCTTTGAAAGATCAATATTGCGGCAATAGCCGCACCAAATAGCGGTAAAATATATGAGAAAGGTATTATCGGACTTTCGCATACCATCAAGTGCTGCGCCTTTCGGATCCGCCAGCCACATTGTCTCAAAATCGTTTAGAGTATCTAGCATCTTCATCCGTATTGTTTACTAATGACGTCATAAAATCCTTTTAAACCTCCCGCAATAACGACGGCGGTAAGAACGCCCGCAATTGCGGGTCCAGGTCCCTCTAGCGAGCTTCGCTCACGTGCGCCACCGCTCTGCGTCTGAATCGGTGTAGATGCGGCTTTTGCGCCATTGGGTGCGGGGGTTGGTGCTGGCGGTGCTGGCGACGCTGGCGTTACCTGTGAAACGGGGACACCTACACTCACCGTAGGAGTAGCAACACCTGTTACTTCCGTAGGCAATCCGTATTTTGCCATTCCAGGCATAGTAGGAGCATCGGGCAATTCGGGTATCTTAGCGTGGAGCGCCGCTACCACTGCCGGTGACATCAATGGTGCTACAATATCCTTATAAATACCACTATACGATATTTGTGGTATAGATATAGTCGGTATCATACCAGCAAAGTCAAAGCCTCCCTTTATAGAACCTGTAGGATGCGTCACTAAGAACTTCTTGCCATCAATCGGCTGATTGAAAAACATAGCATACGGCAGCGGTGCGGAGATTCCATTCTCTAGAATACTTTTTGTCATAAAGAGTGCGTGAATACTATCCCACAGTACCCATAAGAATCCAAATAAGAATAGGAAAATATTAAATACACTGAGGAGTTTTGCGAGTCCCTGCCACATCTCACCCATATAAAACTTATCCGCGCCTAAAAATCCGAAAAATATTGCTAAGACAGCGTAAACAAGATAAGATTTTTCGGAAGTAAATGTTGGCTTTCCATCATTTTGTGTAAACACCCCGCGTCCAATGCCACAGATCCAGTCAAACGGTGATGTAAGACCCTCTTCGCGTATTTTTCGCCCATCATACACAATCTGTATTAAATCCCAGTAATGCCACATACCAAGTGTAAAAATATTGAAAATAATTTTCATTATACCCGTATGGAAACTACGTAAGTAAAAATGGTCTGCGCCCAATAATCCGAGTAGAACCGACAAAATTACAAAGACGAAATAATTTCTATCTGCGTGCTTCCACGTATCAATATCCGAAATATGATGCGGGGTTTTACCGCCACTCTTACTACCATAGTCATCTGCGGTTTCTGACGCGGACGGGGTTGAATCCGGTGGCGCAGGAGGCACCGGTGGGATCGGCGGTATCGGCGGTGGCGGCGGTGCTCCTGCTCTTACTCCGTCAGTCAGACCATCGGACGACATCTCTAATGGTTTTTATCTTAATTTATACAGTGAATAGAACGCCACCTAGACCCGCAACAATACGCAGCACATTGTAATTTGTCGCATACGTTGTAACACCCGCAGGATACGATTGTACCTGTGGATTCATTGTCAATTGTAATACAATAGAATCCAGGCGACTGCCGTTACACGTTCCCATAGGCTGCTCTGCCTCCGGGGCTAAACTGAAGGAATATACATAGATAAAATCGTTAGGAACTGCCGTATGACGTTGCCATGGTTGCATTAAACGGAAATACTGTGCCGCCTGCTCCTCAAAGCGATCATAACCGTCAAATTGAAGAAGTGCCGTAGCGATAATATCTAAGTTAGGAATACCGGTCTCGTTCAACATACGGCTACCGTAATTAAACCATTCGTGTGCCTGTTGCATACGGTCCTCATTCACGACCCATACCATTTCCTTAATCGGATTGTTGAAGACTAACGGTACCGAGATACGTGTTGTATTTAGAGGAATACTATAACGCTTCTGCTGCTGTACCTGCTCGATGAGATATTCGTGGCGCGAACTCACAAAGCGGCGGCGCTCCTCTGTATCCAAATAGATATAATCACCCCACATCACCATATCAGTAATTGTAACCGGTGTGGCGGTAAGCGCAGTTGGACAATTAGGACTGTTATTCAGGATTGCGTTCTCTAAGCTATTACTGAACACCATATCATTGCCATTCTTGAGTCGAATATAGAAGCGCACCGGTGTTGCCTGTAGCGCAATGAGCGGTAAGGCAAGACCTGGATTCTTACAAAACCAGAAATCGAGTGGAACTAAGAGATTAAGGGGACCTGATTGTGACTGATCGTTAAAGACCTCTTGCGTTCCTGTCATATAGTAAATACCATCCTTCTTTGACCCCGGTGTACTGAGCTGCGTCCAGAGATACATCCATTCGCCGTAATGGCGGTCGACCTCCTGTTGACCAATCCAAATACTGATATAATCAATCATCGCATAACCCACACCATTGACCCAACTGACCGAATTTGTAATCTGTGAATAATTGGTCGGTTGTTCAGTTACAATGCCTGGCGGCTGCGGTATCGGTCCTGCCGGTGTAATTTGTGGTAAATTGATTTGTAGATAGACCTGTGATAGAAGATCGCCCTGTCGCGGCACCGTAACTGTAATAAGTTTGCCAAAGTCGACAGCAGAATCAAATGGAATGCGCTGGGTTTCTATACTGAAATTTGTATAGCGCCGATAGACTTGTTTGAAAAAAGTCGTCTGTGGATTACCGGAAAGATAGATGTCTTGCCGTCCGGTAGCAACTAACTGGAGAAGTCCTCCTGAATTGGACATGGTACTCTTACTCTACGTCTATAAGTTGTTTTTAGATGATGGGGTTCCTGCGTATTCAGAGAGCTGGCAAAAATGCCCTACAACGTTAGAATGGCGTATCCTACGGGAGCGAATTTAAATAGTTTATTGCTCCAGCAGTTAAGCTTTCGTACAGGCGGAAATTATCCTATTTCGTCACTTTATACACTATATGCGAATGGTCAAGGTCAGACCTACTGGAGTAATACTATAAGCCCTAGCGCTCTTTCATCGTTTAGTACCAGTATCGGTATTGCGCTCGTAAATCAATACGTTGAATTAAGTACACTTATTGATACTACATACGGTACTGGATTATCAGGTGAACTAAGTACCCTTGAATATTACACGTATTCTTCGTTTAGCACGATTTTTACATATTTATCAAGTATTCAATCAACAAACTTGAATTACGCATTCTTATCAACCGCAAATTCGTTCCAAATTCAGCTCAATTCATATTATCAAAGTACTCTTAATGTATGTCTCAGTACTGTAAATACATTATCAAATGTATCATCTTATAATAGTGCTGTAAATCAACTCTACTTATCTACACAATTATGGCTTTCTACAATGAGCACCGGTATAGGAATTCAGGATGCTACGACATCCACATTGTTAATTGGTCTTATTAATTATGGACTTACATCAACAGCAATATGGACGCAACAACAACTCTCTTCAATATCAAGTTCCCAATTATCAGTAAGTCAACTCAATACATTTAGTACATCGATTAATAATGCTTTGCTGAGTACATCGGCGAGTCTTTCACGGCAAACTAGCACAATAAGCACTATGTTAAGCTATGATGATACCCGCCTATCCACCGTCGAAACAAATTTTAATTATTTTTCAACAACGGGCGCGGGTGTGCTTGTAAGTAGTTTTTTTAGTACAAATATTTCACCGATAAATAGTAATATTGTGTCATTGTCCAGCGGACTGTATTCTACAAATCTCTATATTGCGCAGTTGTCATCGGCAAATGGATATAGTATAAGTTGCCTAACCGGATCTACAAATCAAAATATAGCCGAAATTAGCTATCTTAGCACGCAGTTTGCCTATATTACCACAAGTAGTATTCTTGAAGGCATTTACTCAACCTTTATGGAACTAGAACAATATACAGTCAATTTAATTAATAGTACAAATGCGGCATATGTCTATTATTTATCAACCTCATTGTCAACACAAACTTCCTTGATAACTTCAGTCATTGTATCTACTGTGAATACCGCTGCATCCACCTCAATCTCTACACTTTCCAATCAAGTATCAACTGCCCTATCAACAATAACAAGCAATATATCATCATCGTTATACAATTTAACAACTCAAGTATCAACAATCACCGGTAATACAAACACAACTCTTTCATCACTTGTGACAACCCAGTTTATTACACTCAATTCAAATAACCTTACAGCTACACTCGATTTTACCAGTAGTACAAATTTTGTTGTTAAAGTGAATAATATTACAAATATTGCCAACAATATATATCAGGTAACATATAATCAATCAAATCTTACTGGTATACCATTCAAACAAGGTGTAATTTTACTTGATATTAGTACAAATACACAAGCATATACTCAAAATAGTAATTTACTATCTATGAATTTTAATCGATGGAGCGCGATACAAAATCAATCTGTCTGGCCTACCTTACCGTCTCTTGCGAACTCCGCATATAGAATGGAATATATCTATAGTATTTATAATAGCAATCTATATACAACTCTAACAAATATATGGCCTTATCAAAATACATATAATCTCAATGTCTCCTCGGTTGGAAGCAATTTACGCATAGATCCATCCAATTATCATATATATTCTACAGGAACACAGCTTCGTGTCAGCTGGAATATGTATCTCTTCAGTACCTTTGGAGTAGCAAACTTCTCGTCATATGTTAACTTTAACGTAAATATCAGCGGAGCAACTACAACAACCTATGGTCCATACCATTATAGAACAAGTACAGTAACTATTACAATGCCGAATGGCGGATATAGCGCAGGCGCTGGCTATGTATCGACTACATTTACAACCTATGTTATTGGAGAACCTGCGAATGCCGCGATTCTAGCTGGTGCCGCCTATTATTGAAAAATCTAGTCTATATAGAATGGGAGCCGCTGTATCAGCTATCGCTCCTCGTATCATTATTCCTGGATTTTTCGTCGGTCAAAAAATTCACCAAGGTGGAGCGTGGGATACGATTGCGGTTTCCTCAGCATTTACACTATTTTTCGTTGTTTCTATACTTACAGCATTTTCCGCAACGCCCGTGTTATCTATTATCCCCACAATTGCCTGTCTCGCCTACTCCCAGATTATGGCGCACCCCGAAGACTCAGACCGTTGGCGTCATAGTGACTGGCTGCTAACAACTCCTCTAATGCTCGCCGCACTTCTCTATGTAAATGATGTACCGCTTTCTGTTATTTTACCAATGGTTGCCTGCGACATATTAATGATTGTTGCCGGCTATCTCGGCACGAAGACAAAGGACCCGCTGGAATCCAAAGGATATTTTGCCCTAGGTATGCTCGCCTTCTTACCTATTGTCGCTCTCCTATTACAACAAACAAAGCATAAACTTGCTGTATATCTAACATTGGCTGTATGGTCGCTTTATCCGGCAGTTTACTGGGCGGAAGAATATTCTACTGTTGAAAAGAAATATACAACTATTGCCTATGCCATTATGGATTTGTTAGCAAAAACGGGTTTAGTCTACCTTATACACATCTAAGTTGCTGAGGGTTAAAGCCTAACGGCATATAAAAAGTAATTCGGAAAATGGAAGCGCGCCATCCAATTACTGGAAAACCTATACGTATCTTACGCTCTGAGACACATATTACCTCAGACCGTAAAACTCTTCTATG
>Ga0214164_1001698_pt1 | contig 12231 bp, 11 predicted proteins | sample TroBogepilimnion_13_FD_153003 | JGI IMG/M metagenome (GOLD analysis project Ga0214164, IMG submission 153003) | Freshwater microbial communities from Trout Bog Lake, WI - Practice 03JUN2009 epilimnion v4 | ecosystem: Environmental > Aquatic > Freshwater > Lake > Epilimnion/Euphotic zone ...
CTATTTACCATTGCTGCAGGTATGTGTACCCTTACTTTAAGCAGTTACCTTGCTGGTCCTGCATCTATGGGTTATGACTGCACCGGAGCTGAATCAGCAGGTACAGGTGCTTTTACTAACCCTACAGGCTGCACAATAGGATCTGGATGCCACTCATCTTCTGCCACTACAACAATTACTGCAGGCATAGAGCTTGACTCTGCTGGTGTGGCAACTACTCACTACAGGCCCGGAGTAACATATACCATTAAACTTACCGGAACTAACGGAACGGCGACATCTTATCCGGATTATGGTTTCCAGATTGCTGTTCTAAAAGGAACTGCATCAACTGGAGCAAATACTGATGCCGGAGCCTTTGCTACAACTAGTTTGCCCACAAATACACATATTCAGGCTCCGGGCGCACATACAGCTTTAACGATTGCAGAACATAGTACGGCGCTTGCTGTTACCGGTACAACTTTTACCCAATCCTTTGTATGGACTGCCCCTTCGACAAACGTTGGCAGCATATCTATATGGGCAGGAGTTAATTTTACAAATGGTAGTACTATAAATTATTCTGGTGATCAGTGGAATACTAATCATGTTACTATTGCTGTTTGGCCCTCAGTTACAAGCGTCTCCAGTGTTATAACTGATCTTTCTGTAACTGCCTTCCCTAACCCGGCAATATCCAACTTCAACTTGCAGCTTAAAAATGCTCAGCCAGGCATTTACACACTGCAAATATTCAACATGAACGGAAGTGTTATTACCAGCCAGAATGTTGCAGTAAATAATGCTATAGAAACTGCTACCATTAATACCAGCAACTGGCCGGCAGGTTTGTATAACGTGGTTGTAGAAAAAGACGGTAATAAGAAGAGCTTGATTGTGGTGAAGCAATAATTATAATTAACATTATTTAAATGCCATCCGGGTTTGCCGGGTGGCATTTTTTAATGGATGATTCCCTGCGCAGGTAATTGAGGATAATAAAGTCCATAATTTGTTCGATTTTTTGAATGTACCTACATTTGCTACACTTGAATTTATTAATAATCAATTTTTTAGCGCTAAAAACGAATTATGAAGAAAAGAATTTTACTATTTACATTAGTTGCAGGATTGGGATCTGTAGTATTCAGCAGTTATCATGGTGGGGCTGCAATAAGCGGTTATGACTGTACGGGTGCAGAATCGGCTGGCACAGGTATGCAGGCAAATCCCACGGGCTGTGCCGCATCGGGTAGTGGCTGCCACTCTACATCTGCTACTACAGGAATTACAGTTGCAATGGAGCTGGATTCGGCAGGAACTCCTACTACCTACTGGAAGGCAGGCCATACCTATACGGTTAAAATCACAGGTACCAATACTACAGGCAATACATTGCCAAAGTATGGTTTCCAGGTAGCTGCTCTTAAAGGAACCACTTCTGCTGCTACTGAGCATGATGCAGGCACCTTGTCAGGTGCACCGGCAGGTACCCATATCACGGCAGCAGTGGCACCCTATACTTATGTGCAGTTAAGCATTGCCGAGCAAAGCTCGGCTATTGCGCTCAGCGGTACTTCATTTACTCAGTCGTTCACCTGGACAGCACCTGCTGCCGGTACCGGCAGTGTGTCATTCTGGGGTGCAGCTAATTTTGTAAATGGCAATGGTGTTCAGGATGCAGGCGATCTGTGGAATACCACCCATATCACGGCAACAGAAATTGTATCGAATGCCGGCGTAGCAAGCATTGGTAATGAATTGACTGTAAAAGTTTACCCTAATCCGGCAACAACCAGTTGTAATCTGCAATTGCTCAATGCAGAGCCGGGAACTTATGCACTGCAGATCTTCAGCATGAACGGGAGTGCAGTAATCACCAGGCTCATTGAGGTGAACAATGCCATAGAATCTGCCAGCATTAATACCAGCAACTGGCCCGCAGGGTTGTATAATGTGGTTGTAGAAAAAGACGGTAATAAGAAGAGCTTGATCGTAGTGAAACAATAAATTAAATTTAACTGCTTTTAAAAAACCATCCACCTAAGTGGATGGTTTTTTATTTGATTTAACTTTTTGTTTGGAGATACCAAAATAATATATTTACTTAGATGCATAAAATCAAAAAATATGGGAAGTATTTCTGGTACAGTTATCGTTATTTATCTTGCGATTGTGGTTTTAATGATCGTGGCTATGTGGAAAGTATTTACAAAAGCCGGTGAACCTGGATGGGCATGTATAATCCCCATCTATTCAACAATTGTGATGCTTAAAATAGTAGGTAAACCATGGTGGTGGCTGCTTTTGTTTTTGATTCCTTTGGTAGGGTTGGTCTGGGCAGTATGGATGGTTAATATGCTTTCCAAAAGCTTTGGTAAATCTGAAGGTTTTACCGTTGGATTGATTTTCCTTCCATTTATTTTCATCCCCATACTTGGTTTCGGAGATGCCAGGTACCTGGGGCCTTATGGTGACCCTGCTGCGTTCAGGAACTATGGAAATAAACAGGGTTTCGACTTTGAGCAGAATAAGTTGGAGAATTAATTTTATAGTCGTGTAAGTAACTAAATTGTTCTGCCTGTTGGGCGGGGAGATATTTTTTATGAAAAATAAATTCCCGAGTGTATTTGATGTATCATTATGATTTAGGGAAGAGTTATTTCGCCCTTTCAGGACTTGTTTTTTAATTTTATAATTTCGAGGGGCATAACCCATCACTGAGGTATTAAGCCCTTATAGGGCCAACTAAATGATTAAGTTTAATTCATTGTTATGAGTAATTTAAATCTGATAATAGCAGGTATAATAATTGCAATTCTGGTTATCCTGATATTGGCAGGTAGCTGGAAGGTAAATGAAAAGGCCGGTCAGGATGGTTGGGCGTGCCTTATCCCGATTTACAGTACCTTGATAGGACTGAGGATTATCGGCAAGCCATGGTGGTGGCTGTTGTTAATGTGTATTCCTACTATAGGCTTTATCTGGGCAATAATGCAAATACACTATTTAGCTAAAAGTTTCGGGAAAGACCTGGGTTTTACACTCGGTTTGATTTTCCTTCCTTTCATTTTTTATCCCATACTTGGCTACGGAGCAGCAAGCTATGAAGGGCCTTTCGGTGATCCCGAAGCATTTGATTCTTATAAGAAATCAAGGCAAGGTTTTGATTTTGAACAGAATAATTTTGCAGAAAACAATTAAGTGATTTATTATGAACATAATTCACTTCCTGGAGTCGCACAGCCTGCCTTGCCCATCGAAGGCATTACTGCATTTCGATTGCCCGGGCTGTGGTATGCAACGCAGTTTTATTTATCTGCTTAAAGGCGACCTGGTGAAAAGCTTATCCATGCACCCGGCTACTATACCTACGCTGGGCCTGGTTGTTTTTGCTCTGTTACATTTTATTTTCAGGTTCAGTAAGGGAGCAAAAATTATCGTTATTCTTCAGTTGTCTGTTGCAATTATCACCATGGTATTTTATATTTACAAAATTGTCACCCACAAAATTTTTTAAGTAATGGAAAATCAAACAACAAACAGCTCTGTATTTGATAATAACGGCCCTCAGCAGAGTCTTCCCAATGCTACAGCAGTGCTGGTATTGGGTATTATATTTATAGTAGGCTGTTTTTGTTATGGCCTTGTGGGAACCATCTGCGGTATAATAGCGCTGGTACTGGCTTCGAAAGATAATGCCCGTTATTTGGCCACACCCCACATGTTCACTCCGGCATCTTACAGCAATCTGAGAGGCGGGCGCGTATGTGCTATTATCGGGCTGATTATCTCTTCGCTGTACCTGATTTTTATGATCGTAATTATTGCTGCTATCGGGTTTGCCGGATTAAGCCATCCGCAGGATTTCTTTCAGCACCTCAATCATTAATCTGCTATAAAAATTGATAACTTCATCTTTTGAAAAGCCACGGGGACCGGGCTTTTCAAGAGATGAGTATTATAGCGGCATATAACAGCATCATTCCATCGGCCAGGCCCATATAACCGATTTCAGAGGGTTTCTTCCGGAGGTAAACAACTACAAGCCAGGTAATGATTGCAGTGGTCCATGCTGCTATCAGCCTTTCGGGTGCCGGGTGCCTGAAATATTGTACCGCATTGAGGGCGGCAAAAAAAAGCAAAGCAATATTTATGGTCAGATAACTTTTTCTGAGGCCCAGCTTGAGGGGCAGCGTATCAATGTTGTTGCGCATATCAGTACGGATATCCCGGATATCGAATACAATGCATAAGGCGAAAATAAAAACAAACCGGTTGAGCAATTCAAACGGATAATTTGTAAAGAATTTGTTCCAGTACATCATGGGCAGCAAGGCAGTCGCAATGGTCCAGACGCCGGCCAGGACAAGTATTTTGAGCCAGCCATATTCGCGCAGCCGCTTTTTGTTTTTAAAGGGCAGGAAGGGTAGCGAATAGGAAAAGGTGAGCAAAGCCAGCCCAACTCCGAACCAGATGATGCGGAATGGAAGCCAGAAAACAGAAAGTAAAGTCAATAGCGTGCCTGCAATGAAAAACAACCGGAACCAGCTGCGGTAAGGCTGTGGGGTGGTTATCTTTCGGAAAAACAGGCGGGGGGCATTGTAAACCATCAAAGTGCCACCAAATATTGCCAGATGAAGGGGGCTTACCAGCGCAGGCAGGGTGTTATTGATGAAACGCTCGGTGGCCATACACAGGCCTGTGGCGCAGCAGGCAGTAAACAGGCTGGTGCATAAAAACAGGTCGGCAAAGCGGAGGAACAGTTTCACATGGTAAAATTAGGTGTATCCACGCAAAAAGACGCTGTTATGCCCTGCAGCTATTAGTGGGTTGTTTATTTTTTTACAGTGTGTACCGGGTTAAAGTCTGTATAAAAATAAAATTTTCCGGGTATTCTGCTACATCTGTTGACTGTTCAATTTCAGAATTTTAATTGTCCTGGCCCTGGTATCCCCGCACAGCGCTCCGTCCAGTCCAAGGTCATGGCCAAAAGCAGGGATCATTACCTTAATTTTTTGCTGCCATTGTGGTGAGTTCATCTGGTCTTTAAAGCATTGGTTGAGCAGATCGAGCATGATGGCTACTGAGGTAGAAGCGCCGGGGGAAGCGCCAAGTAATGCAGCTATTGAACCATCGGAATGGCTTACTACTTCTGTTCCGAATTCCAGTATCCCGCCTTCTTTAGCATCTTTTTTGATTACCTGCACCCGCTGTCCGGCTACAACGAGTTCCCAGTCTTCCATTTTTGCATCAGGGAAAAATTCCTGCAAGGCGTGTATTCTGTCTTCCGGTTTCTGGAGTACCTGCTTAATGAGATATTCGGTAAGCGGAATATTATGGATGCCTGCGCCAAGCAGCGGAATCAGGTTATCGGAATGTATGGAACCCGGCAGGTCGAGCAATGAGCCTTCCTTGAGGAATTTGGTACTGAAACCGGCAAATGGCCCGAACAGCAACTGTTTTTCGCCGTCTATAATCCGGGTGTCGAGGTGGGGCACAGACATGGGTGGCGTGCCTGTCCCAGCCTTGCCATAAACTTTGGCATGATGCTGCTCTATAATCTCTTTATTATTGCATTTCAGCCATTGGCCGCTTACCTGGAAACCGGCAAATCCCTTGCCCTCGTTGATTTTAGATTTCTCGAGCAGGGGCAAAGTGCCTCCGCCGGCGCCTATAAATACAAATTTAGCCTTCACCTTATTATGGGCGGAATCAGCTAGATTCTTCATCTCAATAATCCACTCGCCATGCTCCTGTTGCAGGTGATGCACTTCGTGCTGCAAAAAAAGAGCCACGCCATCTTTTGAAACTAAATGACTGAACAGGTTGCGGGTAAGCGCACCGAAATTTACATCGGTACCGGTTTCAATCCGCGTTGCCGCTATTTTCTGATTCACGTCCCGGCCTTTCATAATGAGCGGCACCCATTCCGAAAGTTGCCGGTGATCATCGGAATAAAGGATACCCTGAAACAGGGGGCTGGCCTGCATGGCTTCAAAGCGCTTCCTGAGGTAGGTTACATTTTCATCGCCCCACACCATGCTCATGTGCGGGCAGCTATTGATGAAATCACCAGGCTCGCCGAAATAGCCATGTTCCACCATATAGGACCAGAATTGCCTGGATATTTCAAACTGGCCAGCTATTTTTTCGGCTTTTGACACAGCTACCGATCCGTCAGGCATTTGGGGGGCATAGTTCAGTTCGCAAAAGCCGGAATGGCCGGTTCCTGCATTGTTCCAGGCATCCGAACTTTCGCCCGCCACCTTATCCAGTCGTTCAAATATCTGAATAGTCAGTTCAGGTTGTAATTCCTTCAGCAATGCCCCGAGAGTGGCGCTCATAATGCCGGCGCCTATCAGCGCCACATCGCATTCTTGTGCCGGAATGTTGTTATTGGTCATAGTTATTACTTTTTGCTTTTGCAATCAGTTGTTAAGCGTAAGTGTTTCGCTGGCTGTTATTATACCATCTTCATCGCAATACACATAATGGCCGGGCATAAAGGTGCTCCCTGCAAACATTACCGGTATATTTTCTTCCCATATTATATCCGTAACTCTCGATATGGGGTAAGTATTCAGCGCTTTCACACCCAGATCCAGCTGACCAAGGCCTGCCGAATCGCGGATGCAGCCGTTAATGATTATTCCGTTCCAGTTGTTTTTTACGGCTATACCACCCAGCCGGTCGCCGGTGAGGGCACAGCGCATAGATGCACCACCATCTACAACCAGCACTTTTCCGGTGCCATCGGTATTCAGTATTTTTTCTACATGGGCATGATCTTCAAATGTTTTAAGGGTATGTATTTTACCGCTGAACATCTTCCTGCCGCCATAGTCCCTGAACCCGACCGGCTCGGTAATTATTACCTTTTCATGAAAGGCATCGCAGAGATCGGCTGTTTTATACTCCATTTGATACAAGTTTAAATCATTAAATAATATTGAAACATTAAAACTGGTACTTAATCTATACCCTGTTTCCTGAAATTACTTTTCTGTTAACAGGTTTTGTGCCCAAAATAACCCATATTATAAGTAACAAACAATTTGTTTCCGGAAAATTAATTTTCAAGGAGATCGAATTTTCGCAACATATCTTGTTTAAAAGATTCAATACCTTTATTTCTTAATAAAAACGAATGAAGATCATTACCCGCACGGTTTTGCTGCTGTCAATGGTAAGCCTGTTTACCGATGTATCCAGCGAGATGCTGTACCCCGTCATTCCCATTTACTTGCAAAGCATCCATTTTTCAGTGCTTTTTATTGGTATGCTGGAGGGCATAGCGGAAGCCACCGCTGGCCTTACCAAGGGCTATTTCGGCAAGCTGAGCGACAACCTGGGCCGGCGTATGCCTTTTGTAAGGCTGGGCTATTCGCTGAGCGCTTTATCGAAGCCCATGATGGCCTTTTTTACTTTCCCGCTCTGGATATTTACGTCCCGCTCGCTCGACAGGCTGGGGAAGGGCATTAGGACCGGAGCCAGGGATGCTATGCTTTCATCGGAAGCCACACCAGAAACCAAGGGGAGGGTTTTTGGTTTTCACCGGGGCATGGATACGCTTGGAGCGGTAATAGGTCCGGCTTCTGCCCTCTTATTCCTGTTCTTCTACCCGGCACAGTACAAAACACTTTTTTATATTGCGTTTATACCAGGGGTTATTTCTATTGGCTTCACCTTCCTGGTTAAGGAAAAAAGATCTGAGCCCAAGGCCGGTATTATTAAAACCCGCTTTTTCGATTTTGTAAAATACTGGAAAGCCAGTCCGCCGGCATACCGCAAATTGGTTGCCGGGCTCTTGCTGTTTGCACTCATCAACAGCTCGGATATGTTCCTGATACTGAGAATTAAGGCTGTGGGGTTCAGCGATTCGGCTGCAATAGGAGTGTATATTTTTTATAATCTTGTTTATGCCTTGTGCTCTTACCCCCTGGGCGGCCTGGGCGACCGCATTGGTTTCAAAAAAGTGTTTGTTACCGGATTATTACTTTTTGCAGGAGTTTATATCGGAATGGCTTTCAACAGCAATATTTATCTTTTATTTGCGTTATTCTTTCTTTACGGTGTTTATGCCGCTGCTACAGATGGTATTAGCAAGGCATGGATATCCAACATTACAGATAAAAAAGATACTGGTACGGCTATTGGCGCCTATACTGGTTTTCAGAGTATTTGCAGTCTTGCTGCCAGTACACTCGCAGGGTTGGTGTGGTTTCAGTTTGGTTCTTTGATATTGTTTTTGTCTACAGGTATAATTACTTTTATTATAGCCGTATATATGTTGCTTTTGGTTAAAACAGGCGGCAAAAATACTAACTGAAAAACAATATGTGAAGAAATTAATAAAATGGCATAATTATTGCAGTAACTAAAGCAGGATTGTATTTAATTGAACTTCTAAACATACAGTTATGAAAACCTTCATCGTATTAATTGCGCTCTACCTGCTGATCATCTCGCTTACTATTGCTGCGTAGGAATTTTTGTTTGAGTTGGGGAAGTTTGGGTATGTGGTTTATTTTTCAGCTTTTTATCTTTTTATATTTAGTGAAGAATCCTGCCTTTATTTGCTCAAACCTGTGTAATGAATAAGTTTACTTTTTTATTGCTCTGTTACCTGGTTCTCTGTTGCCATATTATTAGTGCACAGGGATGGCAATGGGGACTGGGAAGTACCAACCCGGGTGGTGAATGTTATCCAGAAGCAGCAGCGACTGATCATTCCGGCAATTTTTATGTAACAGCAAATGTTTTTCCGGTTCTTCTAGGATCAACCTTCACCAGTAATTATGGAACATTGGCTTTGACAGATACCGGTGGATTGTCGCAGATGGTCATTATCAAAACTAATTCCGAAGGCAATTATAAATGGGTTATTGGCACCCAGGGTACATACGTATCGCCGGTTGATATTACAACAGATGAATCTGGCAATGTATATGTATTGGGCACATACTCCACTGGGCCTATGCGCTTAGGTAGTTCAGTATTAACCGATAGTACTGGTGGCGATGTGTATTTTATTGCAAAATCAGACTCAAATGGATATGTATTATGGGCCCGGAATATTGGTCCCGGCAATTATTATAGCGGAGATCTTATAAAGGCCGGCGGGCTTAGAACAGACAACCAGGGTAACATTTATGTTTCCGGAAAGTATTCAGGTGATTCAATCAGAATAGGTACAACTACTTTAACGAATGCATCACCTGGTACTACAGATATTTTTGTGGCTAAATTCAATACCGGGGGTACGCCACTCTGGGCAAAAAGCATTGGGGGTGTAAAAATGGATTATGTGAATAACATTGCTGTATCGTCCGGGGGGGAAGTATATATTTCCGGTAATTTTTCTTCTCCATCAATTGTATTTGGAGGAACTACTTTTACTTCAGCCTTTGATGCGCAATACATATTTAAGTTCGACAGTCTGGGAAATGAACTCTGGGGGAGAACCGCTCAATCAACCGACTCAAATGACGTGATTTTCGGAGTCACTACCGACATTTCGGGTAATATATATTTTTCCGGAACTTTATATTCCGATAGCTTATCTTTTGGTGGCATTAAAATGATTAAATCCGGAGACAGTAATCCATTTATAGTAAAATATAATCAAAATGGAGCTATTCTCTGGGCACATAATGCCACCGGTGGCGCATACTATAATTATGGATTTTCAATTGCAGTTGATTCTTGTGAGAATGCATGGGTGTGCGGTCAGGTTCAGGATAATATTAATTTTGGTGGCAGAACCATTTATAAACCCTCATACCTCACCGATGTAATGTTTATTGCTGATTTTAACACCGCAGGAGATTGTATTGCTGATACAACATTACCTGTACTGAATACCTTCTGGAGTTTTATTGCAATTGGCAATAATGGTAGCTTATATGCTGCTACCAGTTACCAGGCTGATTCCCTGATTTTAGGCAGTGATACACTTTACTCAGCTACCGGAACAAACAGTTTATTGGCCGGGAAGTATAATTATACCGGAGCATCTTGCATTTCTCTGGCTGTTGCAGGTTCAGTAGCAGCAGCAAATTATAATTTATTTCCCAACCCCGCCACCAATGAATTCACTATCCATTCCGAAACCCCATTCCCTCCGGCCTCCAAAGCAGAACTGTATAACCTCACCGGCAGGCTCATCAATACCTATCCCTTAACTGGCAATAGTACAGATATCTCAACGGCGAATCTCCTTCCCGGCATGTATCAATGCAGGATATATTCAGCCGGTAATTACCAGATTACAAAGAAATTGGTGGTAATGAAATAACCTGTACCACCAACTAAAGAATTAATACTTTCGACTAAATACTCCCTAAAGAGGTATATTCCCATGCTTCCGCTTGGGCATTTTCGCTACCTTATTCTCCAGCATTTTAAAGCCTTTAATCAGCTTGGCACGGGTCTCATCGGGCATGATCACCTCATCTATAAACCCACGGGCAGCGGCGCCATAAGGATTGGCAAACTTATCAATGTATTCGGCTTCTTTTTCTTTCAGCTTACCTTCATGGTCATCGGCTTCTGAGATTTCTTTTTTGAAGATGATCTCGGCAGCGCCCTTGGCGCCCATTACGGCAATCTCGGCTGTAGGCCAGGCATAGTTCAGGTCAGCGCCAATGTGCTTGGAGTTCATCACATCATAAGCGCCGCCATAGGCCTTGCGGGTGATGACCGTTACTTTGGGCACTGTAGCTTCGCTGAGGGCATAAAGCAGCTTTGCACCATTGATGATAATGCCGTGCCACTCCTGGTCAGTACCGGGCAGGAAGCCGGGTACATCTACCAATACCAGAAGTGGTATATTGAAAGCATCGCAGAAACGCACAAACCGAGCGCCCTTGCGGCTGGAGTTAATATCGAGTACACCGGCTAGGTAGGCAGGCTGATTGGCTACAACACCGATGCTCCTTCCTCCGAGGCGCGCAAAACCAACAACTATATTCTCCGCAAATTCTTTATGCACTTCGAGGAATGAATCTGCATCTGCAATTTCTTCTATTACTTCTTTAATATCGTATGGCTGGTTGGGGTTGGCGGGGATTATGTTGTTCAGCTGAGGGCGTGATTCATTGCCGGCTTCGTAAGCATATACCGGTGCATCTTCCTCACAGTTCTGGGGCATATAGCTGAGCAGTTTTTTGATCTGCTCTATACACTCCACTTCATTGGCACAGGCAAAATGGGTTACACCCGATTTTGATGCATGGGTATGTGCGCCGCCCAGCTCTTCACTGGTTACGTTTTCGTGGGTTACTGTTTTAACCACATTGGGCCCGGTGACGAACATATATGACGTATGCTCTACCATCAGTATAAAATCAGTAATTGCAGGCGAATAAACTGCGCCACCTGCGCAAGGGCCCATAATAGCCGACAACTGTGGTATAACCCCCGATGATTTTACATTGCGGTAAAAAATATCGGCATAACCACCCAGGCTTACCACCCCTTCCTGAATACGTGCGCCGCCACTGTCGTTAAGGCCAATAACGGGTGCGCCGTTCTGTATAGCCAGGTCCATGATCTTTACTATCTTTTCGGCATGGGTCTCACTGAGGCTGCCGCCAAATACCGTAAAATCCTGAGAAAAAACATAAGTGAGCCTGCCGTTTACAGTGCCATAACCTGTTACCACACCATCGCCCGGATAGATCTCTTTCTCCATACCGAAATCCTTATTGCGGTGAGTAACCAGTTTGCCTATTTCTTCAAACGAACCTTCGTCCAGAAGCAGTTGCAACCGCTCGCGGGCAGTCAGTTTTCCTTTTTTATGCTGGTCAGCTATGCGTTTCTCGCCGCCACCCGTCAATGCCTGCTCATTCTTATGCTTTAATAAGGCTATCTTATCCATAATGAGAACAAACTTACTGCAAAAAGGGGAAAACAGTTAGGGGTAGTAATTCCAATGACAGGTGTTGATATTTTGCATGTAATTTTAGTAATCCTTTCTTAGAGTATTAAAAAAGGTATATTGATAGCTGATGCCAACGTTGAATCTGCACTGCATTTAACAATACAGGCAACACTTACTTTTGTAATTTGCACTCGTATTCACAAGCCATAAAATGAGAAACATCCTTTTATTATTTTGCCTCTTTTGTATCTCTTCTGCAACAGTTGCCCAGCAGATTCCTGCTTATAATGCTGAGGATATCATAGCACACACCAGCAGTAAAGACACCGTATACATCATCAACTTCTGGGCCACCTGGTGCT
>Ga0214164_1001699_pt1 | contig 12226 bp, 12 predicted proteins | sample TroBogepilimnion_13_FD_153003 | JGI IMG/M metagenome (GOLD analysis project Ga0214164, IMG submission 153003) | Freshwater microbial communities from Trout Bog Lake, WI - Practice 03JUN2009 epilimnion v4 | ecosystem: Environmental > Aquatic > Freshwater > Lake > Epilimnion/Euphotic zone ...
CATGGCCGACGCAGCTGTTGCTCCGGAGAATCACAACTTTGGTATTCAGGACCTTTGGGACTCCGGTCCGGTTAGCAAGGTTCTGCTCGTGATTCTCGTCATCATGTCCCTGTACTCTTGGTACGTGCTCATTGTGAAGTACCTCGACCAGAACGCGCTGAACAAGTACGCGTCGACGGTCGATAAGGACTTCTGGGGCGCGTCCTCGATCGCCGACGGTATCGCCCGCTTGAAGGGCGGCGATGAGAACGTGTTCCGCGTTGTCGCCATCGACGCGCAGGAATCCGTCAACCACCACGAGAAGAACAAGGGCCGTCTCACGGAGACGATCGATCTTCACGACTGGATTTCGTCGCACATTCAGCGCCGCGTGGACCAGATCAACAGCGACCTGAACTCCGGCATGGCCGTGCTCGCGTCGGTCGGTGCGACTGCTCCGTTCGTCGGTCTGCTCGGCACCGTTCTCGGCATCTTGAACGCGATGCGCTCGATCGCGATGTCGGGCAACGCGTCGATTGAGAAGGTCGCCGGCCCGGTCGGTGAGTCGCTGTGGATGACCGCGATCGGCCTCGGTGTCGCTATCCCGGCCGTGCTCGGTTTCAACTGGCTCACCCGTCGTAACAAGGCGATCAGCGATGCCGTTGTTCACTTCGCACACGACCTGCACCAGGCAATTCTGTCGGGTGGTCGCGTAGCAGCTGCTAAGGCAGCGGCGGCGAAGAAGTAAGTAGTCATCCAGTTAAAGTACAGCGTTTAGACGAGGAGCAGGAACATGGCAGGCGGTGGTGGCCCGATTAAAGAAGGCGAATTGAACAACGAAATTAACGTTGTTCCGCTCGTCGACATCATGCTCGTGCTCCTCATCATCTTCATCATCACCATCCCGGTGGCGACGAAGGCGGTGAAGGTCAACCTTCCGACGAACGCAAACGTGCCGACGGAGACGAAGCCCGAGAACATCAGTCTCTCGGTCGACTTCGCCGGCACGGTGTACTGGAACGATGGTCAGATCACGTTGGATGATTTGGCCAAGTTGGCTCAGAACGAGGCGACTCGGCAGCCGCAGCCGGAAGTGCAGATTCGCGCTGACAAGCGCGTGACCTACGCTTACGTGGCGGACGTGCTCACGACCTTGCAGCGGAATTACCTGCTGAAGGTCGCGTTCATTGCCGAACCGCCTCATCAGGAATAAGCGGAGCAGCTCAGATGGCAATTTCTGCTGGAAGCGAGAGTGGCGACTACAACACGAGCATCAACGTGGTGCCGTTGGTCGACATCATGCTCGTGCTGTTGATTATCTTCATCATCACCCTGCCGGTGATGACGCACTCGGTCAAGATTGACTTGCCGCGCGCGTCGAATGATCCGCCGCCGGAGAATCCCGCGAAGCCGATCAACATTTCGGTGGCCTACAACGGCGCGGTGATGTGGGACGGTTCTTCGCTGTCGCCAGCGGAGCTGATCGGTAAGATCAAGGAATCGGCCGCTCTTGAGCCGCAGCCGGAGGTGCTCCTCCAGATCGACCGTCGGGCGCGCTACGACTTCGCCGCGAACGTCTTGTTCGCTGTGCAGCGCGGTGGTCTGAAGAAGATTGGTTTCGTCGCTGACGCGAGCGGAAACCTCTAACCGGGGGCCGAGGGGCCTTGCGGTTAGCAGTCGAGAGTAGAAGAATGGGCCGGCTCTGTCGGCCCATTCGTTTTTTAGGGGCCACCGGCCGCAGGCACAGGCTAGCCGGGGCATGACACGCATACGTTCCGAATTTTCTAGAGTTTACAGAGGTATACGATGACGAAGCTCGCCACTGTTCTTACGCGCGCCACGCGCGGACTCCTAGTCGCCGGTGTCCTCGGCGTTGCCACGCTGGCCTCGCAGGGCGCGTACGCCCAGCAGCAGACGTCGGCGGAGTTTTCGGAGAAGTACAACGCGGGCGTCACGGCGTACAAGGGTCACGACGTGGCCAAGGCCCTCGCAGCGGCGAAGGAAGCCCATGCGGTTGCGAAGTCGAGCTTTGAGAAGACGGCCTCGCTCAAGTTGATGTTGGTCGTCGCCGGCGCCGCCGGTAAGGTCCAGGACCAGCAGGAAGCGCTTGAGCAGCTCCTGACGACCGAGGGTGTGTCGGCGGCGGAGAAGGTGCAGTTCCACAAGTCGTTGGCACCGATTTACGCCGCGACCAATCACTACGACAAAGCCGTGACCGAAATGAAGTCGTATCTCGCGGCGGGCGCCGGCAGCGCGGCGGACTGGGAAACGTTGGCCCAGCTGCAGTACGGCGCGCACGACTGCAAGGGTGCGCTCGAGTCCATCGACAAAGCCGCGCCGGCGGGTAAGGAAGCCAGCGAGGGCGTCCTCAAGCTGCGCTACACCTGCTACACGCAGGACAAGGACGGCGCGAAGGCGGTGGCCACGGCCGAAGAACTGCTGCGTCGCTACCCGAAGAAGGAGTGGTACCAGGTGGTGTTGGCGGATCTGCTGCCGAAGAAGCCGGACGAGTTGGCGATGCTGGGCGTTCTGCGCTTCGGCTATGAGCATGACTTCTTGGCCGACGAAGGCGACTACACGCACTTGGCCGACTCGGCGCTCTCCGAGGGCACCACGGCGGAAGCGCAGCACGTGCTGGAGAAGGCCTTAGCCAAGAAGGTGATCGGCGCGAAGAGCAAGGACAAGGCGGAAGCCCTGCTCAAGCAGGCGAAGGATCGCGCGGCGGACGACGCGAAGAGCCTGCCGCAGTTGGATGCGGAGTCGAAGGCCGGTAAGAACGGCGAAACCGACGTGAAGCTGGGCCTGCGTTATTTCTCGATGGGTCAGTACGACAAGGCGGTTGAGGCACTCACCCGCGGCTTGTCGGCGGATCACGTGGCGAAGGTTCGTCGTCCGGACGAGGCAAACCTCGTGCTCGGCATGTCCTACACGAAGCTGCACAAGAAGGCGGAAGCCGACAAGGCCTTTGCCGCAGCCAAGGCGGATCCGCGCATGGCGGTTGCCGCCAAGATGTGGGCCGGTAACTAAGACCGCCACACACACAACCGACGAGGGGTGACATGAATAACTGGGTCAAACGGATGAAAGCCCCGCTCGCAGCGGGATTCGTGGCGGTCATGGTCGCCACCTCGGCGGGCGCCGCAGACAAGGCGGAGAAGAAGGAGCAGCTGACCGAAGCGGTGGCCAAGCAGTTGAAGCCGGCCCAAGACGCGATCGGCAAGGGCGACTTCGACGGCGGTTTGACGTTGGCGCGCGCCGGACTTGCGGCATCGAAGACGGCGTACGACAAGGAAACCTCCTTGCGGATGATGACGTACGCCGCGGCGAAGAAGCAGGACTACCCGCTGTACGCCGAGTTCACGGAGCAGTTGCTCGACGTCGCGCCGAACATGGCCGACGACGAGAAGATCCGCGACTACAAGGCGCTCGCGCAGATCAATGCGCAGAACAAGGTCTATGACAAGGCCCTGATCTGGCTGCAGAAGTGGGCGGATGCCAGCAAGTCGGTCGATGCGTACACGCTCGGCTCGCAGATCTACCTCATCCAGCAGGACTACGCCGGCGCGATTCCCTGGTTGCAGAAGATTGCGGCAGCGACGCCGGAGCCGAAGGAAGACACGCTCAAGTTGTTGAACGTCTCGTACTACAAGACGAACGACAAGGCCAATCGGCAGGCGACGATGGAACTGCTCGTCGAGAAGTTCCCGAAGCGCGACTACCTGGTCGACTTGATGGGTATCTACGAGGCGGACGCCGACCCGCGTGCGATGCTGAACCTGTATCGCTTGCTGTTCGACCGCAACGAGATGACCCGTGAGAGCGAGTACGTGGCGTACACGGACCTCGCCCTCGACGCCGGTGGTCCGGCCGAGGCGCTCCGGGCCATCGAGCAGGGCCAGAAGCGCGACGCCGTGAAGTTCATCTCGCCGACCGACCGCAACAGCAAGATGCTCGCGCAGGCCAAGGCGCAGACCGCCGACGACAAGAAGTTGCTGCCGTCGCTCGACAAGGAAGCGCGCGCGGGCAAGAACGGCGAAGCGGACGTGAAGGTCGGTCTCGCGTACCTCGGCTTCGGCGACTACGACAAGGCCATCGAAGCGATCGAACGCGGTCTCAGCGATGAGCGCATTGCCAAGGTGAAGCGCGTCGATGACGCCTACATGACCCTCGGTATTGCGTACCTGCACGCCGGCAAGAAGGACAAGGCCATCGAGGCCTTCAAGAAGGCGAAGACGGACAAGCGGATGGACCGCGCAGCCAACACCTGGCTGATCGCGTTGCCGACGCTCGACGCTCCGCAGGGCTGAGCCTTGAACGGTTGGGCGCTCGTCACGGGTTCCTCGCACGGCATCGGCCGCGACGTCGCACGACTCGCGGCCGTTGACGTTTCTGGGATGCTGCTCACCGGTCGGGACGAGAGCGCGTTGGCGGCCATGGCTGCCGAGGTCGCGCGCCCGGGCTTGACCGTGCGGACGTGCGTGGCGGATCTTGCCACCGCGGCCGGCGTCGATCGCGTGCTGGAGCACGCGCGCGGGTTCGACGGCCCGCCGGCACTGCTCGTCAATAATGCGGGCGTGGGGGCTTGGGGGCTCTCGCGAGCGTTAGACCCGGTGGCTGAGCAGACGATTCTGGCGGTCAATATCGATGCCTTGGTGAAACTCACGCAGGCGTTCCAAGCGGCGATGGTGGCGCGTGGATCGGGTCGGATCCTCAATGTGGCTTCCACGGCGGCCTTCCAGCCCGGACCGCGGCTGGCCGTCTACTCCGCCTCCAAAGCCTTCGTGCTGCATTACTCCGAAGCACTGGCACACGAGCTGGCTGGGACCGGTGTGACGGTCACGGCGTTGTGCCCAGGGCCCACGCACTCGCACTTTCACGATCGCGCCGGCACGCGACGGTCGACGCTGGTCGTCGGTGGCTTGCTGCCGGTGGCGGATGCGGCGTCGGTTGCGCGAGCCGGGTATCGCGGGGCGATGGCGGGCCGTCGCGTGGTGGTGCCCGGTTTCGTCAATCGACTCGCGGTCTTTATGGTGCGCTTTGCGCCGCGCCGATGGACCACGGCAATCGCGGCCTTCATTGCCCGTCCGGCCGACGGCGGCGCGTAACGCCTACACGTTTTTTGTGTTTTGACGGGCAGTGCCCCCGGTGGTCATCGGCCGCGTATCGGTCACGATCGGCGTGCGATTCAGCGCCGTTTAAAGTGTAAAACCTCAATTGATACAAAGCGATGAGATCGCTACCGAAACCTCCGTGCGCGACGGGAGCCTGGGTGGAATGGGCGAGGTCGCGTGAGCCTGAGACGCCGCTCCATCGGGGTGCCGGGCGGCTCGCAACACGATGCGTCAAGCACTGCGTTTAGCGATTCACTGTCACGCGCAACGGGCTATGATCTGCGCATCCACTCACCCACGACCGTTGAGGAAGACCGCATGACTATTCAGGTTGGTGATCGGCTGCCCGAGAGCACGTTTAAGCAAATGACGAAGGACGGCCCGGCGAACGTGACCGTGGCTGAGCTCACGGCGGGTAAGACCGTGGTGCTGTTTTCGGTTCCGGGCGCGTTCACGCCGACGTGCCACGCCAAGCATCTGCCGGGCTTCGTGACGCACGCCGAGGCCTTCAAGGCCAAGGGCGTCGATACCATCGCCTGCACGGCCGTCAACGACGTGTTCGTGATGGATGCCTGGGGTAAGGCCAGCCACGCGGGCGAGACCATTACGCTGCTCGCGGACGGCAACGCGGACTTCGTTCGGGCCCTCGGCCTGGAATTGGATGCCACCGGCTTTGGCATGGGCGTGCGCGGCAAGCGCTTTGCCCTGGTGGCCCGCGACGGCGTCGTCACGGCGCTGTACGTCGAAGGGGCGGGCGAGTTCAAGGTCAGCACCGCCGAGCACGTGCTCGCACAGCTGTAATCGCACCGGTCCTGGGTGCGGGGATGCCCCCGCACCCAGGACCTTTATGACGGCACTCGATCGGCCCTAGGGCAACGACTCGAGGTAAGCGGCCACCGCCGCCGCGTCATCGCCCGTCAGACCCGACGCGACACCGTGCATGATCGCCACGTTGCGCATGTTCGTCTGAAACGAATCCAACTGCTTTAGGACGTATTGCGCGTGTTGGCCAGCCAGACGCGGGAAGTCCGCCATGCCATGGCCGTCCGCGCCGTGGCAGGCAGCGCACGCGGGCACCCCTTGCTCGACGTGCCCGTCCCGATACAACGCTTCACCCTTGGCGACGAGCGCGGCGTCGGCGGTCCGACGGCCCGCAGTTGCGGCTTCGGCGGCGTACAACCCGGCGAGCGCGTCGATGGTGTCGTCATCGAGGGGCGCGGCCATCCCCCACATGTAGGCCAGCGCATCCGCATCGCCGCGGGTTTGGGCGCGGAATGCCTTCAGCTGGGCCGCGAGGTAGCCGGCGGACTGACCCGCCAGGTTCGGAAACTTCGGCTGCTGACTGACGCCCTGCGACCCGTGACAGGTCCCACAGGTGGTCACGGCGATGCGTTTGGCGTGCTGCTGGGCGTCGGGCGACGGATCGTCCGCGAACGCGGCGACGGACACCCCGACGCACAGGCAGGCGAGAACGGTTCGAGTGAGTGGCTTCATGGAGGTCTCCTCGCGACTCAGAACGCAAACCAGGCGAGGACGTAGAGCGCGTTGTTATCGCTCGCCGTCCGACCGGAGCCGTCGTACAGGATGTCGCGGGTGCGACCGTTGTACTTGCTGTAGGCGGTGTACTGCAGCGAGAACTTCGTGTTCATCCACGGCAGGTAGTTCAACTCCGCGATCCAGCCGCTCGTATCCGGCGAGGCAGTGGGATCGGGCGTCAGGCCCGCCGGCGTGTGCAGGATTGCGTCACCGGTGCCGGTGGTCTCAAAGACACCGAGGGTGCCGCCGAGCCGACGTTGGTAGTAGTAGGTGGCGAAGGCGCGCGTGGTCGTCAGCTGGTTGCTGAGATTGGAGCTGCCGGCACCGTCTTGATAGGTGGCGTTCAGCGTCGCGTTTTCGCGGATCCGGGTGGCTTGTACGCTCACGAGGTGATGATCGCCCGCGTACTGATACTGCACATCTTCCGCCACGTCCTTGTAGTCGTCCGTGGGGCCGGCCAAGGTCTTGCCGTTGCCCGGCAGCAGCTTCAATGTCGCGCCGTACACACCGGCCGAGAGTGAGTGACGATCCCAGTTGTGCTCGTAGGCCAGGCGCCCGTACGGCGCGAGTCCCGAGACCACCGCCGTCGCCGTGCTGTCGAGCGGTAGGGAGCGCTGTTGCGCGGAACGGTAGAAGCCGGCCTCGGCGTACAGCGACTCGTTGAAGTACACGTACCCCGTCAGGCCGGCGACGTTCTGGGCCAGGGCCCCATCGATCTGTGTGCCGAACGGGGCGCCGGGTGCGGCGCTCGAGGCGGCGTAGGGGAACCCAAAGGCCGGGGTGGAGTTGAACAGGTCCTGCACCGTCGGGTTGTTGTTCAACGACACGCCGTAGACGAGGCTCTGGCCGCTGTCGGTGACCGCGATGTCGGCAAAGCGGATGTCGGTGTTGTCGATCTGCAGTCCGCCGCTGTCGTGCGCGTAGGTCAACTGGATGAACGCGCCGCCGTGCGGCGCGATCTTGCCGGCGTAGAACAGACTGACTTGCTGCGGGAACGCCACGCTGCCGTTTTGGGTGGCGCCGCCGGCCGCGTCCGGCAGAGGCTTGGCCAGTTGGGTGTCCGAGATCTGCACCATCATCGACAGCGGCGGCAGTGTCGCCAACGACAACAGTTCGTCCTTGCGCGGCGAGACGCCTTTGACCTGCTTCAAGTTGTCGAGGATGTACCCGTTGGCCTTGAAGACGCGCCCAAAGTGCGTCAATTCGGGCCAGACCGTGTGGCACGCTTCGCACGCCATGCCCGTCTGACGCGCAAAACTCGGTACGGCCGACGCGTGCGGCGCGACCGCTGCAAGGCTGAGCAACGCACACCAGCGCGCAACGGCCTTCCCGTGGATTCCCTGCATGACCATGGCGGTTCCCCTGAGTCAACGCCGGCCGGATGCCGACGTTGTCACGGTAAACCGGTGGTTCGGTCGATCCCATATCGGAAGACCGCGCCGCCGTGCGAGTCACCGCTGTTTAGCGCGTTCGGATTTCGCCAAGCGCGACGGCGTTGCGGACTGTGCGTACAGAGCGCTTCGAATCGTGCGTAAACACGCCCGTCGGTGGGGTGACACCGACCATGAAAAAGGCCCGGCAAGTTGCCTTGCCGGGCCTTTAGGCGCCACACGCGGTGCGGCGTTGCGACTCAGCCGAGCGCTTTTTCGATCTCCGGCACCGCCACGAACAGGTCGGCGACGAGGCCAAAATCGGCCACTTCGAAAATCGGCGCTTCCGGGTCCTTGTTGATCGCAACGATCGTCTTGGCATCCTTGATGCCCGTCAGATGTTGGATCGCGCCCGAGATGCCCACCGCGACGTACAGGTCCGGCGCGATGATCTTGCCGGTCTGGCCGACCTGCAGCTCGTTCGACGCGTACCCGGCGTCCACCGCCGCGCGCGAAGCACCGACCGCCGCGCCCATCTTGGCGGCGAGGCCGTAGATGAGCTGGAAGTTTTCCTTGGAGGCGAGGGCTCGGCCACCCGAGACGACCTTCGAGGCCGACGCGAGGTCCGGTCGATCGCTCTTCGGCGACGCCGAGAGGCTGACGAAGCGCGTGTGCGCAGGCAGGTCCACGGCGATCGCCGCGGCGCTGATCGAAGCGCTGCCACCGGCGGCGGCGGGCTCGAACGAGGCGCTGCGCACGGTTGCCACCAGGGTGCGATCCGACGGCGCTTCGAGCGTGACGATCGCGTTGCCCGCGTAGGTCGGACGCTTGAACTTGTACGCGCCTTCCACGGCCATGGCATCGGAGATCTGCGGGACGCCGAGCAGCGCGGCGACGCGCGGCAGGAGGTCCTTACCGAAGGCCGTTGAGGCGGCGAGCACGTGGGTGTAACCCGCGGCGAGCGCCACGATTTGCGGCGCGAGCACGGCGGCCAAGGCCTGGCCGTTGGCCGCGTGGGCCACGGTGACAACCGCATCCACGCCCGCGAGCGCGGCCGCTTCGGCGGCCACGGCAGAGGGATCGGCTGCCAGGACGGCGACCGTGACGTGACCGGAGGGGATCTGACGCGCGCAGGTGACGGCACGGGCCGTCGCCTGGTTCAGGTGAGCGCCGTCGTGTTCGGCGATGACTAGGATTTTGCTCATCACACCAACCCCTTCTTCTTCAGTGCGTCGACCAATTCCGCGACGTCCTTCACCACAATGCCCTTGGCGCGCGGCTTCGGCGGCTCCACGAACACGGTCTTGAGGCCGACGTCGGCGGTGATGCCGAGAGAGGCAAACTCGACCACGTCGAGCGGCTTCTTCTTGGCCTTCATGATGTCCGGCAGCTTGACGTAGCGCGGCTCGTTCAAGCGCAAATCGGCGCTGAACACGGCCGGCAAGTCGACTTCGATCGTCTCAAGGCCGGCGTCCACTTCGCGGGTGACCACGGCGGTGGTGCCGTTGATCTCGATCTTCGACGCGAAGGTGGCCTGCGGGCGGCCCCACAGCGCCGCGACCATCGGCGCGGTTTGCGCCGCGTCGTCGTCGATGGCCTGCTTGCCGACGATCACGAGGTCGGCGTTTTCCTTCGTGGCGATCTCGGCGAACACGCGCGAGGCCACCAACGGGTCGATCGCGTCGGTCGTTTTGACGAGAATCGCGCGATCCGCGCCCATGGCCAACGCGGTCCGCAGCTGCTGCTGCGCATCGTCCGGGCCAATGCTGAGGGCGACAACTTCGGCGGCTTCGCCGCGTTCTTTGATCCGCAGGGCCTCTTCGAGGGCAATCTCGTCGAACGGATTGACGCTCATTTTGACGCCTTCGAGCGCAACGCCCGAACCGTCCGGCTTCACTCGGACCCGGACGTTGTAATCAACGACCCGCTTTACTCCAACCAGAATCTTGCGCATGTGGTGCTCCACGCTCGCTGTTTTTGCGATGCGGCACGCTATGGGAAGCCTGCCCGGGTGTCAACGTCCCGTCACAAAGCCCCCGGCGTCTGGCGCCGCACCCCCTCCGGACCGGACTGCTTTTTTGCAGTGCGTCTTTACCGGCTATTTTCGTTGATGTTAAGGTCTAGCGCGAATTGAAATCCGTCCTGCATGGATTCAAAAACGACAAGGCTGGACGGGAGGGGGTACCGGTGCGCGCACGACGCCGCTGGTGGTTTGAGGAGCGGCGCTCAGCGCCGCTTTTTTTATGTCCGTTGCGACCCCATCGGTGAACCGACCATGCTGCCCCTGATCGTGAAACGCGTGCTTTCTGGGGTGCCGACGGTGCTCGCCGTGGTCACGCTCGCGTTTCTGATGGTGCGACTCGCCCCGGGTGGGCCGTTCGACGATGAGCAGCGCCTACCGCCGGCGGTGAAAGCGAACCTGGATCGCGCCTTTGGGCTCGACCGTCCCTTGGCCGAACAGTACCTGCGCTACGTGAACGGCCTCGCGCACGGCGATTTGGGGCCGTCGCTGCGGCTCAGGGACCGGCGGGTGGTGGATCTCGTGCGGGACGGCCTTCCGGTCAGTCTCACCCTCGGGGGACTGGCGCTGCTGTTGGCCCTCGCGGTCGGGATTGGGGGCGGGTTATCGAGCGCGCTCGCCCGCGGCGGCGGATGGGATCGTGCGCTCGGCGCGGCGTCGGTCGTGGCCGTGGCATTACCGCCGTACGTGACGGCCCCGATTCTGGTGTGGCTCTTCGCCGTGACCCTCGGGTGGTGCCCGGTGGCGGGCTGGGAAGCGCATCGCCCGCTCGATCTGGTTTTGCCGGTGGTGGCGCTGGCGTTGCCCACCGCCGGCAGTGTGCTGCGGATCGTGCGGGCCTCGGCACTGGACGTGCTCGCGTCTCCGGCCATTTTGGCGGCGCGTGCGCGCGGCCTCACGGAGGCGCGGGTGCTGTGGCTGTACGTGCTGCCGCCGGCCTTGTCGCCAGTGCTGGCGTACCTCGGTGGCGCCGCCGCCGCACTGCTTGGGGGATCGCTCGTGGTCGAGACGGTGTTCGGTCTGCCGGGCATGGGCCGCTTTCTGGTGGAGGGCGCCCTTAATCGCGACTACACGCTCGTGCTGGGCAAGGTCGTGGTCTACGCCGTCTTGGTGCTGGGCTTCAATCTGCTGGCCGATCTTGGCGCGCTCGCCCTCGATCCTCGGCAGCGCGACCGGGCAGGGCACGCATGACCCCCTCCACCCGGATCCAAACGGCGCTCGGGCTTCTGCTGCTGCTGACGGCGTGGGCGCTCGTGGGGCCGGCGCTCAGTCCGTGGTCCGCTGCGACACTCGACTGGGATCATCCGGCGGCGGCGCCGACCGCCGTGGCGCAACATTGGTTCGGCACCGACACCCTCGGGCGGGACGTGTACGTACGCTGCTGGCTCGGTTTGCGCGTCTCGCTGAGCATCGCGGTACTCGCCGCCTTAGGCGGTCTGGTCATCGGGACGGTGACGGGCGCGGTGGCCGGCAGCGTCGGCGGCGCGGTGGACGCGCTGCTGATGCGCGTCGTGGACGTAGGCTACGCGCTGCCCGTTGTGCTGCTCGCGCTGCTGCTCAGTGTGGTCTGGGGGCGTGGCAGCGGAACGCTGGTGATCGCGGCGGGGACGGTGGGGTGGCTCGCTACCGCCCGGATGGTGCGCTCAGAGACGCGACGCTTGTGGCACGCCCCGTACGTGGAGGCGGCACGGTTGATCGGCGTTGCGCCGGTCACGCTGTTTCTGCGCCACGTTTGGCCCAACTTGATGGGGCCGGTCCTCGTGCACGCGACGCTGACGGTGCCCTCGTTGGTCGTGCTCGAGAGTTTCTTGTCGTTTCTGGGTCTCGGCGTGCAGGAGCCGGCGGCAAGCCTCGGCAACCTGTTGCACGACGGCGCGCGCGAGATGGAGCGCGCCCCGTGGTTGCTGATCGCGCCGGCGGCGTTGTTGGTCGTCGCGCTCTCAACGTTGACCGTGCTGGGCGAGAGCCTGCGCGATGCGGTCGCCCGCGATGCGTGAGACGCCGGTCTTGGCCTTGCACGGATTCGGCGTGTCCTACGGCGCGCGACCGGTGTTGGCGGACCTCGACTTGGAGGTTGCTGGCGGTGAGGTGGTCGCGCTCGTGGGGGCCTCCGGTGCCGGCAAAACCGCGCTCCTGCGGGCCATCCTCGGACTCTCACCCAGCGGCGCGACGACGCGGGGCACGCTCGGCATTGCCGGCCGCGACCTCAG
>Ga0214164_1001700_pt1 | contig 12222 bp, 11 predicted proteins | sample TroBogepilimnion_13_FD_153003 | JGI IMG/M metagenome (GOLD analysis project Ga0214164, IMG submission 153003) | Freshwater microbial communities from Trout Bog Lake, WI - Practice 03JUN2009 epilimnion v4 | ecosystem: Environmental > Aquatic > Freshwater > Lake > Epilimnion/Euphotic zone ...
GGCACCCGATAACTCAATTACGTTAAAGTTTCTTACGTTTCTTTCTTTTCTGGCAGATAAATCATTATCATTCTGAGCCATACAGCTAATACCAAATAGCGCAACTGCAATGAGCGTAAACAGCTTTTTCATTTTATGAAGTTTTAATTGTGAAGTATAAAAATAGGAACCCCACGCAACTGGTTGGTTATAATTGATAAGCGGTAAACAATAAACCTATTTTGAAAATATTGATTGATTATTGGTAAGTATGGTAGATTTGCTTACGCGTTTTTAAGAGAAAGCAACAGTGCAGACTATTTGAACCTGGCGATATCCATGCAGGAATAGTATGAGGGATTAAAACCGATAGCAAAGTCTCACACCGCCTGTAATGCTTGGAACCACACTAGTGCCACCAGCGGCGTCTACATAATCCCTGATGCCCAATACATTAAAATCTATTGTTTGACAAAGAGAGTCTGTGTCCTTGTTAAACTCCTTGTTTACGGTGTTTACTACACGCATCCGTACGCCTACGCCAGCATAAATATCTATCAGGAAATTTTTATAAATGGCGTTTTGATAGCCAATCAGCAGGTTGATGCCAAATACTTGTTTATGAACCCCAAAGGCATCTTGTTTTATGACTGATTTTGCTGTCTGCTCACTATAATTAACCATCGTATTGTGGTAGTCATTTATGTAAAAAGCGTTAGCACCTACGTAATAGCCAGTTGCGGGCTCTTTGTAGATTCCAACTTTTATTCCTTTCAGGTGATACCTTACCTCGGTTTTAAGTTTATAGCCCCTCGAATCTACAAAAGGAGTATCTGATGTTTCGTTTACACATTTTCTGTATTTAAAGCCTACTTCGTTGTACCACGAAATGCGGTTAGAAAGTTTAACCTCAATGCCGCCCTGAATGGTTGGCATACTCACTTCGTCCACTAGGGCAAGAGGGGCAAACTTGATAGAAACTTTATCTGATTGGGCACTAGCGATAAAAGCAAACAGGGAAAGTGCCAGGATGCCTTGTATTTTATTAATCGTATTCATTTTGTGCAAGCAATGATGATAGTGTAAAGTTAGTTGATATAATCTTTAGCTGTTGATATTTTATGGATATTAATTAAAGAGGACAGGGATTGTTTTATACACATTAAAGGGGCATAGGGAGGATTGCAAAATTGTTGAATTGGGTTTTCTAGACTCCCAAAACTTAGAAAACCGATTTTTTCCCCTTCTTAATCTTTTATTTCCTCGGTTTTTCTTTCTTGCTTTATTGTTTTTTCACCAAGATTTATCGTTTTTCTTTCTTGGAAAAACGTTTTTAGAACTTGTATTACTGTTATTTAGATTGGAAAAACAGTTTTCTATCACAGAAAACCTATTTTCTAGGATAGAAAAACAGTTATTCTCTTTTAATTATCTTTTTTTCATAAAGAAAAAACCATTTTATCCGAGGAAAAAATAGATTTCTCAGAAGAGAAAATGGATTATCTTATTAGAAACACAGTTTTTCTATTCCAAAAACATCGAGTTCTTTCAATTAAATAGTGCGTAGTGGAGAAAAGTGGGTAGTAAAACAAGAATTAATTAGCGTTCAGCACAGAAACTTACAAGTATCGTTCTTGCAATATTTTCTGATGATGTACGATATGCCCAAAGATGATAAAGCAAAGTGCATTTACAGAGATTACATAGTTGCTGGCTACTCCTTTTCTATTTAACTGCTCGTTGGTAAACGACTTTATCAAGATGTCTGTTGCTTGCCGTACAAAAGCAAATTCTTCTTTCAGGCTGGCAAGGGTTCTGTGTGAGGCGGGCGCATTAAGGGCATAACTATTTTCATCAAAACCGGGCAAAGGCAACGGTTCGCCCCTGCTCATGCACAAAGCCCTGTATGTAAAAATCCGTTCAGTATCTATAATGTGCTGCAACAACTGCTTTACCGTCCATTTGCCCTCGGCATAACTATAATCGCCCTTTTCTTCGGGTATCGAATTTACGAAAATGATAAAGGCAGTACTGTGGTTGGCAATCACCTCAATAGGCGATTCTCCTATTGCAGCATCAATATAACGCTGCTGATAGATGGGGTGAAAAGTCCCAGAAGCGGGTCGTGCCATAATGTCTATATTTTGAATGGAAGAATTAGCCGCAATGTACACAAAGGCTTTTGCAAAGAAACACAAAGCCCTTGTGTCTCTTTGGGGGGAAACCTTTAAAACAACTTATTTCTTCTTCTTTTTGTTCTTGTTTTTATTCACATAAGCCTCGGCATTCACAACTGCCAGATACGCATTAATAACGCCACCGCTACGGCATAAATCACTCATTTTTACTGATTCGTCTGTTCCTGGTTTGGTGATATTACTATCCAACGGCGTAACAGATTCTTCGATAATCTTCTTGGTTTCTACAGCAGTAAGGGAAGGATAATAGGAACGAATAAGAGCCGCAAGACCTGCAACTACGGGCGAAGCCATACTGGTACCATCCAGAAAGCCATACTTGTTGCCACCAGGAAGGCTACTGTAAATTTCGCTGCCTGGTGCAAAAACATCTACACCTTGTTTGCCATAATTGCTAAAGCTGGCCACATAATTATTGATAATGCTTACATCGCCACTTGCACCCACTGTAATCACATTGGTTGCATGTCCGCCATTCAAGAAATCGGTGCTTGGATAGTTTTCAGAGCTATCAATGTTTCTACCCTCATTGCCAGCCGCATGCACCAGCAAAACATCTTTGGAAGCCGCATACATAAAGGCACTATCCACCCATTGTTTTTGTGGGGAATAGCTCTTTCCAAAACTCATATTAATTACTTTGGCACCGTTGTCCACCGCATATCGGATGGCCAAGGCAATGTCTTTGTCGTACTCATCTCCATCAGGCACTGCACGCACCATCATTATTTTTACATTGTCGGCAATCCCATTCACCCCAACACCATTGGTTCTGTCGGCACCTATAATTCCGCTTACGTGTGTACCGTGCAAACTTCCTTGTCCCATAATGTCTGAATTGCCATAGTACTTATCATTGATATTGGAATAATCATCCTTAATAATTGTTTTGTGAACATCTACGGGGGATGTTTCTTTTTCTGCCAGTTCGCCATTCAAACGATCCATTTCATGATCTAGTTCCTGCATGATAAAGCTTTTTTTGGCATCACTGCCATAAGGCAAGGCTTTCATCAGATTGATAAAACCAAGCTTGGCTTTTTTGCCCTCGTCCGATTTCATTTCAAATTTCTCCAATTCCGATTCGCTGTAATCTTCCACACTCGCTTCTTTTTTAATCAACTCATCCCAACCTTTCAATCTTTTCGAAATACCCTTCATGGCCTTTGCTTGGTTTGAACTCTCCTCACTTGGCTCAATGTCTTTTGCAGCCCGTTGCCACATTTTATAATGATATAAATCTATTTTGCTGAGTGTATTGGTATCAATGTTTTTATCTTGAAACTGATCTTTGAAACCATGATATACACGTGCTTTTTCGGAGGAAGCCTTTTCTACTTCTGTACCATCTTTTGCACCCAAAAAGTTCCAGCCATGCACGTCATCTACATAACCATTGCCATCATCGTCGATACCATTCCCCGGAATTTCTTTTGTATTCGTCCACAAAACACCTTTCAGGTCTTCGTGAAGGGTATCTATCCCCGAGTCTACTATCCCGACGATAACGGTAGTGCTTTTTTTATTTTTAAGGAACTGATAGGCTTTATTCAGGCTAATGCCAGCAAAACTATCCACGGATTTATCTTTCAGATGCCACCCCTTAAAATTATCTTCTGGGCTGGACGATTGAGAAAATGAAGTGGTAACAATAAAGGCTAGGCTTAATATGCCGAGTAATGGTGCAATAAAATGTTTCATAGTTACAAAAATGCAGAAAAGAAGCATCAAAAGTGACAGTTACCCCTTTTTTACAAAAACTTTTTGATGATTGGCAATCATTGCGGATGATTTTGCAAGGGGTTCTTTGCATTTAAGCAAACTTTGCATTCGGTAAATAAAGTTTTATAGTCGGTATAACACAAAATTTTGTTTTACACAGGTCTGCTAAAGCAAAACTTTTGTTATAAACAAAGGGTTAATGGTTTTATAACTGATATATTGGGTTTTTTTGAACAAAATATTTTGAATATGATGAAGAAATTATTGCCTCTTTTTGCTTGTATCCTTCTGCTATCGGTTAGTAGCTATGCACAACCTATTGTTTTTGGATTGAAAGGAGGATTGGATATGACAAAGCTTACCGGACAGGCTTTTGGAGGCAATTACTCGGCTTCTTTTAATGCTGGGGTGTATGCCACATCCAAATTCAATGATAAGTGGGGCTGGCAAACAGAAATTGTATATAATCAAGGAAATGAAGGAGTGAATGTAGATGGGTTTCAGAGTGTTTGCGCAAACTATGCAAACTTTAATAATTCAAGCAGCTATACCGCAACGATTGGTGCGGTTACTATCCCGTTGCTGGTTACTTATAAGCTGAATAATTTCTTTTCTCTTTGTGCAGGGCCACAAGTAAGTTTCAATGCATATACCGATCAAAACTTGTTTATTAATGGCGCAATCCCTTTTAAAGTAACAGATATATGGGGTTGCATCGGGGGCAAACTAGACTTGAATGGCGTGAACTTCTATTTACGTTATAACAATGGGTTTACCGACATAAATAAGTTTGGAGGGGATGCCTGGAAAAACAGACAAATAAACTTTGGTCTAGAAGTGCCAATCTACACAATGAGAAAAAAGAAATAGATAATATTTAGAAGCTGTTTGAGTTAATTGTTTAGAATTATTTATGAGGGTTTATTTGATTGGAACAGGGCAAGTTTTGCAGCCATAGTCCAACGCCTAAGGCGAAAAATTTAACACAGTTACAGTCAAAATTAAATCCCACTAAGAATATCAAATAATTAACGCAAACAGCTTCTTAGTTCTAAATAAAAAAAAGTGGCCACCAATTATACTTAAATGGGATAATCGGTGGCTTTTGTTTTTGATTCGTCACCCAATGACTTGTATAAAACCAGCTTTGGATGTAAATAATTTTTAAAACATTCAGCCTCTTTGCAGAATAAATAGCGGCTAGAATACGTTATAGTGCCTAGGGACTTTGCTTTGACAATAAAGTAGGTCTGGAAACTAAGGACAAATGATAATAGATTTATGCTTCTCAATTGCTTTATATCTATTGTAAGTGTTCGCTAGGTTGTAAATTTTAAACTTATGCTTATCAATAAGTACATAAAAACTTTATTGCTTTCAATCAGTTGCTTCATTGCTTTTGCTTCGTGGAGCCAATCGAACTATATTGGGTTTTATGGTACATTCAATGATTATACGGGTGGTTTGAATGGGTTTAACTATGGCATTCTTCGATTTAATTACTACAAGCCAGGTCCAGAAATTGCCTTTCAACAATACCTAAGTCCTTTTTTTGACATCAAAGAAAATTTTGCCTACGATTGGGTTCAATATGAAGTGCCAACCAAAACTGCAGGCGTAGATGCGCAATTTCTTTCCGCAGATTTAATTTTCAGATACAAATTTGCAAATGGCTATGCCTTACCAATAGATGCCAATGTGGCTCCTTTTATAGAGTTTGGTGGTGGAGGAAACTATATAAAGTCTCGTCAGTTTGTAGCAGATCATTCGGGAATAGGTATTGCCGACGAAACCCGTCTGAATGCTTTGGCAGGCATTGGTTTGACTTTTCGGTTAAATGAATCTGTCAATCTTGAAATTGCCAGTAAGGTCTATATGCCCATGCTAAATGGATGGGATGGCCGCTATCAAGCAAACAATGACATCTGGAGCAATGCCATTTACACACAAGAAAGTATTGGGTTTACGGTGCCATTGGGCAGAAGTCTGGATAGTGACCATGATGGCGTTCCAGACAAACGAGATTTGTGTCCCGGCACACCCAAAGGCGTAAAAGTGGATGTGAATGGTTGTCCTTTGGATAGTGATGGAGATGGGATACCCGATTATCTGGATAAGTGCCCTACCATACCCGGTTTGGCCATGTATCAGGGATGTCCAACGGGAAATAATGACTATAATTCCCAAAAGATAAATGCTGATCCCGATTCTGATGGTGATGGTGTTCCCGATTCTCGGGATAAATGTGCCAATACACCTATCAATACACCTGTTGATGTAAACGGATGCCCTATCGTACAAGCAAACAATGACCCAGATACAGATGGGGATGGCGTACCAGATAGGATAGATAGATGTCCCAATACACCGGGTCCAGCTTCTAATAGAGGTTGTCCCGAAATAAAAGAGTCTGTAAAAGCCAGACTTAAGTTTGCAACAAGAGGCATTTACTTTGAAACAAATAAAGCAGTCATTAAGCAACAGTCTAATGCAATGCTCGATGAAATAGTTGATATCTTGAACCAATATCCCGACTATAATATCCGCTTAACAGGTCATACAGACAATGTGGGGAACGATTCGTACAATCTGTCCTTATCTCAAAGCAGGGTAGATGCGGTGATGCAGTATCTTGAAAACAAGGGCATAGCTGCTAGTCGCCTGGAAGCTATTGGATATGGTAAAACCCACCCTATTGCCAACAACAATACTGCTGTAGGACGTGCCTTGAACAGAAGGGTTGAGATTGAATTGTACCTGAAATAGTATCCTTTAACTTTTTTTGTGGCAGGTAGATGTTATTTTCACGGCTCAATACAAATCAATTAAATTATGTTTAAAGTTATTTTACCAGTTGTTGCACTATTTGTTATTTCATTTAGTTCCGTTGCCCAATCTGATGGTGGGGGCTTGCTTTCGGGGGTTACAGGAGCGTTGAAAGGAGGTCTTTCCAGTGATGATATAAGCAAAGGATTAAAAGAAGCATTATCAAAAGGTGCCACTACTGCTGCTAAGCAACTTAGTGCTACTGATGGTTATTTTGGTAATCCAACCGTAAAAATATTGATGCCTCCTGAGGCGCAGAAAATAGAAAAGAAACTGAGGGGGTTGGGCATGGGAAAACAAGTGGATGAAGCTATATTGAGTATGAATAGGGCTGCCGAAAATGCTGCCCAAAGTGCTACACCAATATTTATAGATGCAATAAAGGATATGAGTATCACTGATGCTGCTGGTATTTTGCAAGGCAATGATACCGCTGCAACAAGCTATTTAAAAGGAAAAACAACACCTAAGCTAACAGAAGCTTTTAAGCCTGTAATACAGACATCTCTTGATAAAGTAGATGCTACAAGCAAATGGGCAACTATCATTGATTTGTATAATCAGATTCCATTTGTAAAAAAGATGAACCCCGATTTAGCTGCTTATGTTACAGACAGGGCATTGTATGGGATGTTTGTTCAGGTTGCAGAACAGGAGAAACTAATAAGAAAAGATCCATTGGCACAAACAACAAGTTTATTAAAAAAGGTATTTGGGCAATAAGTTGCTATCAATTTGATATTTATCTCAGGGCCATTGCTTCTTTATAAAAGATGCAATGGCTTTTTTGTTTATTGAATCAACGGAGCAGTGCCACTCCCTCATTTTCCACTTTTTCATAAAATAATATAACTTTTTTTTCAAAAAGAGCCGTAAAAACAGGTCAACAAAGCAGTTTGCAAAAAGGTCATACACTATATTTGCACTGAGTAAAATAAAAATTATAACCTTTATGCAATACACAGAAGTCTCTTTAAACGCTAGAAAACAGATTTTACAGTCAATTGGCTGGGTCATGTTTATTTTTTGCCTCGGAAGAACATACATTCAAGAAGATGCTAATAAGACAAGCATTTTCGATTTTGTTTGGGTACTATGTGCACTATTTTATATTTTTCGCGGATTGAAGCTAACCAATAAAGTCATCAAGCTAAAATTTATAAACCTCAATCATCCACCTACGCGGGTAATGGTTGTTATTTATGGGTTGTTGATTGCCATTATCATTAGTTTCGGCGTTATATACAATCTCTACTATAGAGAAATGATGATTACGTCCCCCTACGATCATTATTAATTTGGATTACAGCTCTTGATGAGCCTCTTTTTTTGATTTCTACTGATAGCTGCAATTGCCAACTATTTGCGCTTTCCAATATTATCTAATTGTTAAGTGGCAACTCGCTAAAGTAACTGATAAAATCTCTGAAAACCTTATCTATACTGAATTTGAACATATAATATTAAACTGATTTTAATATTATCAAATTGTTACCTCGCGCTTTCTGATGATTCACTCTACTAATGTTGCAAAAAAATATAGAACATTATGAAGAGATTATTTACACTACTGTCAATTGTTATTACTTTCAGTGCATCTGCACAGAAGACGCTCATCGATTATTGGAACTTTAATGAAAGCGACACAAGTCTTTATCACTTACCAATAGTATCTACGGTAGCTGGAGCTAGATTAGATTATTTCGGATCTTATGTAGACTATGTAACTGATGGCGGTGATACAGTTAATTCTAGAGGGGAATCTGGTTCAGTTCCAGGTAATTCTCTTCGTCTACGCTCTCCTTACGGACCACTTTTTATGACATTGCCTACAACAGGGTACAAGGGTATTGTTGTAAAGTATGGTTTGTGGAGAAGTGGTAGCGGATCGGGCTTTGAAACTGTTACTTACACTACAGATGGAGTAAAATGGGATTCTGCTGGTTTACAAATTACCGATGGTGCAATTCCAACCACTACAGGTTTGGGTACTTTTACAGTTAATGCTACTGCATCTCCATTGGATTTAATTACTTTGGACTTTTCGGGGATACCCGCTGTAGAGAATAATCCTAAATTTCAGATTCAAATAAATTTCAACACTGCAGTTGCTGGGAATAATAGAATAAACAATTTATCAGTTGATGGAGACCCAAGCCCACTTGCAGTTTCATTGCAATCTTTCAACGGTGCAATTGTAAATAGTACTGCCAAGCTCAACTGGACATCTGCAAGCGAAATAAATGCAAAGCAGTTTGTAGTTGAAGCTAGCAGCGATAAAAAGAATTTCGCTTCTGTTGGTACTGTTGCAGCAAAGAATGTAAAGGGATTAAACAGCTATGAGTTTGAAACTGCTGCCCCTGCTACCACAACTTACTATCGTTTGAAGATGGTTGATAAAAACGGTGCTTTCTCTTACAGCCCTGTTGTGGTATTGAATGCATCTGTTTCTGCCAAGAAATTGACTGTGTTTCCAAATCCTGCTGTAAATACAATTACACTAAGCCACGCACAAGCTTTGGAAGGTGCTTCTGTAAAGATTTTGAACGCTGCTGGAAAAACAGTTTCTGTTTCAAATTTGCAAACAGGTGCTACTCAAACAACTGTTGATGTAAGCAAACTTGCAAAAGGAACTTACATCGTTTCAGTAGAAAACAATGGACAAAAGGTTGTTTCACAGTTTGTGAAATAAGATTCTGATATAAGTTTTAAGTAGTAGGTTTTAATTAATAAGTTAGGGTGGTTACCCCTAACTTATTAATTAAAACCTACTCTTTTTTTAGTCTATCTTCTCCACCAAAACAGCCGTGCCATAAGCCAAAACTTCCGTAAGGCCATTCATTACTTCGTTGGCATCATAGCGCATATTGATGATGGCATTACAACCTAGTTCTCTCCCATGCTGAATCATCAGTTGCAAGGCCTCTTCTCTAGAACGCTCGCACAACTCTGTATAGATAGCACTTCTTCCACCAAATAAAGTCATAAATCCACCAGCTATATTGCCAACTAAGCTTCTGGAACGAACGGTGATTCCTCTTACCAAACCTAGTTGTTTGATAACTTTATAACCTTCCAATGAAGTACTCGTAGTAATTAATGTTAAATCTGTCATCTTAATGTTTTTTGTTTTACCAAATATAGCATCGCCATTCTATATAGCCATTATGAATTGGGTGGAATTATGTAAACGGTTCAAAAGCTTCAAGGAAGCGGTATATATTTGCTACTCATGGCAATTGAGTTAGGATGAAATATTTAGGTTTAATCGCATTTTTATTACTGATAAAAACAACGGGCAGTTCACAACGGCTCACTTCCGCCAGTAAATCAATTGCTGATAGTCTGCTGCCCAAAAGGCTATGTCTGATACCCGAAAACTATTATAGCAACAATCTTGGGTTTATGTGTAAGAAGGAAATTCAGGTAGAAAAATCAACCAGGATACCTTTAAGGCTTCGCTTGGGTAGCTTGGAATATGTGGACAAACTAGAGGGCAAAGGCACTGGAAGAAATTGATTGAATGACTCAAACTGCTTCTTAAACTTATAACTTAATCATGGAACGGATAGATAAATTGAAGGCTTTTTTGCAGGCTACACCCAAAGATAATTTCCTGCGCCATGCGTTGGCATTGGAGTACATCAAGATAGAGGAGAACCAGCAAGCAAGGGTATTGTTTGAAGATATATTGACAGAGAGTCCCGATTATATTGGTTCTTATTATCACTTAGCCAAGCTATTGGAAAAGCTAGAGCAAACCGACCTTGCCATCAAATGGTATGAACAAGGAATGGAGGCTGCCAAAAAAGCAAAAGATAACCATGCATACAATGAGTTGCAGGCCGCTTATGAGGATCTTGTTTATTAGAATCAATAAAAGCAAGTGATGTAAAGTTTTTTGGATTAAATGTTCTAAAACTGCCGAAACTACTGCTAAAAGAAAGCACTATTGCTTAATTGCTTCCGTTTGCAAGCACTTTACTAAACCCCTCTGAGTGCGTACAAAGACGTTCTGAGTGTATACTAAAGCGTTCTGAGTGCATACAAAGGCGTTCTGAGTGCATACAAAGGCGTTCTGAGTGCATACAAAGGCGTTCTGAGTGCTTACAAGAGCGTTCTGAGTGCATACAAAGACGTTCTGAGTGCATACAAAGGCGTTCTGAGTGCGTACTAAAGCGTTCTGAGTGCATACAAAGGTGTTCTGAGTGCGTACAAGAGCGTTCTGAGTGCATACAAAGACGTTCTGAGTGCTTACAAGAGCGTCTTGTCTGCATACTAAGGCTTTCTCATCTAGCGCAGGTCTGTTCGAAAATCAACAACTGGCGCAGTGCCATTCAACAAAAGAATTTAGGAATCTTACCATTATCACTGAACTATATGCACTCTAGGCACGCTGCTATAAATGCCAATTTCTGATAAATTCAGGTAGGTTAGGTAATAAGTCAAACATTGCATGTATAGCAATTACTAACCAAAGATTTTTAGTTTTGCTATACACTACCCCCAGAAAGACGCCGGCGATACTCATATTTACAATTGTATAAACTACCCAGAATAGAAAAGGCATTTGCTCTTTAATACCTTCACTATCCGCCCCCCTAAGAAATAAACCGGGAGCATGTACCAATCCAAATATAATTGCAGAACAAACAATGCCTCCTGTCTGCGATTTTAATATCACAGATAAACGTGATTGTAACAACCCTCTAAAAAAGAACTCCTCTATCAAGCCAGCATCAAAAAGCAGATAAATAAAGCATATTGGAATTCCCTTTAGAAGCTGTAATGTATGATAATGGTTAGCGAAGATATTTTTACCAGCATTACTCAAAAAATATTCAAAGAGTAAGACAACAGCAGAAAGTACTATAAAAGTGGAAGTTGTTTTCTTTTCAGGAAACCTTAAATCGGAAATAGTTAATCCAAAATCTTTTAAAGTAAAACCAAAGAACCGATATGCTAAAAAGGGCAAAACAACGAACACAAATAATTTCTTGGTGAATACTAAGATACTTGCTAAGGCTGGATTACTTAGCCATGTTTGGGGAAATATTTTATTGATTAAGCTGCCGCCAAATGTTACATAAAAGGTAATCCATAAAACAGAAGCAAGTAAAATCAATCCTTCGTTAGCAATTGATGATTTGTGAAAGGGTGTAGAGAAATTCTTTGTAAGCAACCACGCTATTGAAGAAAAGAAAAGACCAATTATAAGCATTACAGTTAAAAGATCACTAATTGGGAGATGAAAAGCAAAGTATAAGTAGCATAAAGCAGTTAGATATATGCAAATACCTGAAATAGTGTATTTATTTTTCATTCTTTAATCTGTGTTTAGTTGATGATAAATTATTGTTACAATAATTGCAAACTTCTATTGAACATTTAAAAAAAATGAAGATTCTTGACAAGTGGCAATAGTTTGATTTTATTGGTAAGATAGCGATTTGAGCTATGCGATTAATAGCTATAAGCTAGTCCTCGTCAAACTAAC
>Ga0214164_1001711_pt1 | contig 12168 bp, 31 predicted proteins | sample TroBogepilimnion_13_FD_153003 | JGI IMG/M metagenome (GOLD analysis project Ga0214164, IMG submission 153003) | Freshwater microbial communities from Trout Bog Lake, WI - Practice 03JUN2009 epilimnion v4 | ecosystem: Environmental > Aquatic > Freshwater > Lake > Epilimnion/Euphotic zone ...
GTATAAAAACCCAGTACAACTTTTTTACTACTGTATAAAAACCCAGTACAACTTTTTTACTACTGTATAAAAACCCAGTACAACTTTTTTACTACTGTAAAAATTCACATGCTGTAAAAAATTACAGTTAAAACTTTTTTCTTACTGTATGAAACCACATACTGTACAAAAACCCAGTACAACTTTTTTCGTAAAGGCATAAAATGAATCCTTATTCAGTAACACCCACACCAGTCCCTTGGGCGCTTATGTTCAACCATCTAATGCGTGGCAAGACCACACCTCTTTCCGTAGAATTTATCCATTCCTACATCCAAACCCTTGGTGAAGTAACCCTAGCCAAGTAGGACGAGGTAGGACGAGGTGATCAAACCCAAGTAGGACGAGGTAGGACGAGGTGATCAAACCCAAGTAGGACGAGGTAGGACGAGGTAAATAAATTGAGTGTTGTTTTACGGCAACATTCACTTGATTTTCTTTCAAAAATGCTTTATAATCAATCTTTTAACGACGAGGTAAAATTATGTCAGATATCAAACAAGTAAACGGTATGTTTCAAACTGTAATCAACGGCAAGACCGTAAGACGTACAAAAATGTCCAGCCTACAGTATGCTATACGCAAGGCTACTGGCTCAAGTGTACGTACCGAGCAGGTCGAGGTAAAAGAATCCAGATTTTCAATTAATGAGAGATTCGGTTTCCTATCCGATATGGTTACCATGTTAGCACGAGGTGACCAAGCCTCTGTGGTTGTAACAGGTCCTGGCGGTTTGGGTAAATCACACACCGTATCCAATGCTTTATGCAAAGCAGGTTTTACCGATGTATCCACCTGTGAGGAAGGTACTGTAATCAATTCACAAAAAGCCTTCAATGTAATCAAAGGTTATTCAACCGCCAAAGGTCTATATCGTACATTGTATGAGAACCGCAATGGGGTTGTAGTATTTGACGATTGCGATTCCGTACTCAAAGATCCCGTATCCGTCAACCTATTAAAAGCCGCCCTTGATTCTTATGACCGTAGAATCATTTCCTGGCGTGCCGATTTCCGTGACGAGGAATTACCAAATTCCTTTGAATTCAAAGGTCGTGTTGTGTTTATATCTAATATGAATGCCTCTAATCTTGACCAGGCTATCCTGACGAGGTCCCTTGCCGTTGACCTTTCAATGACCAATACGCAAAAGGTCGAGCGCATGCAACACCTTTGCAAGTCCAAAGATTTTATGAGTGAGTTTGCACAAAATCTTAAAGAAGATGCAATGGCATTAATTGAGTCCCTACAGGACGAGGTAAAAGAATTGAGCCTCCGTACTCTCATTCAAGTTACCAAAATCCGTAAGAGTGCCGGTGCCAACTGGCAAGAATTAGCAGAGTATGCAATTTGTGGGTAATCATATGTACAAATTAAAAGAAACAACCAAGTGGTCTACAAAGGTGTCAAATGGCACCTATATCTTTGAAAAGAAATTCAAAGGCAATAATGGCAAAGCCATTGGGTTTATCCCATACAATTCATCCTTGCCTATGATGTTTAAAAAGGCAATGAATATTGAGTTAAACGGTCGAACCTTTGACGAAGTAATTTAATATGAAAGAAAAACTTGATTTAGGAAAAAGACCTAAGTGTGCAACATCAGGTTGTGAAAAGGAATGCCATTTCATAGGCAATTATCGTAAAGACGGCAGTCCTATTTTTAGGCAGTTTTGTGGTCAATGTCATATTGGGTCGATAGTTGAAAAAAATGGATTTGATAATGTTCAAACTTTCCTTAACACACGGCATCCGTATAGAAAATATAGAAAAGAATATTGCGAAAATATAGATGCCAGATTAGGTTTTGTATGCACTACAAATATTTTATTTGATGTCCAATTGCAAGTGGATCATATAAATGGGAATCCTAGTGATAACAGAGAAAAAAACTTACAAACCTTATGCGCCTGTTGTCATATATTTAAAACTCATATGAATAAAGATTATATGACACCAGGACGTAAAAAATTATTCACCAAAATATTAACCAAATAGTGTTGCCAAAAAACCACACTTTGGTTGACATAAACCCCCTCTTCCGTTATAATTGTATTATGTTTAAAAGGAGTATGAAATGAGACAGTTTGCAGACATTCAAGAGTTATCAGAAAACGGTTATGATTATGATGACATTTGTAGTATCCTTGGTTGCGAGATAGTTGATATCATTGGCATCCTTGGTGAAGAACCTATTCAACTAGATGAGGACGAGGTAAAATTTTATGGATAAAGTTATAAAAGATGACATGGTAGCCGTATTGGTTTCGCCAGGTTACGGTGCAGGTTGGTACTCATGGGGAAATGATGAATCAATGTTATTTGATCCAGGTCTGGTTCAATTGATATTGAATGAGGCTACCTTTAAAGAAAAATTAGAATATGTAAGCGACAAATGGCCAAAAGCATATGCTGGTGGCCTAATTGATGTTGAGGTAGAATGGATACCAGTAGGCACAGATTTTATGATTGATGAGCGTGATGGTTCAGAAAGTATTGTGTATAAAGAACATGATGGTTGGCTTAGAGCATAAGGAATAAACATGATTAAAAAATTAACATTTGAAGATGCAGTTGAAGGATTAGTAGTACAAGATGCGATATCATTTTATAATACTGGTTCTGTTACCCATAAAAGTAGATTTTGGCTAGGGAAATATGCCGAGAATTATAATCGAGATTTTGAGGAGGCACAATTGATGCATAATGTATTATTTCCATATGCATATAAATGGGTAGGAGATTCTAATGTACAAGCAACACTTAATTGAGTGGGATATTAAACTATGGACATATGTATTATATTATAATAATAAAAAATATGTCCTTAATGTAGACGATATAGGTAAAGCCTATGAAAAATTTGAGTTAATTCAATTGAGTGAAACTGAAATTATGGGGGTGGATGAATGACCGATAAAGAACTGCTAATAGAGTCCGCTAGGATTCTTAAAGAAGCCAAAATGGCTATTGTAAAAATTCAAGTTGAAAGAAATAGAGGAATGGGATATTTCCATGCCGAAGTTGATTGGTTGGTAAATGAAAAAGATAATATTGACAAATTAATAAATGCTATTGGTGCAAGAGGACAAGAATGAAAGATGATTTAATACCATTTTTAATGTTAACTGCTGGTATAATGCTTATTATGATTGTTATAATAATATGTGTTGCGGCCGGCTACTTATTAGGTTACATAGCAGTATAGCTGAATACAAAGGAAATAAAATGAAAATAGATTTGAGTTATGATATGATAGATAAAATTGTAGTCAAAGCGTGTGAAGACTACAAAATTATTCTAAAAAATGAAATTGATTTATACGAACAGGATCCGGATAAGTATTGGGTACATCCAGATGATATTGAGCATAGTAAAAAAATGATTGTGCATTTAGAGGCAGTCATAGAAGATTTTGGGGGTTAAATGTCTGAATTTTTATATTTGTTTTGGATGGAAATTAAGACTAGAATATTTTTAATGTCCTTGGGTGCAATGATTATTGTTGTTGGTTTTTTCAGTCCCCGTACATGCCTAGCAGGTCTATCTAGGGTTAAAGTTGAAAGAAAGATCGATGTTTAGAACAAACTGGGATGATTTAGATATGCTCAAAGAAATTGATACACACTACGGAACTACAAAGAAAGCCAGAGGACCTTATGATACTCGGTTAGAAACTATTGTGGTTATCAATAAAGCGTGGCTATGCACTGATTGCGGTGAAGTTATACTTAAAAAATTAATTGATGAACCGCATAAATGTAAGGATGCATCATATCTTATAAATAATAATCCCAATCAATTGGAATATAAGGAAACAAATGATAAAAAAACTACTGATAGTATTTACACTAGCAATAGCCACATTAGGAACTGCTGATGCATGTTGCTACCACAGTAACTATTTCCATGGCGGGCCTAGGGGTTGTTGTATTGGGGGATGGATAGCACCCATAGCAGTTGGTGGTCTGATAGGCTATGAAATAGCCCGTCCAGCCGAGGTTATTGTGCAACAACCCGTTATAATCCAGCAACAACCAGTACCGCCAGTAGGATACCATTATGTGACCATTGTGGATCCTTCATGTAATTGCTATAAACAAGCATTAGTACCGAATTAATGTTGTTTACCCGCAACAATGGGCAAATAAGTGTTGACATTTTCGGTGGTTGTGATAGAATAGAGTCTTCAATATGTGAAATAAAGGAAATATATTATGAAATTGAATGAAAATCAAAAGCAATTTGTAGTTGCCGCAGAAAAACATTACGGTGCTAATGCAATATTAAATCGAGATAATATTGCCCATGTTGTAAGTGAAGAAGATGTATCTTATCCTTACTGGTTAACCAATCGTACCGAAAACCGTGCAGGACGAGGTACTTACAAACTACCAAGTCTAGGTAACAATTCTGTTGCCGTATCTATTCCTGAACCTGAATTGGAAGTGGCTCTCGCACAAGTTGTTGCATTTAAACAACCTAAGTTGATTGATGAGTCCGATCCATCAATACCAGAAATGTATCCTGATTTTGTTCCTTTCGGTTTCTACAATGACCTTAGAACAATTGTAAAAGCAAAAGATTTCTATCCCGTATTCATTACAGGTATGTCCGGCAACGGCAAGACCTTGATGGTCGAGCAAGTTTGTGCATCATTAAAAAGAGAGTGTATTCGTGTTAACATATCTATTGAAACAGACGAATCCGATTTACTTGGCGGCCCTACTCTGGTTAATGGTAACATTGTTAATCGTGATGGTCCTGTTATTACAGCTATGAAACGTGGCGCAGTCTTATTGATTGATGAAGTTGACCGCGGTTCTAATAAACTCATGTGCCTACAAGGTATCCTTGAAGGTAAACCATACTACAATAAAAAGAACGGTGAATTAGTTTATCCAGCTCTTGGTTTCAATGTCATTGCTACAGCCAATACTAAAGGTCGTGGCTCTGAAGAAGGTCGTTACCTCTCTCAAATCTTAGATGATGCGTTCCTTGAGCGTTTTGTTGTTACCGTTGAGCAAGAATATCCTCCTGTTATAACCGAGAAAAAGATTCTCAAACCATTGATTGATGATGAAGAATTTGTTGAAAATCTTGTGAATTGGGCTGATGTTGTACGTCAATCCTTCAAGCAAGATGCCGTAGATGAAATTATATCTACCCGCCGTCTTGTGCATATCGCAAAGACATACAAGATTTTCAACGATAGAATGAAGGCGATTGAGTTATGTGTTGCACGTTTTGACGAGCAGACCAAAACTGCCTTCTTAGACCTGTACTCTAAAGTTGATGCAAAGGTTAATCCTCCTGCTCCTGTAGAGCCTACAGTCGAAACAACACCTACAGAAGAAATACCGTTCTAAAGTGGTGTTACTAAGCAACATAACTATTGACGATTGCCGGTAGTTATGTTATAATAAAGTGTAAGTTAAATTATTATTTGTTTTTGAAAAGGAAATTAAAATGGCTAAAGATAACAATCGTCACCAAAAATTCGCTCAAGTTATGCTTTCTGGCAAACCTGTAACCCCTCAAGATTTTGCTGAAGTATTCAAAGGCACGGATACCGAACCTGTATTGTACCGTTTGTCCACCTATATCTATGATATTAAAAAATATGATCATGGAATAATCAAAGTAATCAAAAATGGTAGAAAAGTTCAAGCGTATCAACTGGTAAACTTTGACGAGTTCAATGATGATGGCTCATATCGTGGTCCTGTAAGTGTACAGAAACCGGTAGAAAAATTAGAACAAATTGCGGCCTAAATATTTGAGAGTGGTACACTAAGTACCACTATTAAAAGGAGAAAAAAGATGAATGAATGGGATAAAAGTAACCTAATGTTCATTATCTATAGTGCTCATCAAGAATTTGATGCATGGTTAGCACAGGCTACTGGTGATGACATAAGGTATGCGTTAGAACTAATTGCAAAGGCGAAAAGAGACAATATGAGCAAAGCATTAAATATTGATCCTCCATTGGCTGGCAAGGATTTTAAAGAGGCTAAAAATCTATTGAAAAAATTTATGTTGAGGAAAAAGAATGTTTGAAGTTCGTTGGTATATACCAAAAAGTGAAAACGGAACTAAACCAGTCTTACAGTACCGTTCAATAGCAAAGAGTATTGAATGGGATGAAACTTTAAGAAAACAAATCGTATTAGATATATGGTCCGAATGGAAAAATGTTCCAATTGTAGAGGAAAAATAAAATGAAATATTCGTTATGTTTGGTTCTTTTGTTGACTGCCTGTGGTAGTCCTAAACTAAAGAATTATGATGGTCCTGTTGCAATGGATAGAGCCTCAGTTGTATCCGGCGCAAGAGATTGTATAAATGGTAGAATGAAACCTGACGTACAATACGTATCACAAAAAACACCACAAGGTGTTGTGTTAGTGCCTGTTGAAGTATTCTGTATTCCTTATGCATCAAGGTGATCTATGTTTGAACAATTCGGTATACATCAAAGTACCATTCAGGTACTAATCTTTGTTGCAATGGCAGTTGCCACATTAGGTGTGGTACTTATATTATTCTGGCGCTTTATCCTTGCAGGTGTAGTGGCAGTACTTTGCATCTACGCCTTTATTCAACAAATTCCCAACGACCCGGTCAAAGAAATTGCAAAGACAATTGCACCTGTTGAAACAGTAATTGTATCCGAAACTAAAAAACTAATTGATCCTAGAGAAGAATTCATGCATGATTGCCTGAACGTTGCCGATTACAATGAAGAACAATGCAAAGAGCATTGGGCTGATAGACAAAGCGAAGAATTTTTAATTAAACATGGTAAGGACGAAAAATGGGTGATGAATCAGTAGACCACAAAGATATAATACAATTGAGCCATGATGTAGATGATTTCTTTATGAAGATAGGGCTCACCTATAAAGTAAACTTCACTAAAATTGCGGCCACATTTGTAGCACGTTTAGTTAAATTAGCTATTGTTTCAAACAATACAGATTTACTTCAAATGCTTTTAGAATCCGGTATAAGAACCTTAGACGAACATAAAGATAAACCTGAAAGATTACAATGAGAGTAGCACTTGCATCCGATGTTCACTTAGAATTCGGTGATTTAATTTTAAAAAATGACAATAATGCCGATGTGTTATTGTTGGCTGGTGATATTTGTGTCGCTAAAGAATTACCATACACAGATAGTCGTTACTATGAAAGATTCCACGATTTCTTTTCCCGTTGTGCATTTCAATTCAAAGATGTAATCTATATTGCAGGTAACCATGAACATTATCATGGTACCTATGATGAGACTCATAATATTTTGAAGACCCAATTGGCAAAGCATACCAATATTCATGTATTGGATAAAGAACATATTACCATTGGCGATACATTGTTCTTTGGTGGTACATTGTGGACCGATTTCAACAATGAAGACCGAAATACAATGAGGGTTATTCGTGAAATGATGAATGATTTTAGAATCATTTCAGCACCAGGTGGTCGTAGAAGTTCTTGGAAAGATGCTGATGGTAATCTACATTACAGGAATTCCAAATTGACACCTGAAGATGTACTGGTTGACCATAAAGACTTTTTGGATAATTTGAATCGCCTGTTACTCGCAAAAAGAATAATGAATAGTTTAACTAAAGTTGTAGTTGTGGGTCATCACTCACCAAGCAAATTGTCTACAAAACCCCAATATGAAGATGATTGGGAAATGAATGGTGGGTATAGTTCTGATTTGACTAACTATATCATGGATCATCCAGAGATTGCTCTTTGGGTACACGGACATACTCACCATGCTTTTGATTACAATGTGGGTTCTACTCGCATTTTATGTAACCCTAGAGGTTATGTTGGGCATGAGGTTAATGGAGATGATTTTAAGTTGATTACAGTTGAAGTGTAATAAATTAATTCACAGGAAGATAATGATGAATGAAAGATTAACGAAGTTGTATAGAAGTTGTAGAACCAAAGAGGCCCTAGCCTCTCAAGACGAATATAAATCTTCTAATATGCTATTGGGGCTAGAAGTTGAAAAGTTCGCCCTGTTGATTATTCGGGAATGTGTTGGTGTTGTAGGGAATGGAAGTTTCTTACATGATCAAGCACCAACTGCTATATTTGCTAGAGAATGTAGTGATGCAATTAAACAATATTTTGAAATTGAAATATGATGAATTTGTTAGACAAGGAGATGTTAATATGGTAAATAAAACTGAACGCAAAAATGAAGATCGTAAAATCTTTATTGTAGAATCGGTGAGTATGTTTCGTATAAGACATGCCGTGTTTGCAACCTGTGAAGAAGATGCGGCTGACGAATTTATAATGAGAGACAATGACGATACACTCACAGAAATGTCACAAGAACATATCGGGGCAAATATTTTTTCAATTCGTGAAGTAAAAGAAAAAGAATTCATTAAAGAATTTGACAAAGATAATGATTACTTTAAAAATTGGTCTAAAGAGCAAAAGTTATCAACAATCAATGTAATTGACTATGAAGAATAAAAAATGAATATAACACAAAATTATCTGTCACTTGACCTTGAGATGAATAATGCTGATGATGGCTCTACACCTAATCCAAAAATAATTCAAGTAGGTGTAGCCGTTGGTTCATATGAAGATTACTGTAATGGTACATTTCACAAAGAGAAATGGTACATAGACCCACAAGAGCCAATCTTTCCATTCATTACAGAACTAACCGGTATAACTGATGATGATATTGCCAGAAATGCTGTACCACATGAGCATGTTGCAAAAGAACTCGGCGCATTAATAAAAGCAAGGGATTGCTTTGTTAATCCTATCACATGGGGTGGTGGTGATTCTGTTGAATTGAAAGATGAGTTCAAAGCAAGAGGTATACACTTTCCTTGTTTTGGGCATAGATGGATAGATGTGAAGACTTGGTATATATTCTTACGATTCGCAAAAGGTCAACCGGCTAAAGTGGGTCTAAAGTCCGCTATACGTGAGTTCAAATTAAAGTTTGATGGGGTGCCTCATCGTGCGGATGATGATGCATTAAATACATTGAGATTGTTTTTCAAATTCTTAGAATTACAAAACGAAATGAATACTATTATTGATATGTCAAAGAGGATACAATGAAAATATACAAGTCAAATTACCGAGATCATTGGGTTTCTCCTTATAGAATAGTTGAGAAGGTTTGTTTTTGGGAGAAAGATACCGATGTATTCTATGAAGACGGTGGTGTATACGAAAAGATAACCGATTTATTGGTGCCCGTTTCCAAGGCAATTAAATGGGTACTAAATCTTGTTTATCCGAGAATCAACTATATTAAGATTGACCGTTGGGATACATGGTCAATGGATCATACATTGTCTGATATTATTCTACCGATGTTAAAACAACTGAAAGAAAAGAATCATGGTGCGCCTTATGTTGAAGATGAAGATGTGCCGTATGAATTGAGGTCTATTGGTGATTCACCATATATTAAAGAATATCAAATTGATGAAGAAAGGCATTTTGCTCGATGGAATTATGTACTAGGCCAAATGATATTTGCCTTTGAATGTAAAATTGATGATTCATGGGAAGATTTGTTCCGTTCGGGTAAACATGATATGAAAAGTGTAGCCTGTGAGTGGGATGAAAACGGCAAAGCAACAATGTACACCTTTGAAGAAGGTCCTAATCATACCTACGTGTGTGACTATGAAGGCATGAAAGAATATGAAAAGCGTATACAAAATGGCTTTAGACTATTCGGCAAATATTATCAAGGATTATGGAATTAAAGGAAACAATATGGACAAAAAAATGAGCCTAGAAGAATTTTTAAATCACAATGCACCATCAGAAGATGCTATTGAAGAGATTGCTTTCAATACACTATCAAGACGGTATATTAATAAAGAAGAAATTGATTTTAATGTTGAATTTAATAAAGCAGTTGATGCATTAGTTAATGAAATGTATCGTTTATATCTGGAGTCTGAGGAATGATGTCTTTAATACATTTACTGTCCGCTAAACGTAGACTAAAAGAGTTGCAAAAAACTGTTACTATGTTAAAGCATGATAAGTATAAAGAAGATGATGTACCGACAATGATACTTGCACAGAGAGATTTTGTTAAGTTAGAGTTGGAGTATTATGAGAATGAAGCAAGAACTCTTTTAGCATATACTCTCTTTGTTATAGCCTTTCTGTTTCTTATCGGTGTGGCTTCGTATCCGTTTCTTATTAACTATGGAGTAATATAATGTGGGATAAAATCAAATTACATATGGGGCAAATCATTCAGTATGTATTCGGTATTAGTCTTATGGTTGGTTGTATTGTCTTGACCGATAGACTAAATACTCATACACCTGAGACTCTTAAAGAGTTCAAAGATGGAGTTCAGAACCACTTAGTGTGGTCAATCAAGGGCGAATGTTTCTTTGTTAGACCTCATTCTGATGTGACTGTATATTTAATTCGTGTGAGTGATTGTGATAAAAAATAAGGAGATAATATGAGTTTATTTGTAGAAGTTGATTCCGTTGAAAAAGGTTGTCCTATCATTATCAATCTAGATAATGTATTAGAAATTGCGCCATTGCGTACCGGCGGTTGCACTGTATTCTTTGCTGATGCGGCATCAGTAAATGGTAAACATGCAATGAAAGTCCTAAACGATTATTCAGATTTTAAACAGTTTGTATTGCAAAGAGTATCCTCAGAAGATATCGCAAAAACTATTGATAGAATCACACCAAAAGAAACAAAACCAAAAGCACCTCCAATCAAACAAAAATCTTTTGGTGAGATTACAAATTCGCTTGAGGAAGGCAAACTATAAAGTTTGTTTACGAAGACTAATATTATAAGGAATGAAGAGTATGGCGAAAGTACGAAAAATTGAAACGGAGGTTGAGAAACCAAAAGGTATAAAAACCAAAACGAAAAAAAAATCAAACGTTGAAATTATTGGTGAAGAGGAGTTTGATGAACCCAATGAAAATTCTGAGGGAAATTTAATACCCCAATCTAACGGTGGTGCCTTCCCATTTAAGAATGATAGACTCGAAACATGGGCGTTTTGGCAAGATGCGTTTACGATAGAAGAATGTAAAAAAATTATTGATATTGGTGAAAGGCGCAGAAAAATTAAAGCCCAAATTGGTGGTGGCAATGGCTCCGGTTTAAATGAACCTAAAATAAGACGTAGTGATATCGTTTGGCTATTTCCGCAAGATGATATGACTTGGGTATTTCAAAAAATGTCTTATTACATTGGTGCACTGAATGATAAATTCTTTAACTTTGATTTGTGGGGGTTTACTGAAGGCTTTCAGTTTACAAAATACGATTCGAAAGAAAAAGGATTTTATGATCAGCATGTTGATAGAGGTATGAACATGTACACACCACGTAAATTGTCAATAACACTTCAACTATCAGATCCTGATGATTATGTCGGAGGTGATTTGAATCTATACTTTGGTAAAGAACCTACACCATCTAAGCGCACACAGGGGTTTTTAACAGTCTTCCCAAGCTATACAATGCATGAGGTCACTCCAGTGACTAAAGGCACCAGATATTCGCTGGTAGCGTGGATAACGGGTCCTCAGTTCAAATAAAGTGTCTCTTTTAAGCAACATTCGTGTTGCTTTTTTGTCTCAACTGTGATATAATTATATTATGAATATTACATTACCCACCAACAAGCATGTATGCACTTACAATTTTTCAAACCAAACTTTCAATGTTGGTTCAATATCCGAATTCAAAATACCGGCACCTGAGATATGGTTACCTCAAATACCTACCTACAATTTCCGTGTAGCCGAGTATGTGAATAAAGAAGACAAAATCACTTCAGTCGGTTTACAATATCAAGTTGTAATGCACAATCAGTATGGTGCTGTAGATTCTATAGGCCCTTGGATATCTGTAGATAGAGTTAAAATAGATGAATTAGGAAACGTTATAGGCACAAACGCATGAACATTTTTTACCTCCACAATGACCCAAAAATCTGTGCAGAAATGCATACCGATAAACATTCAATTAAAATGATCCTTGAATATGCTCAACTTTTATCAACTGCTCACCGTGTACTTGATGGGACTCCTACCGTGGGTCTGTCTAA
>Ga0214164_1001713_pt1 | contig 12167 bp, 8 predicted proteins | sample TroBogepilimnion_13_FD_153003 | JGI IMG/M metagenome (GOLD analysis project Ga0214164, IMG submission 153003) | Freshwater microbial communities from Trout Bog Lake, WI - Practice 03JUN2009 epilimnion v4 | ecosystem: Environmental > Aquatic > Freshwater > Lake > Epilimnion/Euphotic zone ...
CGTCGCCGGCGCGGTCGGGCCGCTGACGGTGTCGCTGTCCAATTCGCCGGACGCCGATGACGCGGGTTTTCGCGTCTGCACGTTTGATCAAGTCAAGGCGGCTTACATCAATCAGGTTCGCGCGCTGATCGCGGGCGGCTCGGACATTTTGCTCGTCGAGACGATTTTCGATTCGCTCAACGCCAAGGCGGCGCTCGTGGCAATTCAAGAAGTTTTCGCGGCGGACAAAAAGATTCTGCCCATCATGATTTCCGCCGCCGTCGGTCGCGGTGGCGAGACAATGATTTCCGCGCAAACCGTCGAGGCGTATTGGAACGCGATGAAGCACGTGAATCCGATCGCCATCGGCCTCAACTGTTCGCTCGGTCCGGATCTCATGCGCCCGTTTCTCACGGAACTTGCGGAGAAATCCAACACCGCTATCTCCTGCTATCCGAACGCGGGTCTGCCAAATCCGCTCTCGCCGACCGGCTTTGATTTGAAGCCGGAGGACATGGGAAATTTTCTCGGTGAATTTGCGAACAGCGGTTTGATCAACATCGCTGGCGGCTGCTGCGGCAACACGCCCGAACACATTGCGGCGATTGCGAAGGCGCTGGAAAACAAACCGCCGCGCGAAACGAAAACCGAGACGAAGTTTTCCACCGGCGCGGCGATTCCATTGCGCTTAAGCGGCTCGCAGCCGTTCACGCAGCAAATCGGGCAGTTCATCATGATCGGCGAGCGCACGAACGTCGCGGGTTCGCCGAAATTCGCCAAGCTCATCAAGGAAAACAAATACGAGGAAGCCGTCGCCGTCGCGCGCCAGCAAGTCGAGAACGGCGCGAACATCATCGACATCTGCATGGACGAAGGGATGATTGACGGCGTCGCCGCGATGACGCGCTTTTTGCAACTGCTCGGCAGCGAACCCGAAGTCGCCAAAGTGCCGTTCATGGTGGACTCCTCGAAGTGGGAAGTCATCGAAGCCGGCCTGAAATGTCTCCAAGGCAAAGGTATCGTGAATTCCATTTCGCTCAAGGAAGGCGAAGCCAAGTTCCGCGAATACGCGGGCAAAGTTTTGAAATACGGCGCAGCGGTGGTCGTGATGGCGTTTGATGAAAACGGCCAGGCTGCAAGCTATGCGGAGAAAATTCGCATTTGCGAACGCGCTTACAAAATTCTCGTGGACGAAGTCGGTTTCCCGCCCGAGGACATCATTTTTGACCCGAACATCCTCACCGTCGGCACGGGCATCGAGGAGCACAACAACTACGCGGTGGACTTCATCGAAGCCACGCGCTGGATCAAAAATAATTTGCCGCACGCGAAAGTCAGCGGCGGCGTGTCGAACGTGTCGTTCGGCTTTCGCGGCAATAATCCCGTGCGCGAGGCGATGCACAGCGCGTTTCTTTACCATGCCATCAAAGCCGGCATGGACATGGCCATCGTCAACGCCGGGATGCTGGAAGTTTATGAAGAGATTGAGCCGGAGCTGAAGGAGTTAGTGGAAGACGTTTTGCTGAATCGACATGCCGACGCGACGGAACGGCTGGTGACGTTCGGTGAAAAACTCAAAGCCGCCAGCGCGGGCACCACTGTCGCCGACAAGAAAATCGAGGAAGAATGGCGCAAAGGCACGGTTGAGGAACGGCTCTCGCACTCGCTCGTGAAGGGCATCGACCTCTACGTGGACGCGGACACCGAGGAAGCGTTGAAGAAATATGGCAAGCCACTCAACGTCATCGAGGGGCCATTGATGGCGGGTATGAGCGTCGTCGGCGACCTGTTCGGTGCGGGCAAAATGTTTTTGCCGCAAGTCGTGAAATCGGCGCGGGTGATGAAAAAATCCGTCGCGTATCTGACGCCCTTCATGGAAGCCGAAAAAGCGGCGATGGTCGCGCGCGGCGAAGTCGTGAAGGCCCAAGGCAAAGTCGTCCTCGCCACCGTCAAAGGCGATGTGCATGACATCGGCAAGAACATCGTCGGCGTCGTGTTGGCTTGTAATAATTACGAGGTCATCGACATGGGCGTGATGGTGCCGTGCGAAAAGATTTTGGACCGCGCCAAGCAGGAAAACGCCGACATCATCGGTTTGAGCGGCTTGATCACGCCGTCGCTCGACGAGATGGTTCACGTCGCTAAGGAAATGGAACGCACCGGCTTCAAGGTTCCCCTGCTCATCGGCGGCGCGACCACCAGCCGCGCACACACCGCCGTCAAAGTAGCGCAGCACTACAGCGAACCCGTCGTCCACGTGCTCGATGCGAGTCGAGCTGTGCCGGTGACCAGCAGCTTGTTGAGCAAAGACGGCAAAGCCGCGTTCGTGAAACAGCTCCGCGCTGATTATGAAAAATTGCGCGAGCAACATGCTGGTTCGGCGGTAAAACTACTCTCACTCGAAGCAGCTCGCGCCAATGCGCCAAAGCTGAAATACGACGACGTCCCCAAACCGGAATTCACCGGCGTGCGCACGCTGTCGTCTGGCACCTTCAATCCCGGCAAGTGCGACTGCGGTTCGTCGCACGGACATGCGGGCGCGTTCAGCGTTGCCATCGAAGATCTCGTGCCGCTCATTGATTGGACGCCGTTCTTCCACACGTGGGAACTGCGCGGTGTGTATCCAAAGATACTCACGCACGAAAAGCACGGCGAGGAAGCGACCAAACTTTTCGCCGACGCACAGAAGATGCTCGCGGAATTCGTCGCGAACAAGCCGCTGAAGTTGCAGGCGGTTTATGGCCTGTTCCCCGCGAACGCCGTCGGCGACGACGTGGAGGTTTACACCAACGGCTCGCGTAAACATCTGCGCACGAAGTTTCATTTCCTGCGTCAGCAAATCGAGAAAGGCGACGGCACGCCGAACTGGTGCCTCGCGGATTTCATCGCACCAAAAGCGACCGCGCAAGCGGATCACATCGGCGCGTTTGCCGTTACGAGCGGCCATGGCTTGAAAGAAATCGTCGAAGCGTTCAAAGCGAAGCATGACGACTACAACGCCATTCTCGCCGAAGCTATCGCTGACCGTCTCGCGGAAGCGTTCGCCGAATATCTGCACAAGCGCGTCCGCGACGAATGGGGATTTGGTAAACTCGAAAAACTGACGACTGCCGATTTGATCGAAGAAAAATATCGCGGCATCCGTCCTGCCGCTGGCTATCCCGCATCGCCCGATCACACCGAGAAAGAAATTCTCTGGGACCTGCTCGACGTGGAAAAACACACCGGCATCAAGCTTACGGAGAGTTTTGCGATGTGGCCCGGCAGCTCGGTCAGCGGACTTTACTTCGCGCATCCCGAGTCGAAATATTTCGCCGTCGGTAAACTCGGCAAAGACCAAGTGGAAGATCTGGCCAAGCGCAAAGGCAAAACCGTTTCCGAAATGGAACGCTGGCTGGGACCGTGGCTGAATTACAATCCAGCTTGATTTAACGGGCTTGTTTTTCGCGCAGTGTGACGTAAATTTCCGACATGAAGAACGAAGTCGTGCCGGTCCAGATTCGCGGCATTCTCCCCGCCAACAGCGGCTGTGCGCTGTTCGTCGGCAATGACGAAAAGGTTTTTGTCATCAACGTTGAGCCGCAGATGGGTCGCGTAATCAACGATTTTCTTCACAACGAACCGAAGGAACGCCCACTGACGCACGACCTTATCAACCGCGTTTTTCAAGGCTTCGGCATCACCGTAGAGCGCGTCATCATCACGGATTTGAAAAACTCCACATACTTCGCGCGATTGATTTTGCAGCAGCAAAACGAGGTCGCCCGCAAGATCGTAGAACTTGACGCGCGCCCAAGCGATTGTCTCGCGCTCGCTGCCGCGCAAAAGAAGCCTGTTTTTGTTTCCGCTTCGCTCTTTGCTCAAGTTGAAGACATGAGCAGCGTGCTCGACAAAATGAACGAAGCCAGCGGTGAATCAGAAGCCGATTGAAATGGCCGCCGCGCAATCCACTTCTCTGGCGTTGGTCTGCGGCGATGATGATTTCGCCGTGAAGCAGCGCGCCAAAAAACTCTTCCAAGAATGGTCAGCGGAACTCGGCGGCATGGATCACGAAACGATCGAGGCGACCGTCAGCAACGGCGGTGACGCATTGAACGCCATCGGTAAGCTGCGCGAAGCCTTGCAAACATTGCCGTTTTTCGGCGGCGGCAAAGTGGTTTGGCTGCGCGACTGCAATTTTCTCGGTGAAGACCGAACGGCTTCGTCCGCCGCCGTGACGGAGACGCTGGCGGAACTGGCAGATGAGTTAAAAAGTTTTTCTTTTCAAAACGTCCGACTGCTCATCAGCGCCGGAAAGGTGGATAAGCGAAAAGTTTTTTACAAGACGCTCGACAAAATCGGCACCACGGAAATTTTCACTTCGTGGTCGCAGGACGATAAAGACTGGGCCGATCGCGCGCAGATGGCCGCACGCGAGGCGGTGCGCAAACGCGAAAAAGAAATATCCGGCGCGGCATTGGGTGAATTAGTGATTCGCGCCGGACTCAATGCGCGACAGTTGGAAAATGAAATTGAAAAGCTGTGTGTATTTGTCGGGGAACGTAAAAAAATTGAACTGGCAGACGTGACGGCGATTTGTGCGCACAGCAAAACTGCGAAAGCCTTCGCGCTTGGCGATGCGCTGGGCGATCGCGATTTGCCGCGTTTGCTCAAACGCTTGGACGAAGAACTTTGGGAGACGAAGTTTGACAAGGATAAGTCAGAAATCGGATTGCTTTACGGCCTCATCAGCAAAGTGCGCGCGATGTTGTTGCTGAAAGAAATGCTGCGCGAAGGCTGGGTGAAAGAGACATTTGACTACAATCAATTCAAGTCGCAACTCGAACGCGTGCCGGCCGACCAGATGCCGGCAGAAAAGAAATTTAATCCGCTGGCTTTGAGTCCTTATGTGCTCTACAAGGCACTGCCGCAGGTCAAAAAGTATTCGTCAGCAGAACTCGTCCGCGCGATGGATGTGTTGCTGCGCTGCAACCAGCGGCTCGTGTCCAGCGGGTTGGACGAAGCGCTTGTGTTACAGCAGGCGCTGGTGCAAATTGTGTCGCCGAACACGGCAATTGCCTGAACTGAAAGAGGAAAAATGTCATCTGCCAATTTATCAGTGCTGGTCGGGAAAAACTTTGTCTGCATCAAAATTGCCGGCCGCGCGAATTTTGCGTCGAGCCCCGATTTTAAAACCTTGTTAAGCGAACTCGCGCAAAAAGGCTTCGGGCATTTCATCATTGATTTGAGCGAGTGCGTGCTGATGGACAGCACATTTCTCGGCGTGCTGGCCGGCTTCGGCATGAAATTAAATCCGGAAGGCGCGCCGGCGGAACGTGGGATTGAACTGCACAATGCCACCAAACGTGTCAGCGAACTTTTAGAAAATCTCGGCGCGGTGCATCTCTTCAAACTTACCAGTGGCCCGATGCAGTTGCCCGCTGACGTAACTAGCTGCACGCCGGAATCCATCAATCCGTCGCACGAACAAATTGCGCGCACAAGTCTCGAAGCGCATCAGACGTTGATGGCGATGAATCCGGAAAATGTCGCACGCTTCAAGGATGTCACACAGTTTCTGGCTGAGGATTTGAAGAGTATCGAAAAATCTTCCTGACGGCAACCGACTCATTAAAAATGAACCCGCCGGAACTGGTGTCGGCGCGCTGAGGCCGGGTATTTTGGGCGGCGGCAACAATTTTTGGATGAACGCGGCGAACTGCTGCCGCGTTTTCAACAAGCACCGCTGGTGGCTTCCTTCATGCGCGAGCCGGATTCAACCACACGCACGCACATTCCCGTTCCGAAAGGGCCGGTGGAAGTTTGGTGAGAACTAATAAACCCGGCGCAGATTTGACGGCAGGATGCCCAGTTCGTCGCGGTATTTCGCCACGGTGCGGCGCGCGATTTTGATTCCCTTTGCGGTCAGCATCTTCACCACTTCCTGGTCGGACAACGGCTTGGCGGAATCCTCGGCCTTGAAAATCTCGGCGATCATGTCCTTCACGCTGGTGTTGGAAACGTCGGCGCCGTGGGCGTTTTGCAGGCCGGCGGTGAAAAAATATTTCATCTCAAACACGCCCTGCGGCGTCTGGATGTATTTGCCGGAAACGGCGCGGCTCACGGTCGTCTCGTGCACGCCGACCACATCCGCGACTTGCGACATCGTCATCGGCTTGAGATGCGCGACGCCTTTTTCCATGAAGTCGCGCTGGCGCTTGACGATTTCCTTGCCGATGTTGCAGATGGTCGTCTGGCGCTGGTGCAAACTCTTGATAAGAAATTTTCCGGCGCGAATTTTTTCGCGGATATAATTTTTTACTTCCGCATTATTTTCGCCGGCAGACATCAAATCTTTGTAAACATTGCTGATTCGCAGATGCGGAATCTGTTCGTCGTTGGTCGTGACGGTAAAATCGTCGCCGTTCTTCACGACAAAAACTTCCGGCGCGACGTATTGCTCGACGACCGGCAGAAATGCGCGGCCGGGGCGCGGCTCCAAACGGCCGATGCGTGCAAGCGCTTCCTGAACATCATCCACGGACTGGCCAAGGCCGCGCGCGATTTCGGGAATTTTCCGTTTGCCGAGCGCCTCCATGTGGTCACGGATGATGCGATACTCAAGAGTTTCCTGTTTGCCCGCGCGTTCAAGTTGGAGCATCAGACATTCGCGCAAGTCGCGCGCGCCGACACCAACCGGCTCGAAACCTTGAATGACTTTCAGAACCTCGGCAAATTTTTCGACAGGTTGATTGGCGGAGGCTGCGAGCTCTTCGATGGTGGCCATGAGATAGCCGTAGTCATCAATGTTGCCGATGATCAATTCAGCGATGGCGCGGTCTTCGTCATTCAAATCCGTGTCGCGCACTTGCTCCATCAAATGTTGCGCGAGCGACGCCTCAACGGTAATGGAGTTGAACATGAACTCACGCTTCTCCTCGTCCTCGGCAGACGAACGACTCACGGTATTAGTCTGCGAAAAATGGTCGCGCCAGTCCTGATCCATTTGCACGAGCTTTTCAAACTCGGCCTGAAAATCGTCCACGGGATCATTCGCCAAACGTTCAGCAGCCGGATCCACTTTCACATCCTCGGGCGGCTCGGAAAAATCGGGCACGTCCGGCGTTTCAGAATCGTCGCTGCCCGGCGATTTTTCGCGCAAGTCGATTTCCTGCTCGGAAATCTCTTCAAGCACAGGATTCTGTTGAAGTTCCTGTTCGACCAACGCCTTGAGTTCAAGTGACGGCGCCTGGAGCAAGGCGAGCGACTGCTGCAACTGTGGTGCGATCACCAACGATTGCGAGAGTCGTTGCGAAAGTTGTAGTCCAAGTCCCATCTGCGCGGCAACATAACGCAAACGGCTGGAATCTCAAGCGATTTTGGCACGAATCCCGCTGTCAGAATTTTGACGAAAGGAAAAACTGGATTTTCGCGCACTTAGGGCGCATTCTTTTTTTATGAAACTGATTCTCTCCACCCACAATGTCACGCTCACCAAAGCGATTGAAGATCACGTCATCGCCCGGCTCGAGAAATTGGATCACATGGATCAACGCATCGTGGACGCGCGCGTCACGCTCGAACACGACCATACCCGCGTGCCGGAAAAACAATTCAGCTGTTCCATCCGCCTCGGCGTGCGCGGACCGGACTTGTTTGCCAAGGACATTGAAAGCGACCTTTACGCGGCGATTGATGCCGTTGAGAAAAAAATCGAAGCGCAAATCCGCAAACGCCACAGCAAGGTCAAAGCAGCGAAACATAAAGTTGGCGCCCGTTCTAAACGCACCCGGCAGGAAGCGGATTAAGCAATGATTTTACGGGCGAAAATAATCCTTCCAATCACCGCGCCGCCCATCGAGGACGGCGCGGTTTTGATTGATGGCAATAAAATCCGCGCCGTCACGGCGTGGAAAGATTTGCGCCCGCACCAACGCGAAAAAGTTCTCGACCTTGGCGAGGTCATTCTCCTGCCCGGCCTCGTCAACGCGCATTGCCATCTCGATTACACCGATATGGCTGGTGAATTGTCACCGCCAAAAACTTTTACCGACTGGATTGCCTCTATCACCGCGCATAAAAGTGGCTGGAGCTATTCAGACTACGCCCGCTCCTGGCTGCGCGGCGCGCATCAACTTTTGAAAACCGGCACGACCACCGTTGGCGATATCGAGTGCATGCCTGATTTACTGCCGGAAGTTTGGGACGCGACGCCGCTACGGATTTTTTCCTTTCTCGAAATGACCGGCATCAAATCTCGCCGCGCGCCCAAAGATATTTTGCGCGAAGCCGTGGCGACGATGGATTCACTGAAGCACCCGCGCCATCGCGCCGCCCTTTCGCCGCACGCCCCCTACTCTACTTTGCCGGAACTGTTGCGCCTCACCGCCCGCACTGCGCAAAAACGCAAATGGCGCGTCAGCATCCACGTCGCCGAATCCACGCAGGAATTCAACATGTTCCAAAATGCGGAGGGCGAAATGCACGACTGGCTCAAACGCAACGAACGTGACAACTCCGACTGCGGCCTCGGCTCGCCTGTCGCACATCTGGCGCGAAATAAATTGCTCGGCGAAAATGTTCTCGCCATCCACGTCAACTGCCTCGCGCGCGGCGACGCCACGTTGCTAGCCAAAAATAAAACCCATGTCGTCCACTGCCCGCGCAGTCATGATTATTTCAAGCATCCACCGTTCGAACGCGGTCGGCTCACCAGTGCCGGCGTGAATATTGCACTCGGCACGGACAGCCTTGCTACTGTGCGTAAAATTGGAAAACAAAAACCGGAGTTGGATATGTTCGCGGAGATGCGCGCTCTAGCTGACGCTGACAAACGCCTTTCGGCTGAAGAAATTTTGCAGATGGCCACCGTCAACGGCGCTCGTGCCCTCGGCCTTGCCAAAAAAATCGGCGAGCTTTCAGCTAATGCCAGCGCGGATTTGATCGCGATTCCGTTTTCCGGCAAGGTCGCCAAGAGTTACGAAACAGCGCTCGCTCATTCCGGTCACGTCGCTGCCAGCCTGATCGAAGGTCGCTGGGCGATTCCGCCCATCAGTTGAATCGCATTGCTTCCCATCTGTGTGCATCTGTGTTTAGCTGTGATTGAAAAATGAATTCGTTCACTGACGAATTAAATCTCCGATTGGCCGCCCTGCGTGAACAAAACTTGTTCCGCGAGTTGCGCCGTGTGGATTCCGCGCCCGGCACGCGCATTGAGATCGACGGTAAAAAATTTCTAAATTTTTCTTCCAACGATTATCTCGGTCTTGCCAATCATCCGACGTTAAAAGCAGCGGCCATTCGCGCGGTGGAAAAATATGGTGCAGGCGCGGGCGCTTCCCGACTCATCTGCGGCTCACTCGCTCCGTTCCACGAACTGGAAGAAACGCTCGCCGCTTTCAAAAAATCGGAAGCGGCGCTGACGTTTTCCACCGGCTACGCCGCCGCTGGCGGCAGCATCACCGCGCTGGTCGGCAAGAGCGACATCGTCATTCTCGACAAGCTGGTTCACGCTTGCATTGTGGACGCCGCCAAACTTTCCGGCGCGAAACTTCGTGTCTTTGATCACAATGACTTGAACGACCTCGAGGATAAATTGCGTTGGGCGAGAACAAATTCTCAGGGCCAAATCCTCGTTGTCACCGAGAGCATTTTCTCAATGGATGGCGATGCCGCACCGCTGCGCGAAATCATCGCGCTGAAAGAAAAATACGGTGCGTGGTTGATGGTGGATGAAGCGCACGCCACCGGCATCATTGGTGAAAACGGTCGCGGCCTCGCGGACGAACTTGGCGTCAGCAATCAAATCGAAATCCAGATGGGCACGCTCGGCAAGGCGCTCGGCGCGAGCGGCGGTTACATTTGCGGCCGTCGCGCTCTGATTGATTTTCTGGTGAATCGCGCCCGCAGTTTTATTTTCTCTACCACGCCCGTTCCTGCCGCCGCTGCCGCCGCGCAGGCTGGGATTGAAATCGCCAAATCCGCCGAGGGCAAAGCGCTCCGTTCAATGCTCCGACAACGCATCAACGAATTCACCTTCGCTCTCCGCCCTCCGCCCTCCGCAATTGTCAGCGCCATCATCCCCTTGATTCTTGGTGACGAGGCAAAGACGCTCACCGCCGCCGCCCGCCTGCGCGAGCAAAACATTTTCGTTCCCGCCATTCGTTATCCGACCGTCGCGCGTGGCGCCGCGCGTTTGCGCGTGACTTTGACCGCTGCGCATTCCGCTGAGGACGTAAATCAGTTGGTCGTCGCACTGAAAGCTTTGGATATCGGACTTTAGACTTTGGATTCAATGAACAAGCTCGCCCAACTCGACCAACAATTTGTCTGGCATCCGTTCACGCAGATGCGCGACTGGCTGCGGCGCGAACCGATTGTCATCGCATCGGGCAAAGGTGCGGTGTTGCGCGATGTGAAAGGCCGCGAGTTTCTCGACGCCAATGCTTCCATCTGGACGAATCTCCACGGCCATCAGCATCCAAAAATCAATGCCGCCATCACGCAGCAGTTGAAGAAGATTTCGCACAGCTCGGCGCTGGGCTTTGCAAATGAACCCGCTTCGGTGCTGGCCGCAAAACTTATAGGTCTGACCAACAACATTTACGATTCGCGATTTACGATGGACGGGCCGCACGGCAAAACCGCTCGTAAATCGTCATTCTTAAATCCGAAATTAGAAAAGGTTTTCTTTTCTGACGACGGCTCTACTGCGCTCGAAGTCGCGCTCAAGCTGGCTTACGAATTTACCCGCCGCACGCGCGGCGCGAAAACCAAGCCCCGCTTTCTGTCCCTCGACGGCGCGTATCACGGCGACACCATCGGTGCGGTTTCACTCGGCCACGTCGATCTGTTTCACAAAGCTTACGGCGGGATGTTGTTTGCCACCGACAAGGTAATGTCGCCGTATTGCTATCGCTGTCCGTTCAATCGCTCCAAACCGGAACGCACCGACGCGCGGAAATATCGTAAGTGCAACTGGGAATGTGTCGGCTTGGTGGAAAAGAAATTTGTCGCGCAGAAGAAAAAAGGCAATCCCTACGCGGCCTTTGTCTTCGAGCCGTTGATGCAAGGTGCGGCGGGGATGATTCCGCAGCCGAGCGGCTGGCTCGGTCAGGTCACCGAAATCGCGCGCAGCCACGGCGCGCTCCTGATTGCCGACGAAGTCATGACCGGTTTCGGTCGCACCGGCGTGACGTGCCATGTGGACGACAAAGCCATTGCGCAGATCACCAAAAATCCGGCGGCGGCGAAATTATTTGCGACGCAGCGCGTGGGCGTGACCCCAGATTTTCTGTGCGTGGCAAAAGGTTTGACCGGCGGTTACCTGCCGATGGCCGCGACGCTGACCACGCAAAAAGTTTTCGAGGCGTTTCTAGGCGAATACGAAGAGTTCAAAACATTCTTCCACGGTCACAGTTTCACCGGCAATCAACTCGGAGCTGCCGCGTCGCTCGCGAGTCTGGACATCTTGCAGACCAAACAATCCGTCCTGCAACGCGCCCAGTTGCAAAAATGGCTGCACGAAGAATTGCAAACCCTCTGGGCGTTGCCGCAGGTGGGTGACATCCGGCAAGTCGGCCTGGTGGCGGGAATCGAACTGGTGAAAAACTGGCGCACACGCGAACCGTCTGCGTTGCGCGAGCGCGCGGGCATCCGCGTGTGCGAGGCGATGGCGCGGCGCGGCGTGCTGACGCGACCGGTGGGCAATGTGATTGTGCTAATGCCGCCGTATTGCACCACAAAGGCGCAATTGCAAAAGATGATTTCCGCGTTAGCCGAGGGTGTGGTGCAACTATGGCAATGAAAAGTTAGACTGACGCTTTATTTTAATCTCACTCAAATTAGTTTATGTCTTATGGTGACACCACACGGTAGAACATCGAAGGAAGATTGGTTAATTGTGTATTGGTAAACAGAACCAAAGAAGATTGACTCAAGAAATTAGTGACGTCTATCCACTGCAAAAAGTCGCTCGAGGATTGAACCCGATAATTTCTCCCGGATTGAAGCGCAATCATAATTCCATCACCGTTGGCTGGATCGTGGCTTAACAGCCATAATTGCGGAGCCGTAAGTGAACCGTTGGCTAAAACATACAGATTACCCACGGAACTGGTGACGGTGCCGCCGGGGTTGGTGATGAGGACGAAGTAATTGCCGGCGTTGTTGGTGTCCACATTGTCCAACTCCAGCGCGTTGGTATTCGC
>Ga0214164_1001716_pt1 | contig 12162 bp, 9 predicted proteins | sample TroBogepilimnion_13_FD_153003 | JGI IMG/M metagenome (GOLD analysis project Ga0214164, IMG submission 153003) | Freshwater microbial communities from Trout Bog Lake, WI - Practice 03JUN2009 epilimnion v4 | ecosystem: Environmental > Aquatic > Freshwater > Lake > Epilimnion/Euphotic zone ...
GGTTGCTGTGCAACATCTTAGAAATACCTCTAAAGATTGTTTTTGAGAGACTTTTGTGAAGAGTACCTAACATTTGAGAACTCATAACCCTAAGGGAAAAGATAAAGAATAGGCTTCCCTTGTTCAGGTTTACCAGCTTGGTGACATCGGGGTTTAACAGGCTAGTGTAAGTGGTAATTTTGCTACAAAAAATAAAAAAGCCCTCAAAGTTTTTGCTTCGAGGCTTTTTTTCTTAATCATTAAAACATTATTAAAGACTCCCGAATAATCCTAGTTTTCCTAGTTACACATTTTATTTTTAAGTGTAAGCCTATCTTAGGACAAGTCATTTTGTGGAGTGGAATGGTAACCTAATTAGAATCGATAATTTTATTTTCGAAAACACCCATGTAGACTTTTAAATTTATTTTTTATTAATCCAACAATTATTAGCAAACTTTTTAAGCATTTTGCAAGAATAAAGAGGCATCGTATCGATACGAGGGCATTTTAAAAACTTTTAAGAGGCATCAATTTTATCCGAGGGTATTTTAAAAACTTTTGAGGGGCATCAATTTTATCTGAGGGTATTTTAAAAACTTTTGAGAGGCATCAATTTTATCTGAGGGCATTTTAAAAACTTTTGAGAGGCATCAATTTTATCCGAGGCCTCTTTCTTGGCGATAAAACATGGCTCGTATTGATAGAAAATCTGTTTTTAGGGATAATTTGGGTGCATTCTCTATGTAAAGAGAGGATACGGGAAATGAATTTAGTTAATATGATTCCCTTAGTTTTCTATTGACGCTACTAGCAAACTACCGTTACTGTTTTTTAAATTGATTTAATGGTGAAGGACGGGGAGAGCTTAGCGTATTGTACAAGATTTCATTGTAAGCCTCACTCGTTCATTGTGAGCCTCACTCGTTCATTGTAAGCCTCACTCGTTCATTGTAAGCCTCACTCGTTCATTGTAAGCTTCACTCGTTCATTGTAAGCCTCACTCGGTCATTGTAAGCTTCACTCGTTCATTGTAAGCCTCACTCGGTCATTGTAAGCCTCACTCGGTCATTGTAAGACTCACTCGGTCATTGTAAGGCTCACTCGGTCATTGTAAGACTCACTCCTTCATTGTAAGCCTCACTCGTTCATTGTAAGACTCACTCGTTCATTGTAAGCCCCACTCGTTCATAGTAAGGCTTACATCATCCGAAGTAAGCTAATAAATGCAGTAAAAGAGTTTTTTGTAGAGGAATCCTTTCTTTATTACCTTGTTTACCCCCGTATTTATACGGGGTTTTGCATTTTCTATGTTATTTATTGAATCGTTTACCGCACCTTTGAAAATGGACATATGAAGTGGTGGATAGATACAGTGCTTAAAACGGATTTCTCGAAGAGATTAAGCCCATTGGATAGTTTGAATTTGGAAAAAGACGGAGAATAAATAACAGCGGAAACAAAACAATACAAAATGTACGCAACCGAATAAAACCCTCTATCCACTATTGAATTGATGCGGGATAAAGGGTTTGAAGGGTATTAATGAAATTAAATTTAATATTAAACATGCGTCAATAGAAAAGTTGGCAGAAATATTAATAAAACGGTTGTGGAAATAAAAGAACATGTAGAGTACAGTAAAGTAAGGCTTAGCGTTTTGCGCAGTCAAATTAGTAAAATTGATGAGCTTTCAAAAAACAATCTTTGCATTTACACTACAGGAAGTTACGGTAGGCACGAAGCTTCAGTAAATTCTGATATTGATTTATTTTTTCTTGATGCAAAAGAAGAAAAACCAACTAGCAACATTGATAAAACATTAATTAATGCGGAAGTGATAAGGTTGTGTAGAGCAATGAAACTACCAGAATTTAGTAAAGATGGTGGTTATTTAACAATTCATAATATAGGAGATATACTTTCAAATCTTGGCAGCCCAGTAGATGATTATAAAAATTATTTTACCGCTAGAATGCTTTTGTTACTTGAAAGTAAACCAATTTATAATGAAGAATTACATGCTTTTTGTATTCAAAAGATAATTGAACGATATTTTATTGACTTCCCTGACCATTCAAAGAATTTTAAAGCTATTTTCTTGGCAAATGACATAATCAGATTTTGGAAAACCCTATGCCTAAATTATGAACACGGTAGGCATAGGAAAATCATTGAGGGTAATCCTGATAGTATAAATGATAAAATAGTAGCTCATTCAAAAAATCTTAAATTAAAATTCAGTAGAAAGTTGACTTGCTTTTCATTTATAATACAATTAGCTGACTTTAAAGGTACAATTACACAAGAGGATCTTTTAAAAATGTGTATGTTAACGCCAGTCGAAAGATTATTATCAATAAAGGAAGGCAACCCCAATATTAGTGATAAAGTTCAAAATGCCCTAAATTCATATCAATGGTTTATTGATAGAACTCAAATCCCAAGCAAAGAATTATTAAGTTGGATATCAGACTCTAAAGAGAGGGATTCAGCATTCGATAAAAGTCGCCAATTTGGCGACGAACTTTTTTCGATTTTACAATTAGTTGATAAACAAAATTTGATTAGCAAGCTTTTAATATGATAAAACCTTCATCATTTTACGTATTATATCCCTCAAATCAATATTTGAGAAATTTACTAAATGCATTAAAAGTTATAGCTGACGAAAATCAAAGAACAGAGGCTCACATAACTGTAAGGGGACCTTATGTTAAAAAGTTGGCTAAAAAAGAAGTTGATAAATTCTCTGAAATCATCAAAAATGAAGTATTAAGCATTTCAAAAGTTGATAATTTTTTTGCATTCAACCAAAACACTGTTTTTTTTAGTTGTGATGACAATGAGAACCTAAAAGCAATATGGAAAAAAATAACATATAACGAGTTCAAACCACACATTACTATTTATGATGGGAATGATAGAGAATTTGCTATAAAGCTATATAAAAAATTAGCTTCTGACTTTAAACCATTTAAATATAGAGTTTCAACATTGTGGTGGCTTGAGCCGAAAGATACTAGTTCTTTTAAGTTCTTTTATTTAAAAGAACTACCAGAGTATGATAATGTATTAAAAGAAGTTTTGAATATCTCAAAAAAGGATATTGACTTTTCTTCAATGACAACAAATATGCGATTAACAAAAATTGGGAAGATTGCCAAACGTCTTTTTGAAAATGGTTTCTGACAATACTTCTGCTAACAAAAGTGTTTAGTAAAGGGCTTGCAGATTACCAACTGGCTCATGAATGTCGGGGTCAGGTTCTTGCCTCCGTCATAGACTAGCCGTTACTAGGCATACTTCCGCTTAAAAAGCGCCACTCCCTGTTGTGTGTACTCGACGGAACATTTTTTCAAACCCCAGAAATAAATAACTATCGTTGTGCGCTAGGCAAGTGACAGATATTACAATTGAAATGGCTGTAAAATAAATTGCGCAACATTATCTAATTAGCTAACTTCGCCCCTTGGATGACTTTAAAGGGCAAATACGAAGTTTAAAAGTTTACGGAGATGATTTTTGGACGTTTTATAACAAGCAGAACAAGAAAGTTCAAGCACGTATATTATGGACAATACGCTTAATCCGTGACATCCCTTTTGTACCGGAAAAGTATCTTGAACATTTGACTGGAACCGACGGGATTTATGAAATTCGGGCAATTTCTGGTAGTGATATTTTTCGCATATTTTGCTTCTTCGATGAAGGAAAATTGGTTATCTTAATCAATGGTTTTCAAAAGAAAACCCAAAAGACCCCACTTGAAGAAATTGAAAGAGCAAAAAAACTAAAAAATAAATATTATGAAGACAAAGCAAAATAAATTGGTTGATCTAGATGAATTCATAGATAATCAATATGGCATTCGTGGTACAAAGGATAGAGAAACCTTTGAAGAGGGCTACGAAACATTCAAGTTGGGGGTTATGCTACAAGAAATGCGTAAGCAACAAAATATGACTCAAGAACAACTTGCGGCTAAATGTGGTACAACAAAAACCTATATATCACGTATTGAAAACAATTCAAGTGACATTCGCCTGTCTACACTGATGCGTATTGTTCGTGAAGGGTTTGGTGGACAATTAAAATTGTCGGTTGATATTTAGTACCCCCCAACTGACGCATAAATTTCTGGATACCCCCAATACTAAACACCCTAAAATCAATCCAATCCTCACTCATATTTCATATTTCACAGTTCATAGTTCCCAACTCTCTCTCTCTTCAATTACATTTGCAATCTTCAAAAGGAAAAAGGATGGCAATTGATTTTAAGCAACTGAAGAGTAAACTGAAAGGGGACTTATTTACGGATAATACAATACGTACGCTCTACGCAACCGATGCTTCGGCATACAGGGAGATGCCGCTTGCTGTTGCCATACCCAAAGACGAGGAAGATATTCTGGCATTAATTCAGTTTGCTGCCGAAAACAAAACGTCTGTCATCCCCCGCACCGCCGGAACTTCATTGGCAGGACAGGTTGTTGGGAATGGAATTATTGTGGACGTTTCCAAGCACTTCACCAAAATCATTGAACTGAATAAAGAGGAACATTGGGTACGTGTTCAGCCGGGCGTAATCCGCGACGAGTTGAATATGTTCCTGAAACCATACGGCTTGTTCTTTGGCCCCGAAACATCTACCGCCAACAGGGCTATGATTGGTGGTATGGTGGGTAATAACTCTTGTGGTTCCAACTCGGTAGTTTATAGAAGCACAAGGGAACACCTGCTGGAAGTGAATGCCATATTGAGTGATGGAAGTAAAGTTGTATTTGGTGCTTTGAACATTGATGAGTTTCATGCCAAGTGTGAACTGGATACGCTGGAAGGAAATATTTATAAGAAAGTACGTAGTCTGCTGAGCAATTATGAAACACAGGAAGAGATAAGAAAAGAGTTTCCCAAGAAGTCTGTAGAACGTAGGAATACGGGCTATGCAGTGGATATGCTATTGGAAACAGCTCCTTTTACCGCAGGAAGCGAAGACTTTAATTTCTGTAAACTGATTGCAGGTTCTGAGGGCACTTTGGCTTTCCTGACGGAGATAAAACTGCATGTAAATCCGCTACCTCCTAAAGAAGTGGGATTACTATGTGTGCATTTTAATAGTATTGACGAGGCATTGAGGGCAAACTTAATTGGATTAAAATACAAGCCTAGTGCCAGCGAACTGATTGATCATTATATTCTTGAATGTACCAAAGACAATATTGAACAGAGCAAGAACAGGTTCTTTGTACAAGGCGATCCGGGGGCTATCTTAGTGATTGAGTTTTGCAGGGACAACCGTGAAGATATTGCCGCCATCTGCAAAGAAGTGGAAGCTGATATGCGTGCAAACAACTTGGGGTATCACTTTCCATTATTGTACGGTGCTGATAGCAAAAAGATATGGAGCTTGCGTAAAGCAGGTCTGGGGTTATTGAGCAATCTTCCTGGTGATGAAAAAGCAGTGCCTGTAATTGAAGATACTGCCGTTGATGTGAATGATTTACCTGCATTTATAAGAGAGTTCAATGAAATATTAGCAAAAGATAATCTCTATTCTGTTCACTATGCCCATGCAGGAAGCGGGGAGATTCACTTGCGCCCCATCATCAATCTAAAAACAGTTGAGGGTAACAAACAATTCAGGAAGATTGCTGAAGAGATAGCGACACTAGTAAAAAAATATAAGGGCTCGTTGAGTGGAGAACATGGTGATGGAAGATTGCGCGGTGAGTTTATCAAGCAAATGGTGGGTGAAAAGAACTATGCTTTATTAAAAGAAGTGAAGAAAACCTTCGACCCTGACAACATCTTTAATCCAAATAAGATTGTAGATACACCACCAATGGATACGATGTTGCGCTATGTGCCGGGGCAACAAACACCTGCATTCAAAACGTATTTCAGGTATCACAATCAGGATGTATTGCAACACGCTGAGCAATGTAATGGCTCGGGAGATTGTAGAAAAACAGAATTGAGTGGCGGCACCATGTGTCCTTCTTTTATGGCTACCCGCAATGAAAAAGATACCACAAGGGCAAGGGCAAACATATTGAGGGAGTTCTTGACTAACTCTACGCAAACCAATCGCTTCAATCACAAAGAGATTAAGGAGGTGATGGATTTATGTTTGAGTTGTAAAGGCTGCAAGTCCGAATGTCCTTCCAACGTGGATATGGCAAAGCTAAAAGCAGAGTTCCTGCAACATTATTATGATGCGAATGGTGTTCCATTCAGGTCTAGACTCATTGCTAATTTTAGTACTTCTGCAAAGCTTGGTTCTATTGCACCAGGTATCTATAACTTCATGATGAAGCAACCTTTTATCAGTAAGACCATTAAGAAAGTGATTGGTTTTGCACCTGAAAGGTCAATGCCTCTATTGCACAGTGAGACCCTTTTGCATTGGGATGAGAAAAGGCAAAAGAAAGCAAGCGACAATAAGACAGTTTATCTTTTCTGTGATGAGTTCACCAACTTCAACGATACGCCAATTGGCATAAAGACAATCTTGCTATTGGAGCATTTGGGCTATCAGGTTATTATTCCTTATCATCTGGATAGTGGCCGTGCGCCAATGTCTAAGGGGTTATTAAAGAAAGCGAAGACTTTTGCCAATGGCAATGTACAATTGTTGCATCCACTAGTAAGTGCAGATAAGCCTTTGATAGGAATTGAGCCTTCGGCAATATTATCTTTCAGGGATGAATACCCCGACTTGGTTGATGAAAACCTTCGTGAGCAATCAATCGAATTAGCCAAGCATGTATTTATGATTGATGAATTTATTGCCAATGAGATAGACAAAGGGAATATCAAGAAGGAACAGTTCACTACTGCCTCTAAGGAGATAAAGCTACACGGACATTGCCAGCAGAAAGCCGTTGGGGCATTAAGTAATACGGTCAAGGTGCTGTCTTTCCCAGAAAACTTTAAGGTCGAAACTATTCCTTCTGGTTGTTGCGGAATGGCAGGCTCTTTTGGTTATGAAAAGGAACATTACGAGCTATCTGTTCAGGTGAGTGAACTGGTATTAATGCCTTTTGTGCGGAAACAACCCGAAAGCGTAATTATTGCTGCACCGGGAACCAGTTGCCGCCACCAGATAAAGGATGGCGCCAAAAGAAAGGCGTTGCATCCGGTGGAGGTATTGTATGATGCGTTGGTGAAGTCATAAGTTAGGAAGCAAATGCAAACAATTCGCCGATAATAACATTCGTTTATCAATGTCCAATGCAATAAAGAAGGTACTTTACTGTTAATATTTACATTATGAAAAGAATTTTCGCCTCATTAATACTGCTAAGTCTTTGTCAATTTGTACTGGCACAAGAGAGTTTTCACGATCACAAAAGGGCTGAAGGTGACCTACCCAAATCAGAGGGTTTTGATCCTGCTCGCTTATTTACTGGCGGAGGGTTGAGTCTTGGATATGGTACTACCCAAGCTGGAGATGGAACAACCAATAATTCTTTTAACATTGGGGCCATACCTGAATTTGGCTACTCTCTGTCAAATACTTTCGATGTGGGTATTTCAACAAGCATTAACTATACAGCCACCACCAATTCAGCTTATGATGCAAAACAACATTATACCAACTACAGTATTGGGGCTTTTGCGAGGGTTTTCCCAACAAATAACTTCTTCTTGGAAGTGATGCCTGAACAGGATTGGGGAACAGAAAAACAAATCTCAAGTGGATACACTCAAATACTAAAGATAAAAAGTAATAGTTTCTTGGCGGGCATTGGTTTTGGGCAAAGGATAATTGGCGAAAGCTACTTCTACACACTAATAATGGTTGATTTAGGTAAAGACGCTTACTCACCTTACAACTCCTACAACTCAGTTACAGGACAAGTTTCAATTCTGCCTGTTCTACGTGGTGGATTTAACTTTTATCCTTTTCGTAAGCATCAAAAATAATTTGGGGTGTGTCAGCAACCGTTATTTTTTCTTGCCAGTCACCATGCAAAAAGCCTTGTTGTTGTGAGTACTCCAGATGCGCTAGTAAATGATTGTAGTATCCTCCAGAGTTAAGCAGGATTATTTTTTTTGAGTGGATGTCTAACGAATTCCAGGTTACAATTTCAAACAATTCGTCCAGCGTGCCATTACCGCCGGGTAATATGATTGCTGCATCGCAGAGTTCATACATCATTCTTTTGCGTACATGCATATCTTCTACCTCGCGTAACTCAGTAATCTGCTGATGCCCCACTTCCCATTTAAACAATGCCTTTGGAATTACACCTATTGCTTCTCCCCCATTCTGCATTACACTATCTGCAATTGCGCCCATTATACCAACGCTTCCTCCGCCATAAATTAGCTTAATACTATTTGCTGCCATCCATTTACCTAACTCTAGGGCATGTTGTTCAAAAAGTGGATTGTTACCTAGCTTACTACCACAAAAAACAGCGATACTTTTGTACATCGAAAGAAATTTAGAGAGCAATATTATTGTATTTGCAACACCCAATGAAAAGTATTCCCTTATGAGTAAGCTTAATAATAAAAAAGCCCCAGCAAATCTGCTGAGGCTTTTTCTATAAACACCCACTCTTTCCTAAAACCTTATTTTACTTCTTCAAACTCTGCGTCAGTAACAGTTTCATTTGAATCTTGATGAGCCTCACCTTGATGTCCACCATCTTGAGGTTGTGCACCACCAGCTGCTTGTGCCTTATATATTTCCTCACTTGCAGCAGTCCAGGCAGCATTCAATTCCTCCATAGCTTTATCTATTGAAGGAATATCTTGATTCTTGTGTGCTTCCTTCAATTTTTCAAGCGCAGATTCAATTGGTGCTTTCTTATCAACAGGCACCTTATCACCGAACTCTTTAAATTGCTTTTCAGTTTGGAAAATCAAGCTATCAGCGGCATTAATCTTTTCAACCCTTTCGCGAGCTTCCTTATCAGCAGCTTCATTGGCTTTAGCTTCAGCCTTCATTTTTTCAACTTCTTCTTTGCTCAAACCACTACCCGCTTCGATACGAATCTTTTGTTCCTTACCAGTACCCTTATCCTTTGCACTTACATGAAGCATACCATTAGCATCAATATCAAAAGTTACTTCAATTTGAGGAACACCTCTTGGTGCTGGCGGAATACCATCCAAGTTGAACATACCCAAACTCTTGTTTTGAGAAGCCATTGGTCTTTCACCTTGAAGAACATGTATTTGTACACCGGGTTGGTTGTCACTTGCAGTTGAATAAACTTCAGTTTTCTTTGTAGGAATAGTTGTATTGCTAGCAATCATTGTTGTCATGATACCTCCCATTGTTTCGATACCTAAGCTCAATGGAGTAACATCCAATAACAATACATCCTTCACTTCTCCTGTCAAAACACCACCTTGAATCGCTGCACCAATTGCTACAACTTCATCAGGATTAACACCCTTATGTGGTTTCTTTCCAAAGAATTTCTCAACCAGTTCCTGTACTTTAGGAATACGTGTACTACCACCAACCAAAATAACTTCATCAATTTGAGAAACGCTGTAACCGGCATCTTTCAATGCAGCTTCGCAAGGTTTCAAGCAACGAGCGAATAAGTTGTCAGCCAATGCTTCGAACTTAGCACGTGTCAATTTCTTTACCAAGTGTTTAGGAACACCATCAACCGCAGTGATATAAGGAAGATTGATTTCAGTTTCGTTAGAAGTACTCAATTCAACCTTAGCTTTTTCAGAAGCTTCTTTCAAACGTTGTAAAGCCATTGGATCTTTACGTAGATCGATGTTTTCTTCTGCTTTGAAATCAGCAGCCAACCAATCCATAATTACTTTATCAAAGTCATCACCACCTAAGTGTGTATCACCATTTGTAGATTTTACTTCAAACACACCATCACCCAATTCTAGAACAGATATATCGAAAGTACCACCACCAAGGTCAAATACAGCAATCTTTTGATCAGCATGTTTCTTATCCAAACCGTAAGCCAACGCAGCAGCAGTAGGTTCGTTTACAATACGCTTAACATTCAAACCAGCAATTTCGCCAGCTTCTTTTGTAGCCTGACGTTGTGCATCGTTAAAGTAAGCAGGCACAGTAATAACCGCTTCTGTTACTTCAGTTCCCAAATAATCTTCTGCTGTTTTCTTCATTTTCTGCAAAACCATCGCAGATATTTCTTGTGGTGTATACAAACGTCCGTCTATATCAACACGCACTGTATTATTGTCACCTTTAACTACTTTGTAACCCCAGTGTGTAATCTCTTCGGTTACTTCATCAAAACGACGACCCATAAAACGCTTTACAGATGCAATAGTGTTTTGAGGATTAGTAATCGCCTGACGCTTTGCTGCATCACCTACTTTACGCTCTCCATTTTTTAAAAAACCAACAATGGAAGGGGTCGTTCTTCTTCCTTCTTCGTTGGCTATAACCACTGGTTCGTTGCCTTCCATCACAGAAACGCAACTGTTGGTTGTTCCTAAGTCTATACCGATAATCTTGCCCATAATATTTTATTTTGAATCGCTTTGTTCAATCATTATGCCATCGCCAAATTGAATGCAAAAATGGCAGAGAAAGAGATTTACTATGCGAATCTGTCTAAAAATGACTTCTTTTTGTATCAATAAATACCAGAATGACATTTGCACAAAAGGAACTAGTGGCAAAAGGATATGGTATCCTAGAAACTTTTTATTGTATCCGAAGTCTCGGATACGACATCCGAGATACCTTTTGTCGCATCCGAGGTCTCGGATACCACATCCGAGATACCTTTTGTCGCATCCGAAGTCTCGGATACGACATCCGAGATACCTTTTGCCGCATCCGAGGTCTCGGATACGACATCCGAGATACCTTTTGCCGCATCCGAAGTCTTGGATACGACATCCGAGATACCTTTTGCGGCATCCGAGGTCTCAGATGCCGCAAAAATGTACGGTATTCAATCCAACTGCCCTTACATCAACCGTAGCCATGTAGGCTGATTCATTGTTTCCTTACCAAGAGAAATTTACGTTTTTAACTATAATAAGTAAGGTTAATCACTCTTAACAATTTTTCAAAGCAGCTTCTCCTTTTTGTATTGTATCATTGTAAAAAATATTTCGAGCATGAAAAAAGTTACGCTGGCATTTTTATTCATCTTTTCACTCATAGCTGCAAAAGCAACCCCAATCAACGATAGTACTGCCAAGTTGGTGGGCTATAATTTTCTTTCAGCCAAATTCCCAACGTCAAAACTTAGTGGAGTCAATGGTCTTGCTCTCGCTTATGTAGCAGTTGATACAAACACATTTTCAAAAGCTACTACCTGCTACTACGTATTTAATGTTGCAGGTACAAAGGGATTCGTAATAGTTGCAGCCGACGATAACCTAAGCCCCATTCTGGCATATTCAACTGAAAGTAATTATGGCATGAATACAAATAAGAAGATGCCTAGGCAGATTAGTGATTGGATGGCGGGGTACACAAAAAAAGTAGCAACCACTATTAAGAATAATATTAAAGCCACTGAATTAATTAAAGCCCAATGGCAACAGTTATCCAAACCTTTGCCTAAGGCTCATTATCAACTATTTGGCGGTGGAACAACTAGTGTTACGCCTTTATTGTCAACATTGTGGGATCAAAACTCTGAGTATAGTGGCAATCTGGTTACTTACAATTCCCTCTGTCCTTACGATAAAAAGTTTGGAGAATATACCCTCACCGGCTGTGTTGCTACTGCAATGGCTCAAATAATGGGTTATTGGAAATATCCTTCAAAAGGAATAGGCAAGCACTCATATATCCCTGCATCCTATCCCTATTTGGGTGTTCAGACTGTAAACTTTGACAGCACAAATTTTGACTGGACTTCAATGCCCGATTCCTTGACTCCCACTAGTACACCTGCCCAAATAAAAGCTGTAGCTACCTTGATGTATAGCTGTGGCGTAAGTGTAGACATGGATTATGGAGTTGCGCAAGTAGACGGAAGTGGCTCCTTTGGTATCAACTATGGTAATCTTTACAGCAACACAGCACAAGATGCGCTTGTAAATAATTTTAATTATGACAATGGCATAAAAGGGATTCAGCGGAATAATTATTCAGATTCAGATTGGATTAATATTATAAAAAACGAATTGAATGCAAAAAGACCAGTCATTTATGATGGCAGCGGAAACCAAGGCGGCCATTGTTTTGTA
>Ga0214164_1001717_pt1 | contig 12158 bp, 9 predicted proteins | sample TroBogepilimnion_13_FD_153003 | JGI IMG/M metagenome (GOLD analysis project Ga0214164, IMG submission 153003) | Freshwater microbial communities from Trout Bog Lake, WI - Practice 03JUN2009 epilimnion v4 | ecosystem: Environmental > Aquatic > Freshwater > Lake > Epilimnion/Euphotic zone ...
AAGAATTTTGTCGTCATCAATTTTTCCTAGGTCCAATAATTCGTCGGCATTGTTGTAGTTGGTACCCCCTATTATATAATACCTGTCTTTTTCTTCCCAGCGTAATCCTTTTACAATATAATTAATATCTTCTTTCCAGGCAGACCGTTCTTCGGTAGGTTCATTGTATAGTTCGAAGAATAAAGACTGATACCCCATGCCGCGAAACTTATTCTGCATCTGTTTCCACATCCACATAATCCGATCCCTTTCTGTGTAACGGTTATCGCTGCCGTAATATATTTTACCATAGTGATAGGTAATGATTAATGTTAGCCCTAGTTTTTCGCAGGTATTGTACGCATCGCCTAGTTTGTCGAGCAAGGCAACCTGAAAATTGGATGAGTTTGGTTGTAGGTACATATCAAAAGCAACAGGCAATCGAACACTTTTGAAACCAGCATTTTTGATAGCAGTAAGTTTGCGTGTAATATCAGTCTTCAATAAGTCGTCCGCTTGCTCCCAAGTATGTTCCAACAGCGATAAATTGACTCCGGCACCCATATTTGGGGGTATCTGTGCCACCTTGTATTTTTTGTTGAAGCAGTTATCCACACTGTTAGCAAAAAGTGGGTGTGCTATGATAGAAAATAGGACTATTAATATCATATTTGTATGAATTACATCTAATTTCACAAAAAAATTTGAATTTGTTTCTTTAACCCGTGTCATGCTAAGTGATTTAAAGTTCTCTTTTGTAAATATAGACCAAGAAAGTCTATCCAATGAACTTGGGGCTAAAGTAAAATATTATGCCAATGTTATACACTGGACGTTAATATATTCTTTGCCGCTGTTTTGGTTGTTGGATTATTCTTTTTTGTCAACAGACTGGCTGCCACTTTTCGGTACCAGGATTGTCTTGGCAATTCTGTGTCATAGCATTTATTTGTACGGCGGGATGCCAAAGAATAATTGGGATACGGAAGTTTTGATGTCTTTTGTTATAGGGCTCAATACTGTTTTTTACGCTGTGGTTTGTTCTGTTATATCCATTTCGTCGGTGTTGCCTTATTTCTTGATGTTTTCAGTGTACTTTTTGTTGCTGAATATTTCTATTTTCTGGAAACCCGTTTATTCCATCATTCAGTGTGGGGTAGCCTATTTTCTGATTATTGTGATTTTTAGGGTGATTAACCGGTATGATGGATATGCAGTGCTTATTTCTAATGGAGGAGGACTCTTTTTTGTGATTTCTTCTTTTTCTTGTCTCATTGGGTTTAACCGTTATCAGTTGGCAAAGAGAGAAGTAGCCAAGAATGTAATGATCGAAATGGCAAATAATAGACAGATTGATCAGTATGAGAAAATAGTAGACCAGCAGAAACAGATAAACGAAGCAAATAGAAAGTTGACAAAATTGAGCCAGTACAGGTACGATACCTTGAACATGGTTCTGCACGATTTTAGAAACTTTACAGGGTCAATTCAGATGTCATTAGACCTGTTAGGGCAAACAAATAGCAATCTGACTGAAGAGCAGAAAGAGATTTTAGGATATATTGGTGTAGGAAATGATAAACTTAAATATCTATCCGAAAAACTTTCATCGTCTGCTATTTCGGATGCAGAGAAGATAGACTACAACTACACTCAGATTGATTTAAATAGAAAGGTCGAACAGACTGTGATTGATTTGTCGGATGCGGCAACAATGAAACAGATTAACCTGCAACTGAATATCGATCCTTCTTCGATGATTGTCTTTCTGGATGAGATATTCCTGGATCAGGTTTTAGCTAAGTTGTTATCTAATATTATCAGGTATGCTAGTAGTGGAACTATTGTTAGTGTGCACTTGCATAAAACAGAGACTAAGGCAATTATAGACATCGCGAATAAAGGGAAATTGTTGGGGCGCCAGAGGTTGGACGAGTTGTTTAGTGAAATTGAAAATATGAAGGATTCTTCTACGAATTCTTATTCTGATAATACTTCCGGGTTTGCAGTATCAAAAACGTTGGCAGAGCAAATGGGAGGTAAATTAACCTACAACAGTGATGAAAGTACGGGAAACTTTTATCGTCTGGAGTTTAATATTTATAAATAAATGAAAATGAAATTCAAATTTATTTTATTGGTTGCCCTTGTGCTGGGTGCGATTGGTGTGAATGCACAATCTATTCGATCTTTCGAGTCAATGGGGTATGAAGATGCAGCTATCACTGGTATAAACGGTTCATTAACCTATTTCATTAAGGTTAAACCAGATGATGATGTAAACAAGAGTCGCCTCATTCTTAATTTCTCGGCATCACAGGTGCTTAATCCTAATTCTTCATTTATAGTTGTGAGTGTAAAGGATCTGCCTGTATATACGCAGCGGATTAGTGTATCTCCTACTGATACTCTATTTAGAATAGAGGTTCCTTTAAATCAGAGTGAAGTGCAGCCGGATGGAAGGTACATCAAAGTAAAAATCTCTGCTAGTATGAGTATTCATGAGGAGCAGTGTAGAGATATTGACAACATCTGTTTATGGGTAAGTGTTAAGAACAGTTCGTATGTAAATGTGGTGAGTCAGGATATTGTAGGGTATCAACGTAGCTTGAAAGAGTGGATACAAGAGTTTACCTCTGTTTACACGCCTGCTGTGGCAGACCTGAATGATATGACTTCGGGAGGTGTTTTATACACTATCCTAAAACAAGCTACTCAAAAGGAAATATATACCGGCGTTTATAACTCTTCCGATTCACTTCCTTATGGTGTAGTTACAGGGGTTGCAGAGAAGCTTCCTTATTCTGTACGTCAGGTAATCCCTTCAATGGGTAAAGGACAAGGATTGATTTCACTTGCCCGGGTAAATACGGGGTTGGGACTAAGAACAATTATGGTAGTAACTGGTGCAGATGTGGAAGGATATAAAAAAGCCATCAATGCATTAACAAGTAATAAAAGGCTGAACAGTACTTTCTCGGAAAAGATGTTGATTGATGAAGCCGTACCCAGTTACGCAAATATTGAAAACAAATCTCCATTAATAACTAGCTTGGAAAGTTTAGGTGCTACGCCATCATTGATGGAGGGAATAGGTTCCCTGAAAAGTAAGTACATCTTTTCATTGACTGAATTCAATGCAATCCCAACTAAGCTGACTTTCCATCTGGAAAGCTATTTCTCTAATCTTAGACAAGACGACAGAGGATTCATCAATGTTTATTTGAATCAGAACTTGGTATATAGTTCCAACCTCGTAAATAGAACTAGTTTTATTGAGGATATTGATTTGAAACCATATATGTTGAGCAAATTCAACACGCTGGAAGTTGAGTTTAGATTCCACCCCTATACAAAAGCTTGTGAAAGTGGCTTTAGTAGCTTCTTTGCCTTTACAAACGTGAAGACGTCGACCTTGACATTTGTTGGTGAACAAGAAAATAAGTTCTATAGCTTCTTCAACTTCCCTGCTGAGTTCAGAAAAGTGCCGACTAAGATTGTAGTTTCTCCCATGTTGTATAATTCAAACATTATATCATCCATCGGTGAATTGTTTTATCAGCTAAACGCACCATTCAATCCAAATTATAGTAGGATAATTGTGCCGCCACTTGTTTCCGCAGATAAGACCACTATGGATGATTTAAAAGGGTTCAACGTAATTGCACTATTGAATAAGAATGATAAGTTTGTTGACAACTTTAAACAGTTGCCTGTAAACTTCAAGAAGGATTTTCAATTGTACAAAGATGACCAAGGTAAGTTGACCTACGAAATAAATGATTTCTCCAATAGTGGTCTGGCAGAGATTTTTAAAGAACGGGGTAGTACTGTTTTGATGGTTACCTCATTGGGTGGAGACAGCGCAAACAAATCTGCTTTTGAGAGTGTGGTAAAGAACTTTAGTACTCAGTTAACAGAGATAGAAAGTAATGTTTGTATAGCAAATAGTGGTGGTAAGAGTAATTACTTCTTCAAGCTTCCAGAAGACAATGACTTGGTAACTTATCGCGGTGAAACAAACGGCTTCCAGGTATTCTATGAGAAGTATAAATGGATATTATTAGGTCTGTTATTGGTTTTAGTATTGTTAGCATTCTTGTTTGTTCGTAACAAGGTTAAGGAATCTCAGGAAACATTTAAGGAACTTTAAGTTGCCTTAATCAAAAAGAAATATGGCTCAGTGTGTATTGCATAAAATGACATCAGAAGGTTCATTTTCGGATGAAAAGCTCGAAACTGTATTACATATTTCGGATGTTTATAGCTATGCTCCCATAAAAGCCGCGCTGAACTTTGGCTTTCTCGTAAGGCGTGATTATCTGAACTTTCTAGAGAAGCACAATCAAGGTATCATTGATATCAGGAACGAAGAATTGGATGATATATATATCAACCAATGTGACATATCCCACATGAATTCGTTCCTCTATCTGCCATTGCGAAAAAACGCAAGCGGAGAATTGTTGGTGGCAGCAGCTGATCCTTTTGACGAGAAATTGATCACGAGTCTTGTCATTAAGTTTAAGTGCAAGATTAAGTTGCTTGCTGCTTCGGATCTGGACATTACTTGGTTAGCACACAAGCTGAGAGGTGAGTTCTTTGTTAAAGAGGCCGTTTTCAGTTTGATGAAAACACACCCTGAGAGTTCTGCCCTGATTACATTTACAGATGCACAGCTATACTTCATTTTTGGGTTCATAGGGCTTGCTTTTGCATTCATCATCTTGTTTTTCAAGCCCACTTTTATAGTATTGAACTTGCTTTCTTCATTGTTCTTCCTTTTCTCAATACTTTTCAAACTGTACCTTGCCCTTACCGGATCTAAGTCGGAATTGCATTCTGTGGTTTCCAAAAGTGAGATAAAAGGGGTTAATGAATCTACTCTTCCGGTATATACCATTTTACTGCCAGTGTATAAGGAGGATAAACTTATTCGTAAACTAATTTGGAACTTAAGAAGTCTCGATTATCCTAAAGAGAAATTAGATGTAAAACTGCTGATTGAAGAGGACGATGATAAGACTTTGAATGCGGTAAGAAACCTTGACTTCCCAGCAAACTTCGAAGTTATTGTTGTGCCTTTTCACATGCCTAAAACAAAGCCAAAAGCCTGTAACTACGGCTTGCACTTCTCTCGAGGTGAATATTTGGCAATCTATGATGCAGAAGATGTACCAGATAGTGATCAGTTAAAGAAGGTTGTGTGCCAGTTCCGAAAATTGCCAGAGGAGTTTGTAGTACTTCAAGGAGCATTGAACTACTTTAATAAAAATGAAAATCTACTAACAAGGATGTTCACGTTAGAATATTCTTATTGGTTTGACTATATGCTTAGTGGGTTAGAAACATTGGACGTGCCAATTCCTTTGGGAGGAACATCCAATCACTTTAAACTCGCAACATTGCTTGAGTTAGGCGCTTGGGATCCTTTTAATGTAACTGAGGATGCCGATTTGGGATTACGAGTGTTTGATAATGGATTGAAAGTGGGTGTTGTGAATAGTACCACATTGGAAGAAGCAAACAATGAATTCTTTAACTGGATCCGTCAAAGAAGCCGTTGGATTAAAGGATACATGCAAACATATCTGGTTCACATGCGCGATCCAGCAAGGTTGGTCAGACAAGTTGGTTGGAGAGGCTTCTTTGGGTTCAACTTCTTTATTGGAGGCACCTCTTTTACCTTCTTGTTATATCCGATATTGCTACTGTTTTTTGTCATTTACATGATTTTTAAGTTCGCATTCATTCGTAGCATATTCCCGGACTGGGTATTATATATATCCATATTCAATTTCGTAGCAGGTAACGTATTAATGATTTATGTAAACATGTTGGCCGTGTTCAAAAGGCGCTATTATGAGTTGATACTGTTTTCAATCCTAAATCCTATCTATTGGTTAATGCACTCTAGAGCTGCTTATATGGGATTATGGCAACTAATCACCAAGCCGTTCTACTGGGAAAAAACAAACCATGGATTGAGTAAATTGTCATCTACAAGTGCTGTTGTAACCCCTGAATAATGAATAGATTTATTGAGAAATATATAAATGGATTCCTGGCACTTGTTCTACTAGTGTTCTACTTGCTATTGTCATGGGCAATACACAGGGCAGGTTTTGACCATTCGGAAAACTTATTTATCGCAGAGAAAATAAAGATTCTATTTGATGCTACCGAAAATAACTTGGTTACGGTGGGTACAACATTTCCAACGGTAGTTTTTTTATCTTCATTGTTGTTTACACCTTTCGGTTATTTGTTTGCGACAGTTCTTGCTTCAATATCCTTGACGGTGATACTTTATTATACCATTCTGAAAGATTTTAAGGAAACTTCAAAGCTGCCTGATTTTGTGTATATCCCATTGGTCTCCTTGCTTTTTTTCATGCATCCGGGATTGATATATGCTGCAATCTCTGGTAGGGGAGTAGCTGCAATTCTTCTTTTCTTTTATTATGTTTTCAGAAGTCTTTTCAGGTATTACAGAACTCAGACAACGTTTTACCTTTCAATGGCGAGTATCTATCTAACGGGTCTCGTTTTCTGCGACTTCAACTTTATATGGCTGTTACTGGCATTCTTTCCGTTTATCGTATTTGTTTCACTGGAAGGATTGAAGATTAATAAAGATCAAGCACCAGTAGCACAGTATTTTGAATCAGTTAATAATACTTCTCAACGACGTAAGCTTACCAACAGGGCCGTAGCTATTTATATCATTATCTTCTTGTTGCCTGCGGGTGCCTTGCTTTTGTTTGGATACCTGAATGATAGCCATGCCGGTAATTCAACTTACTTTTTATATAGCCAATATGCAAACTGGCACGTGCTGGGAAATATTCCTTTGGGTGATGTAATTAGTCAAAAAGGAACAAATGCTTCTTTACAATCACAGATTGTTTTTCAGGCTTATGTTCTCTTCCTGAATCCATTATTGGTACTTGCCTTCTACTATTTTAAAGGGAAGCTTTATGAGTTTTTTACACTTGTAGCACCTTTTATACTAGTTGCTATATTGATTATTAATACACAGTTTTATTTTCTGATTGAGTATTACCTTATCTTTTTGGTATTAGGTATTATTGGTCTTACGTTTTACGCTGGTAAACAATTTACCAAAAAAGTTACTTGGTTCATATTCTTCTTTGTAGGCTTGTTGAATGTGTTTATGGGTATCTTTTATTTCAAAAGAACAAATGATGAAGAAGAGAGGATGTTTTTTTCTACACTTAGAAATTATAAGAGTTGGGGTAGAACTAAAGAGACGGATGAAGACTTTAGAGTTGCCAGATATATTAATGAGATTGCAGACGTAAATAATAAGGTATTGGTTGATGACGCTGCTGCTTTTAAAATTGTAGCCCATCTTAAATCTCTGGAAGGCATTGAGTTGCCAGCAAATAAAAGCTTTGGAACGGTAGTAGAAAATCCGTTGGTGGGTGTGAAGTATATGTGCGTAGCTAAACTGGAAAATAAATACAAGAATTTCACGGTTCTCAATTCCTATAACCTTGTTATGATGCAGGCAAAAGGACAATTTATAACTGAATTAGTGTATCAGACAAATAATTGGGCCATCTATAAGTTGTATCCAGCAGAAGAATAACCAATTCTTTCTGATTCATAAAGAGTTTAGCAATACCTGCAATTCTTTCGACCATGAATTGTTTAAAACTTTCATTATTCTCCGAAGGTTTTCATAAAACACGACGTCTTAATAGCATAATGGTTAATAAATTAGCTATTTAAATAACGCAACAACCATTTGAACGAGCAATTACTTATACAGCAACTACAACAAGGTGTAGAGCAAGCGTTTGCCCAAGTGGTGGATGCTTACCAGCATTTGGTGTACAATACTGTTTTAGGTCTTTTGCAAAGTAAAGAGGAAGCAGAGGATGTCTCTCAGGAGGTATTCATTCAGATGTATCAGTCTATTGGTCAGTTTAAGGGAGAGTCTAAGCTTTCCACCTGGTTGTACCGGATAGCAGTTACCAAATCGCTGGATTGGCAAAGACGGAAGAACAGAAAGAAACGATTTGCATTTATAGAAGGGCTATTTGGTGCAGATGATCGCATCAGACATGATCCACCAGAATTCAACCATCCAGGTGTGGCAATGGAGAACAAAGAAAAGGCTGCTGTTCTATTCAAAGCTATCAAGTCTTTGCCAGATAATCAAAAGGTAGCTTTTACACTAAATAAAATAGAAGGGTTGAGCTATCAGGAAGTGGCAGAAGTGATGCAGGTAACTGAAGCTTCGGTAGAGGCATTCTTACACAGGGCAAAACAAAACCTACGAAAGGAGTTAGGCGATTATTATCATAAACATAAATAATTTCTGATGGAACATTTACACAATCAGGAGGAAGAAATAGAGGCAATCATCAATAGCCTCAACCATATTTCGAGGGCAGAAGCTCCTCCATTTTTCTATACCCGGTTGCATGCGAGATTGCATGAAGAGGTAAAACCAACGCAGCTGCAACAGGTAATTGGCATCCTTACCCGTCCTGCTTTTGTCATAGCTACCCTTTCTTTTTTTGTTGTGCTTAATGGGATTGCCATCTCTTCGGTTTTGAAAGAAAGTAAAGGAATAACTGAAAGCAATACTGGCAATGATGGCACAATACAATCTTTTGCGAAGGAGTTCGATTTATCTGTTTCAACGCTTTACAGCGATACAAAAACGAATGAATAATGAAAAATGTAAATTCAAAGGCAGGATGGATTATAGCTATTCTGGTACTTATCAATATCGCCACCTTAGTAACAATCTGGCATATCTTCAGAGAACATCGCCCACCTCAGAATGGACATGATACTGCCCACTTTTTAATAAAAGAATTGGGATTTGACAGTTTGCAAAAAGAAAAGTACCTGCTATTAGTAAAACAGCATCAGCAAGACATCCAGGATATAAAGGAGCAAGCAAAAGAGTCGAAAGAGGCTTTTTTCTTTTTACTTGCTGACACAACTATTTCTGAAGACAACATCAAAACTCAGGCACGAACAGCTTTTGAAAGTGAGGATGAAATTGCTATAAAGACTTTTCATCATCTGCAACAAGTACGGGCTCTTTGTACAGCGGAACAGAAGCAAAAGTTTGATCGTATTATAAAAGATGTAATCAGAATGATGGGAAGACAAGCAGGTGGGCCACCACCACCTCATCCTGATAGATTGGTGGGAGATGGTGATAGGGATCAACATCTCCCACCAAGAGATGATGGATTTCCACCACCACCAGACGATAATCGCTCACCTAGATAAGATTTGTTTGTTCTTAGATGTACAGTATGAAAAACAAAAGAATACACTACATACAGCATGTTGCCTATGAAGGATTGGGTAGCATTGAAGAATGGGCTTTTACCAATGGGTATCTGCTGAGTGCTACCAGATTGTACGAAACTCCTGTTTTTACTAACATCCCCGAGTTTGACTGGTTGATAGTATTGGGTGGACCAATGGGTGTATATGATGAGGACAAGTTTGGATGGCTAAAGGAAGAAAAGCAACTTATTAAGCAGGCTATCGATGCTGGCAAAAAAGTACTCGGTATCTGTCTCGGGGCTCAGTTGATTGCAGAAGTATTAGGTGCATCAGTTTATTCAAACAAAGAAAAGGAGATTGGATGGTTTGAGGTAAGCTTCACTAAGGAGGCGGCTTCTACAGAGTTATTTTTTGATGCCCCATCCAATACTACAGTGTTTCATTGGCACGGCGATACTTTCAATCTTCCTGACGGCTCCACTCATCTGGCATATTCAGATGCCTGTACAAATCAAGCATTTGTGTACAAAAGAAAGGTAGTTGGATTGCAGTTTCACTTGGAAAGTACTGAACATTCTTTGGAAGATATTTATACTGCTGGAGCAGCAGAACTGGTGAGTGGTCAACCCTACATTCAATCGGCAAAAGAGATATATGAACAAAGGGGGTTTGCCAAACAAAACAAAGCGTTGTTGTTTACACTTCTTGATAGATTAGAATCCTTATAATCAATAAGATTAACCTGACATCCTATTAAATAAAATAACGGATTCGCCTGCTAAATGGAGCATTTTGATGCGTAGAGGCTATGTACACCCCTTCAAACGTTGTTTTTCTTAGTTGCTATTTAGTCGCTAACTAAAATTTAATATCCATCAATTAAATAGTTTGGTATTATTGCAAACATCATTTAGCACTAATACACAACAACCTCTAAGCAAAATAACAATAATGAAAAACATATTTAGGCTTTGTTTAGTCTGGATTATCCTTGCAGGGATTTCAACTTGTGCAGTTGCACAGGGTATTCCTGTTGCGGCTGGAGGCGATGCTAAGGGAAGTGGTGGAACGGTTAGTTACTCTGTTGGCGAAGCCGTTTATACTACAAAAAAGTCTGCAAGTGGATTTGTTATAGAAGGTATTCAGCAAGGATATTCCAATGCAGAGCTACCTATTTCTCTTTTGGCATTTACTGCTACGCTTGCCAATAAATCGCAGGTACAACTCTCTTGGGAAACAGCGTCTGAAACTAATAACCAATACTTTCAAGTGGAGCGTTCTTCTGATGGGGTCTCTTTCACCAAGATTCTGGTTGTAGACAGCAAAGGCAATAGTGCTGGCTCCCAATCATACACAGCAGAGGATAATTTGCCTGTTACAGGTATTTCTTATTACAGATTAAAACAAACAGATATTGATGGCAAAAGTATTTATTCAAAAAGTATCGCTATCAACATCGCCCCGGGGGATAATGAACTGAAGGCATTTCCCAATCCAACGACATCAATATTAAATTTACAAGTAGACAATGCTTCTGCAAGGAAGCTAGTTTTTGCACTCTTTACTATCGATGGAAAATTGATTACACAGCAAAACATAATTAACAATACAACTACTATCACTACTTCTGGTCTTGCCGTTGGTACTTATATGCTACAGGTAAGGGACAAGGGTAACCTGATAAAATCATTCAAAATAATAAAGAACTAACAAAGTATGAAACAAATAATTTACCTCATTACAATTCTCTTTTTATCTGTTGGGGCCGTTGCACAGTCCCCGCAATTGATCAGCTATCAAGCTGTTGTACGGAACAGTAGCAATGTGCTTGTTGCCAATTCTACGGTAGGGGTGGCTATTAGTATTGTAAAGGATTCTGCCAATGGAACAACTGTTTATAGCGAACTGCAAACAGCTTCAACCAATGGGAATGGCCTATTTAGTATTGTTATTGGCAATGGCCTTTTTGCGAGTGGAAGTATTGCTGCCATCAACTGGGGAAATGGGGTTTATTATATCAAGTCGCAGATTGATCCCAATGGAGGCATCAACTTCACAATATCTGGTACGACTCAGTTGTTGAGTGTCCCTTATGCTTTGTATGCTGCCAATGGCAATCCTGCTGGCAAAAACAAGGGCGACCTGCAATATTGGGACGGTAGTAAGTGGGTTGTGTTGCCCGCAGGTACCAATGGCACTGTATTGACGATGGCTAACGGTGTACCCACTTGGACAACGCCAACAACAACGCCAACTACTACAGCACCTACTGTAACAACCATCTCTGCTGCTGCCAACAGCGCTACAACTGCCACTGTCTATGGTTTGGTTACAGCCAATGGTGGTGCTACGGTTACTGCCAGAGGCTTTTGCTGGTCTACTTCCAACTCGAGTCCTACCTTGTCCGATAACAACAAAACAGGTACTTTCACCACGGCAGCTGCCGATACTTTTTATACCAGCTTATCTAGCCTCACTGCAAGCACTACTTATTATGTGAGAGCCTATGCCACTAATAGTGTGGGTACATCGTATGGTTCACCACTTAGCATTACGACTCCTTCGGCAACAACAACTCCTACGGTTACCCTGCTTTCTGCTGTTGCACCTGTGTTTACGCCGGGTGTTTTCGTTGCGGGGTATGGGTCTGGCTTGTTGGTTTCCAATGGTGGTTCTGCTGTTACGGCTCAAGGTATTTGTTGGTCTACAAGTCCTAGCCCAACCTTGTCTAACTTTTATATTGGGGGTACTTTTGTTGCTACCAGAGATACATTCAATACAACTTTGTCTGGGATGAATCCATCATCACCCACCACCTATTATCTCAGGGCTTATGCTACCAATAGTGTAGGTACCAGCTATAGCAATCAGATTACTTTGCAAGTGCCAGGTTA
>Ga0214164_1001718_pt1 | contig 12154 bp, 16 predicted proteins | sample TroBogepilimnion_13_FD_153003 | JGI IMG/M metagenome (GOLD analysis project Ga0214164, IMG submission 153003) | Freshwater microbial communities from Trout Bog Lake, WI - Practice 03JUN2009 epilimnion v4 | ecosystem: Environmental > Aquatic > Freshwater > Lake > Epilimnion/Euphotic zone ...
CAATACGAGGGCGACATGTGCTCCAAGCTCAAGGCTGGCGTCCAGGCCCCAAGACATTTCGTCGTTTTCAATTGTAATACAGTTTCTAGCTTCGGGCGATAAGCGTCCGAGTACATCTTTGATACCCTGTGGGCCTCTACGTCCTGATATATGCACATTAATCTTGAAATCCTGGAATCGCTTGCCGTATCCCATCCAACGGGCCATATCTGCATGATATTCAAACTCCTCTATACTTCTATTTACTATTTCTTCAGCTTCACTGGCCAATACACAAAACTGTCCGGGATGAAAACTGATACGCACACCTAGTCGTCTAGCGGTTTCGCCAATGGGTGCAAATATTCGAGCACAGTGATCCTGTATTTCCTGTCGTTGCCACCAAGCCTGCCAGTCTTTCTCAGTATAGCCCTGTAGCATTTCACTGCCCAAACGCACCATTCTACGCTCGGGCGGCAGCGTGGCCACACGTTCGATTAAGCGTACTGCGGCCGCAGCATTGTGATTCATAATGTCCCACTGACGTTGTTCAGCCTCGCTTTTGTGTTCGCGTAACCAACGCATGGTGGTTGAACGTCCGTTGAGATCACGATCCACTGCGTTTACTCGCATGCCACCACATTCTGTGGGATCATTGAGCCATTTGCAACAGAAGCCAATTCGGGGAGTAGTATGTATAGTCATGTTGCAAGTATAGCATCTTTGTCATTAACGGTCAATTGTAGATCCAACCCAAATTCTCTAACCTGTGTATCCAAGTAAAAATGGGCGTTTCAAAGTACAGTTCCCATCGTCCGTTCCATCCCATGTAAGTGGAACTATCATAAAATTCGGGCGAGTTGGCGCTATCCCAATTTGCAGGATAGCGCGGGTAATATCGACTGTTCCATCGAAATCGATCCAGGCGCATGCCTTCAAATTCCACATATTCAATCTCAACCGCCATGTCAGGATCCAAATCGGGCTTGTTATAAAAGTCTATAAACAAGGTATGTGATTTTGGTTCTAGGTCCAAGCAAAAGTTCAATGACATTGGAACTGATATTTCTAATCCGGTGTTGATGGCAACACCATTCAACCCATAGCCAATTTTGGGTGCACCGTGCGGTATTATGCCAACACTAAACTTGGTATTGTATTGCATCAAAAAACTCTTGATATTCCGGGTAGTAATCACGTGCATCTAGCCCAAATTCTTGATCCCAACGTTGTAACCATGTGGACAATTCCGCACGAAGTTGTTGCACATCGTCGGGCTCAGGACCGTTCAGCAAATTGATCATGGCGTCGCATTCTCTACGCAATAGCGTGCCCAATGCACCCACGTTCCTACCTGTGCTGAGTCCTGCTACTGCATTTGGCGGAATTGAATCTCGTACTGTTTGATATCGCGCAATCATTGACTTGCGTAAGGCAACGGGTAAAACAACAATTTGCAAGTATGCGGGCTGAGTTAATGGTATGCTTTGTATTGGTAATCGTTGTCGCCATGCCCATGCAATATATTGATCATAGTTGTTTATATTCAACAGTTGCGGTACACTTCTCAGTACCACGTGAAAACTATCAGTTTGTTGTGTACATAAATTTTCAATATTCTCAAGCACCCGGGCAGTATCACTGCCTTGCCTGATATAATGATTATTTTTGTCAATGCTTTCCAAACTGACTTCAATGTCGCAACTGCGAAATTGTTTTAATTTGTCTATTAGATTCTGATCCAATATAGTGCCATTGGTGACAAAGCTGATGGATATAGCTTGTCTTTTGTTTTGTAACAAAAATTCCAATAGCTCGGGAAAGCGTTTGCTCAATAATGGTTCACCGCCCATGAAGTGCAATCTGTTTAGATTGGGCACTGACATTATACCATCTAAAAAGTTTTGCCAGGCCCGGGGATCTGCGGTCCAGTTTGCGTTGCGAGACTCCTCAATCAATTGCCATTTTTTATAGATACTGCTTATTCGACTGCTGGCTCTTGGATTACACATTTTGCAAGCAAGGTTACACTCGTTGCCCAAATCAATATGCCAATCAATTGGTTGCCTAGCAGTGTCTGCTGAATTGAAATCGGCATACATTGGACTTTGTTGATAACTTCGATCAAATGCCTGTTCGGTAAAGATAACACTTTTAAAATTTTCTTTGATCCTTCTGCTTTCATGCCCTATTCGTTCTTCTCGATAACATGAAGCACATTGTGATAGTTTTGTATCAGATACGATCTGTTGGCGCATGGTTTGCATGGGCTCACTGCGATACCATTCGGCCACTGTCATTGAGCGTAAATTATATTTACTGGGTTGGGTGTGCGGAGCGTGTCGCTCACTGCAACAAGCACCAAAACTGCCGTCCCAATACACATGGAGGTTGGTCCACGGCACATTGCAGAATATCAATTGATTTGCCATTTTGATTAGTCAATAAGACCAAAATTGGCCCACTTGGCGTTGCCAAGACTGACCCAACCCAAAGGACCACCCAAGTTGGGTTGTTCGTTGAATACCACTGTGCCACGTGCAGCATCATAGTGCGGCGGAGTGGCACTAGTAGAAAACAACATGTTGCCCAAGCGCAGTTGTGCAATGTTGGTGACGCCATTGGACTCAAGAGTAATATTGTCGCGATTGTTGCTGCCCAATATCAGTTTGTGATCGCGAACAGTGCCAATTCGTGCCACGCCCTGTGTTTGTTTGCCCACGCCAATTTCAATCTCTTCGTCCCACACACTCAAGGCGTTTTTGGGATCCATGGTGTTGATACCCACACGTCGATTATTGGTGTACAGGGTTTGGCTCAATAGGGTTTCGCCTTGCGTTTGTAGATCGCGCAGTTCGCCCACAGTCTGCAATTGACTGTGTATGACATTGACCAGTCGATCACCTTGAATAACAGTTTCGCCGTTGAAGGTGACTTTGTTTAGATCCAGCCCCTCGTCACGAATGCGTTCAAACACACGATCCTGATGTTGGTCCAGTAGATTGGGTCCAATGTGTGTTTGTACATCACGACTGGTGTCTTGTATCAATTGTTGATATGCCGGACTGTCGGCAATTGTGCCCAAGATGGTCAAGTCGCCGTCGATGACAGCACCGCCTTTGACTTCTAGGGTGCCGGCGTAAATGGTGTTTTCGACCACAATGCCTTGATCCAACACAGTGACCTGGCACTGAGAGCTTTGGTCGTCAATTCCGGTGCTGGCAAAGCGTTGTATAATTCCGCCTTGTATGTTGTCGCCAGTGATGCGTAAGCCACCAGCATCCACTGCCGAGCCCGGAATACTGTTCTCCTTGAAAGGAAAGTAATTGGTGTTGATGTCCAACTTGGCAGTGATAAATTGTTGAGCAAGCTCAACTACATCCACTCCGTGAATTCGATCTGCAATCAAATTGCCAATCTGTTGGTCCGCAGTGGCATTTAGTCTATTGATGATTTGATTACTGACCTCTTGCAGACTGCTTTCAAATTGTGATATATCTGGTGTATAATTGGCAAGAGTTTCTTGCACTCGCGAACGCACTATGGCGTTTATGTTATCTGCGCTTAACACATCGTCAAGCCGTTGATTGATGGCCTCAGCAATGGCTGCTTGAATTTGCGTTTGTGCTTGTTCAAGTACTTGCTGGGTTAAATCTTGTATTAAATTGTTAAAGTTGTCATTGATGGCCATTGTTAATTGAATGTTATTGTTATCACGTGTTCGTAATTTTTCTTGATTAGGCTTTTGTACATTAGGTTCTTGTGCACTGTGAAATCGGTGCTGTTGTGTAAACTGCTGAAATTTGCCAACTGTTTGAAATACATGGTGCGTCTAGCAAATTCGCCATATGTGGTCATCGCTCGAGTCTGTTGATTGATGGCATAAACTGTGCTGTTCCAATTGCTGCGATCACTGTTGCTCCAGTTGTGGCTTTCTAAAAATATGGTACTTTCTGCACCATTTCTAACAATACTGGGTTGACTGAACTCGCGATCTTTGTAGTCTTGATTTTTGTAGTCACGTAATGTAGTTATCACATAATCAGTTGCTAGACTAGAAATTTGTTCAACCAGATCCTTTTGTGCTTGATCAGTTTCGGCATAGGTAAAGTACTCGTCCACTGCCACCACCACATCAAATTGCGTTTTGTGTGCAAGCAAATCAATTTCGGATATGTATTCAAAATCAACACGTTGTTGGACTAGATAGTCTTTGACTTCGTCGTTGATACAAGTGATGGCAATTTTGTTGGCAAAACGAGCCATTACAAAACTGCTGAATCCCACAAACAGAATTCGTGTGGGAGTTAGGTTGTGATACCGAGCAATACTGTCCAATATTTCTTGTTTTTTGGCAACAACATCTTGTGATCTATTGTTATTCTTAAACGCAAATAAATTTATATCACTGATAGTAGAGAAATTTAACATAATTTTTTTAATATGTATTATTTATTACTACGGTATAAATCTAATGTAACACAATGAAATCCACCGCCCAAGGTGCGACTGTGACGCAATGTGCGTGGTATCACGGTAAATCCTTTCCGAGCCAATAGCTCTATTAGTGTATGTTGTGCAGAATCCACTATGACTGTGGTGGGATTCACTACTAACATATTCAATGCAATCCATTTTGAAGCGTAGGGATATTGATAAAACTCTTGTGGCACAACATCATTTATAAAAATACATTCCCAGTCTCGAAACGCACGTGGCACTGTGTCTTGGGAAACTCGTGAACCGTTTAATAGCACAAGTCCTTCTCTTACAGGAACTATTGTACTGTCAATGTGTACCCCACTGTAAAAATTGCATAATTCAATGCTGGTGTCTGTGGGCAAATTTGCCAGCAACCAATAATATGCCAGTCGATTGCCGCTGGCGCTTTCAAGATACAACATCCGCTTTGGGCCTAGACGCAGTATATTAGCGGCATCTAGCACCAAGCCTTGATCACGTGGCATCTTGATAACATTGACGTCCCGAAAGAACTCATGATAACATTGGCTTTCCATATCCCTACAAGGATACATCATGGCGGGGTCAATTACGGTTTCGCCAAAGATTAAAAACCTATCACGTGGGCAATAGTTGTACATGCCGTCGTGTGTTTGAAAGTTCATGCGATCTGGACGTACTACGTCAACTCCTAGATTGGTTAAAGTATCAACCAAGATTTGCAAATCCTCATTGGTTTCGTCAATGATGTGCTGGGGCACTGCGCCCTTGGGCACCGGAGTTTCGTGCCAGGAGGTTTTCTCTGATTCTTTGTCAAACACAGGATCATGTTGAGGCCAGTTTGCCCAAGTTGCATCTCCAACTATGACTCGTTTGAGCGGATCCCATTCGTTGTGTGTTGATATCATATGTGTCCGGTTATTTGTAGTGTGTAACGTGGTGTTGTGCCAAGATTAGCAGCAACATGCGGAGCATCGTACGCCCATTCAACTATGTTACCAGCTTGCCAATCTACTACAGGAATATCACAACATTCTGCATAGTGTCCGCTGGCCCAATCTTCTAAAAACACAATGGCTCTACGAATGCGATATTCTTTACCTGCCAAATTGAACAACTCAATGTACTTGCGATAAAGATCACGGTGTCTAGGCAACACCGTACCAGTGTCCATTCGGTAGTAACTGGTACCAATATCTTGCCAGCCCATTTCTTGGTATATGTTTATAAATTGCTCATTCCATCGGGGTTGTGCTCGCGTCATGTCGCACATGTAGCCGGTGACTTTGTTGCCGTAGCCCTGTTGTTGCCAGAGTTCTAAACTAACCGGGTCGTTGAACTCTTCCTGTACATAGTCTAGAGTTTTATAACTGTCGTCCCAAAATTTGGGAATTTTATATTTGTGAAATTCTGGTATTGCCATAGTGTATTACCTTGATATTAGTATTGGTGGTATTATACTTGCGCCATGGATCTATTATAACACTTCCGTCCTCTATTGTGCAATACAGCGGTTGCTCATCTTTAACGCCAGCATAGCCATACGTGATTTGTTTGTTATGTGCTAACAATACAACACCACATACACTACGTGGAACATCAGGTTCAGTTAAGGGATCAATATAGTGTACTTCTGCTCCCATCTGCTCCAAAAAGTGCCCCACTAACAAACTATAACTTCCTTCTAGGTAAGTAACGTTGGGTTTGTATGCTTTGCCATGTATGTAAATGGGCAACGCACCTGTTTCAGTTACAGACGCACGGTGCACAAACTTAGCCATGTTTTCTGCTTGTATCTCTCTGGCATTCATAATAGCATCAAACAAGTCGTAACCTAAATCCAATCGATCAGCAAGATATCTTAATGCTATGTTATCACGTGGGTGGCAAGGGCCTGCATCGCCTAACCCTGCGGTCATGTATTTAGGTCCCATAATACGCATGTTCGAGTTCGCCAGGGCGTTTGTGACAACGTCGACATTAATGTTGCCCTGTTTGATGGCAACGTCCTGTATCATGTTGGCTAGACCAATCTTGGCACTGATGAAGGTGTTATAGAATACCTTGATACACTCGGCTTCGTCCCACGTGCCAACTTCGTATCTGGGATCGTTTTGCATTATGGTTTGATAGAACTCAATTAGCTCTTGTGCATCACCTGTAAGCGAACCGTCTTCAGTTCCAATAATCACCATTTCAGGGTTCACCATGTCCCACTCTACACTGCCCATGGCAATAAGATAGGGATTGTAAATGAAACGTCCATTTGTAATATGTTTCTTTAATTCGCCACGCACGGTGCCTGGCAATACTGTGCTAATCAAAACAATCAATTGATTACGTGCCCAACAGTTGACTTGTTTGAGCACCTGCGTTACTGTTTCATAACTGAAATCTCGATTTGGCAAATGTGCAATAGGTGCACTACCATCGTACGCAGCTTCATGTGGAGTTTGCACTGCAATGAACACAATGTCTTGTCCCAACACCGCATCACTGAGGTCATCGGCAATTTTAATCTTATCACTGTTTTTACGATAAATATCATATCCTGTAACATTGTGTTTAGTTGCCATTACTTCAGCACATGCCAGTCCCAATTTTCCTATTCCAATAAATCCCACGTTCATTTATGTTTTCCTTAGATAAGTTTTATTACATTCTGCATAACAATTTAATTTCTGAATTTAGAAACTCCAAATCCCTTTATTTTTATCCGCATGGTACATACGAGCAAAAGTTTACATTGACTGATTCTGTTCCGCACATCCCAGGAGATGTGTTAGTCACCTGTTTGTTTGTTGACCAAGAGCCCATGTACGAGTCAACCATTGAACTAACTAGAAACTTTGTTATATCTACTACTGGACTTTTAGACATTCCCAATCGTGTGGTGATAATTGCTAACAGTGAAAAATCCAATTTGAAAGACAGTTTAATCAATGAGAAAAATTCTACAAAGGACTGGTACTACTTCTTTCATGGATTTATGTGTTTGGATTGGTATCGAGATTTTCAATATGTAAAACAAAGTTCGTTCGCGCAATTCTCAAAAGTATTTATCTGTTACAATCATTTGATATCAAATTATCGAAGTTATAGACTGCATCTAGTCAGCAACTTGATCGAGCAGGACCTGATACAATTTGGTGCAGTCAGTTTATCATTACAAGATTCTGAAGGCCAATGGCGAGATACTATAGAAAATCCTGCTTGTTTATTGGATTCACGTGCAAAAGTCAAAATAGCCAATACATTGTCCAATCTCGATGCTCCTTTGATAATTGATACTGTAACTCCCGACGGTACACTGAGCGCAAATATAAATTTTAAAGATTTAGTTGATGCATTTTGGCACGTGGTCACTGAAACTGTTTATTTTTTCCCCAAACTACATTTAACAGAAAAAGTGTTTAAACCTATTATAGCACAAAGACCTTTCATATTAGTAGCTGCTCCGGGCAATCTAGCCTATTTGCGCAGTTATGGCTTTAAGACATTTAGCCACTGGATTGATGAAAGCTACGATCACGAACCGGATCACTATGTACGTATAGAAAAGATTACTCAAGAGATTGCACGACTATGTGCTATGTCTCAAGAACAGTTGCAACAAATGCACCAAGAAATGCAAGAAATGTTAGAGTTTAATTACAATCATTTTTACGGTGAGTTTAGAAGCATCATCACCAACGAACTAGTGGATAACTTTGGTACAATCTTGAGCGAGTACAATCTTGATATTGGCTACCTTGACGAGGTCAAACAAAGGCTACTACAATAAATACTAGATAACCTTCAAGGAGTAAGAGATGGCATTAATTGATAGTGTGTTAAATTTAATCACAAAACAACCAAAAGATCCTAATGCAGTAAAACCACCTGCAGGATCACGCAGTGAGCGTGAGGCTAGGCTTAAAGACAAAGCCGGTATGGTGATTTCTGTATTTGCGTTGATTTTAGCAGTTAACTCATGGTATGGTGGTAAATTAAGTAGTATTACTCTTAATAACACCATTGCAGCAAATGATGTTTGGAGTTTCTATGAAGCCAAGAGTATCAAACAAACCCTAGCTGAACAAAGCCTAGATGATGCCATTTATCGCAAAGATAAAGAAAAGATTGCAAAACTTGAAGCCAAGATTGCACGTTACGAAAGTGAACCTGCTACTGGTGAGGGAAAAAAGGAGCTAATGGCCAAGGCCAAGAAGCTGGAAGCTGAACGCGATCAAGCCAAGAAGCAAAGTCCCTGGATCGGATTTGCTAGTACCCTATATCAATTAAGTATTGTTGTTTTATCTGCAAGTATCCTGGCAGTTAGTATGAGCATGTTCTGGGGCAGTTTTTTTGTTGCTGGAATGGGACTGCTATTGACTAGTCAAGGCATTTGGTTGTGGATGTAATTAAACAACTGCAGGAATCATTGGCACAGGATCTAGTTAAGTTCGAGAGAAGTGTTGACTATGACACTCTTGGTGAACAAGATTTAGAAATCATTGAAAAAACTTATGAAGAAATATATAAACTACTTCATGAAATAACAGTAAATACTCAATGAACACAATCATCACAACACTCGTGATGACGCATATTACCATAGTCTGTGTCACAGTTTTTCTACATCGAGGTCAAGCACATCGGGGCTTGACCTTTCATCCCGTATTAAGTCACTTCATGCGTTTTTGGTTATGGCTCACAACCGGCATGACCACAAAAGAATGGGTAGCGATACACCGCAAGCATCATGCATTTACTGAACAAAAAGAAGATCCACATAGTCCACATGTGTACGGTGTTTGGCGTGTGTTGTTCGGCGGAGCACTACTTTACAGCCAAGCTGCTCGGGACCGCGACATGGTGGCAAAGTTTGGTGTAGGCACGCCTGATGACTGGTTAGAACGCAATGTGTATACCCCATATAATTTTTACGGCATTGTCGTGATGCTATTGATAGACCTTGTACTATTCGGGCCCGTGGGATTTGTAGTTTGGGGTGTGCAAATGCTCTGGATTCCATTCTGGGCGGCAGGAGTTATCAACGGTGTTGCACACTACATGGGTTACCGCAATGGCGAGACTAGAGATGCAAGTCGCAACTTGGTACCATGGGGTATCATAGTTGGCGGAGAAGAGTTACACAACAATCATCATCTTGATCCGGCTAATGTAAAGTTAAGTAAACGTTTGTGGGAATTTGATATAGGGTATATGTGGATAAAGTTATTTGAATTTTTACGTCTGCTAACAATAGTGCAAAGATAATCAAACTGTAATATTTGAAAACATAAATACTTGCATATTACTCAAGTATACCATGTCAAAAGTTCTTTTTATTCTAAAACGTCGTGAAGACTATAATTCCATTACCCATAGTCATTTAGGCCTAAGCACGGGTCTTTTCAATAGCGCCAACTTCATGAACGAAATGTTACGTGACGCTGGAATAGAAAGTAATCTAGAAGTTGCCATTGACAACAATTGCATTGATCGGCTAGTAACCAAACACAGACCCACACATGCTATCATTGAAGCGTTGTGGGTAGTGCCCACTAAGTTTGCGGTGTTGCAACGACTACATCCCGGTGTAAAATGGATCATTCGTTTACACAGTGAAATGCCCTTTATTGCCGGCGAAGGCAATGCGTTGGATTGGATTGGTGACTATGTGGGATTTAAAAATGTATACATTGGAGTAAATGCTCCGCGAATGATGCGAGAAACCAAGTTGTTTTTACAAACCAAGCACCCGGAAAAAGACTGGGACGAGCGTGTGATTTACATGCCCAACTTTTATCCACAGGAATACAAAACGAAAAAGTTTAATCGAGATAAAGAAATTGTTGATATTGGTTGCTTTGGCGCTGTACGTCCTTTAAAAAATCATTTGCTACAGGCATTTGGTGCAGTGGAGTTTGCTGACAGAATTGGCAAGAAACTGCGTTTTCATGTCAATGCTGGGCGTATTGAAATGCAGGGTGGGCCTGTGCTAAACAATCTAAAAGGTTTTTTTCAACACTTGTATGATCGTGGACATGAAATGATCAATCATGAATGGACTCCAAGAGAAGGATTTTTAGAGTTGTGCGCAACAATGGATATCGGCATGCAAGTGAGCTTCTCAGAAACATTCAACATTGTGGGTGCAGATTTGATCAGTCAAGGTGTGCCTTTAGTGGGCACCGCTGGAGAAATACCTTGGGCAGTGACCGGATTCTGTGCCAATCCCACCAACAGTGCCGATATTGCCGACAAACTAGAACTAGCATACAAATGGCCGTGGTTAAATGTAAAAGCCAATCAGATGAGCCTAACACACTACACGAATAGAACTACCCATATTTGGACTAAATATTTCAATAAAGGGGAAATATAATGGGACACAAGGTAAGAGCATTTCATTGGAACAAAGGGCACTTGAGGGTACAAGAGAGACACTTTGACAGTCTTGAAAGTGCACAGGCGTTTCTTGCAGACGGTGACTTAGATTTATTTGAAGCCAAAATTTACAATGACGGTGACGAGTTAGTACACCATGCTGCTGTAGATTCATCTACTGATACATACGCTTAAGGATTATAAAAATGGGACATCATCAAGTGAGATTACATAAATGGGTCAATGGAGCATTGCAATCAGTGACTCATTTTTTTGAAGATCTAGAAGCTGCAAAAAACTTTGCCAACACATCAGATTCGCATGCAGTCAAAGTCTACACCAATGAAGGTGAGCTTGTTCATTCAGCAGCAAGCCCCGGTGCCCAAGAGCTAAAAACCTACGCTTAACCCGCGTGATCAACAATAATCCCGGCTTCGGGGATTCTTGTTCTAGTATCCCGGCTTCCCAATAATATAACAATTCTCTGTCCCACTTCGGTATCCATGGCCATTACTACACATCCGCCAGCGGCTTTAATGAATCCAGTCTTGCTGACAACTATGCGTTGGTCGTAACCGATCAAGGGATTGGTATTTTTAAACACTAACCATTTACGCTTGACATATATTTTAACTTGGCTGGTATGTCCGGCTTCAACTATTATGGGATATGTTGTTGCCATTAGTACTAAATTTACTAAGTCTCTAGCAGTACTAACATCGCTGGCACTGAGACCGGTTGCTTCTACAAATCGAGTATTACTCATTTTGAGCGACTGTGATTTTTGATTCATCGCTCGAACACACGCATCTCGACCACCCGGATAACTGGCGCACAATATTGCAGCACTTTTGTTGTCACTGTGCACTAACGCCATCATGATTCTATTTCGACGACTCATGCCGCCAACATCTTGATCCATGTTTTGATGTGCATCCATAACAACCATTACAGTCATTAATTTAGTTATACTGCCAATTGGACGTACTTCGTCAATGTTCTGTTCTAATAAGATATGTGCATCGTTGTCAGCTACCAAATAACTTGTGGCTGTTATGGGTTTTTCAGCGCGAGCCGAAAACGCAGACAACACGATGGCTATAGAAATTAAAAAACGCATTATTTGATTATGGATTGAATTGTGTTCAGTATTTCTTCTCCTACTTGGAACACTACGATTGAGACTAATACTATTACACTGATTGTAACAAATACGTCAACAAATGTCAATGATTTTAGTTTTTTTATCATGCTGTTTTATATTTTGGTAAAAGGGCACACCGTTTTCTAAATTCAATTTTTTGATCGGCTGGTTTTTCAAAATCAGCCACCCAGGTAC
>Ga0214164_1001719_pt1 | contig 12149 bp, 7 predicted proteins | sample TroBogepilimnion_13_FD_153003 | JGI IMG/M metagenome (GOLD analysis project Ga0214164, IMG submission 153003) | Freshwater microbial communities from Trout Bog Lake, WI - Practice 03JUN2009 epilimnion v4 | ecosystem: Environmental > Aquatic > Freshwater > Lake > Epilimnion/Euphotic zone ...
GTTGCTTTCTATTACTTCTTTGTTACTATCAATTAAAGCTCTATTGCTCTCAACAACAGACATGTTATTCTTAATTACAACCCTATTATTCTGGATAACAGACCTATTACTTTCAATAACAGATCTATTATACTCAATAATAGACCTGTTATTCTCAAAAATCAATCTATTATTTTCAACAACAGACCTACTATTTTCAATAATAGGTCTTACACTTTCGATAACAAATCTATTATGCTCAATAATAGACCTGTTATTTTTAAGAATAGTTCTATTCATCTTGCTCAAAGACCTATTCATATTAATTATAGATCTATTCTTTTGTCTATGCCAAGGTTGTAAAAAAAATCGGAAAGACTTATTTCTTAATCGAAATCCTTTACCATCCGGTGTTTTGTGTAAGTGAAGGGTTTTCATCTCTCTCAGATTGAGGAATAGGGAATAACAAAAACTTTGAGTTGTAAGCAATAATACTGTAGGGGTCTGTTAAGCCACCAGGGGTAGTAGTAACCCAAACCTGGTTTACCTTATCAAGTAAAGGCAAGCCAGAGGAGACAGATGAAAGATAATTTGCAAACTGATATTGGAACATAGTTGGGTAAAGCAACCCTGTAGAATCTGAACCTTTCATGCGAACCATATCAAACCAACGCTTGCACTCACCAACAAACTCTATCCCTCTCTCGTCAAAAATCTTCCTTCGAAAAGCATTTTGAGTCAATTTATTCGTCGCTAGAATTGGGTTTCCAGCCCTTGTTCTAACCTTATTAAAATCGGCAATGGCGGTAGAAGTAGGAAATCCAGCATACTCATTCTCAGCTTCTGCTTGTATTAAATACATTTCAGACAATCTAAAAATAAACATATCATTCTCATTATCCGCCGCATCCAAGCCTTTTGGGTCTTGATATTTTTGTATAAACGGAAACTGTTGGTTACTCAATACTGTATCTTTAGAGTAAGATGGTAGGTTAGGGTAAGTAACATAGATGCTACCCGAACCAGGCTTCCTTATCCAAGAAGTTAAGAACGTTGTATTAGCACGATTGTCAATCGAATAATCGCCTGATGTGTAGTAATTGTAGAACCAAGGTTCAATACGGTAAGTACCAGAACCGGAACCTAAATCCCCATTTATGTTCTTAGTAGTGTTGCCACAAACACCCCCCATTGTGCTTGGCATAAAACGACTAGCATAGCCAGAACCTTGCGATGCAGTGCTAGATACTGAGCGGTCTCTTGTAAAACGGATGCCAAAAATTATTTCGCTACCATAGTTGTTGGACTCGTTTTCAACATTCCATAAGTCCGCATAATTAGGCACCAGGCTATATCCACCACTTTTAATAACAAGATTAGAGCAGCTATCTGCACTCTTATAAAGAGCATGACCGTTACCGCCTGTCCTATCCAGATAATTAGCGTAAGTTAGAAAAGCAAGTGCCTGGAGTGCTTGAACAGCCCCCTTGTTTGTAAGCCCAACGCCATCAGAACTACTTTTATAATTTAACTCAGTTGAAGCAATTTTTAAGTCTGAGAAGATAAGTGCGTAAACAGAATCAACACTTTGTCTTGTAGTATAAAAATTTGTGTTGATATTCGTTGGTTGTGTCCTTATGGGGATTTGTCCAAACAAACGCACCAAATCAAAATAACTAAACGCCCTGAAAAATCTTGTTTCCCCTTCTTCTTTTACTTTAAGGGTAGAGTCGGTACCAGATGCAGTTTTGATATTGGGTAGATAACTAAGAATAAAATTGCAGTTATTCACTATACTGTAATAACCCGCATAAGCATTTTGAATATCAGGTGAGGAAGAGTTGTAAACCCTTTGACTATAAATTTGAAATTGATTTGAAGAAGAAGTGAAATCATCCCCACAAAGCAAGATAAGTTTTAATAGCCCCTCTTTATACATGTTCTGATTTTGAAGGATGCCATAAGTGCCCTGCAAAACATTCAAAACATCGGCAGTAGTAGAAACCGAGGTGACAGACTGTGTATCATTGATAGATTGAGTAAGATTCTTATTGCAAGAAACAATTATTAAAAGTAGAACAGCGGATAGAAGTATTGCTTTTATATTATTCATTTTGACAAACATTTTTAAGTAAACAAACATAATCACAAATTAAAAAATCACATTTACACCAGCAGAAAAGGTTTTGTACTGTGGGATTGTTCCAAAGTCTATCCCTTGCATCAAAGCATACAAACCTGTAGAACTATTTTGCGACAAGCCACTTACTTCTGGATCGAAACCACTATATTTTGTGATAGTGAATAAGTTGGTAGCATTTATAAAAGCCTTAAGTGAACTGATATACTTAATTTTTGCCACATTGAAATTGTAAGAAAGGTTGACATTTTTAAGACGTATAAATGATCCATTTTCTATCATGTGGTCGCTTACCCTATTGTCAAACAAAGAACCAGTAGTTTTAGCCCTAGGGAAATAGTTGCTAGTACCTTCCCCGTGCCATCTTCCATTCCAAGCGGCTTGTCTTAAATTACCAGAAGCATTATACACTAATCCGTCATAGTAGTATCTGTTTAAGTTTAGGATCGATTGTCCTTGCTTGCCTAAAATAAAAATACCCAATTCAAAACCTTTGAACTTAAAAGTATTGGTTAACCCGAAAGTATACTTTGGTGCTGGATTACCCAATATGGTTCTGTCGTCGGGGGTAATTTGCCCATCATGGTTTAAGTCGGTATATTTAAAATCGCCGGGCTGCGAGTTCAAATTATCAGTCGGTCCGCTTAATACATCTTTTGAATTTTGATAAATTCCTGCTATTCTATAACCATAAAAAGAACCCAAAGCATAACCAGGTTTAGCAATAGTTCCTTGTTGCCCTAAACCAGTTGGGATTAATTGATCGCCATATATCTGACCATTTTGACCAAGATTCATCACTTTGTTTTTATTGAAAGATATGTTGCCAGCAACTATCCATTGAATTTTTTTAGCTAAATAAAAATGAGCATTAGCTTCAAACTCAAGACCAGAGTTTTGAATTTTACCTAGGTTAGTGGCGTAGTAACCAAAACCATTATCGGTAGGAATAGGAAGATCTATCAATAAATCGTTAGTTATTTTTTGGTAATAGTCAACGGTAAATTGGTATTTATCATTTAAGAAGCCTAAATCGAATCCGATATCTATCTGACCAGTTTTTTCCCATTTCAGGTTAGGGTTGGAAATGTTCTGCAAAACCTCACCATTTACAATACTATCCTGACCAATACCAGCTCTGTTAGAAGTAAGTAAACCGCCTGTAGAACCAATAGGTATATTCTGATTGCCAGAAAAGCCATAGCTAGATCTAAATTTAGCTTGAGAGATGAATTCGTAATGGTTTAAGAAATGTTCATTTTGAAGATTCCAAGCAAAAGCTGCCGAAGGAAAAAAAGCCCATTTGTTGCCAGGCGCCAATAGTGACGAACCATCTGCACGACCAGTAAGGGTTAATAAATATTTACTGTTAATAGAATAGTTTATACGTCCAAGATATGATTCTAGATATTTTGAAGTATTCGTAGATTTTGGCAGACTAATAATTGTCGTTCCATAGGCAAAACCGTAGGCACCTAAATTATCGTTTGGAAAGCCTTTTTCGTTCTGTCCAAAAGAAGTCGTTTGCCAAGTTTGAGTTGTGTAACCCAATACAGCATTGAGCCTATCATTTGATTTTAATTTTTTATTGTATGCAAAAGTTGCTTCTGTAGTATAGTTTAAGTTTTGGCTATTACTCAAAAAAGCTGCCCCATTATCTGCATCTCCGGTAGTAGTGCCACGCCCCCAATAAACTGCGTTCTGACTATTATTTTGGTTTATGCTACCACTAACCCTAAGCTTCAATTCATTTTGTATGATGCTGTACTCACCAAAAACATTGGCAAGAAGCAAAGTGTTTTTTGTTCTGCTACTAGAATTTTTAACCAATGAAGCAGGGTTATATTGCAATGAAGTATTTATTTCACCGTCAGCTGTTAGCGGATTGCCAAGTGGGGTCAATCGAAGCGCAGTACCAACTACAGAACCACCTTGGCTTGCATGGTTAGTAGATTGTAATCCAGCTTGATTATCTGAAAAATTAAGTTTTGAGGTAATGCCGACCCTGAAATTTTTCGAAGCCTGCCTATCTAAATTGAAGGAAATGCCCTCTTTGTTATAATAAGTATACCTAACCACACCATTAACATTTGTATAATTGGCACCCAAAGAATACTTAGTCTTTTCATCGCCACCAAGAATAGATACTTGATGATCTTGTGAGTTAGACTTATGAAATGTGTAATCCTGCCAATTGATATTGTGGGTAGTGTCTCCTGTAATATTCAATGTCATACCGGGGTGTGAATTTGAATACGCTTCACGCTCGTATTGCAAAAACTGAGTGCTGTTCAGCATTGGAATTTCCTTTGGGATTTGAGAAGCATCATACCTGTAGTTATAAGAAACTTTGTCCCGCCCTGCTTTCCCTCTTTTGGTAGTAATCATTACTACACCATTGGCACCACGAGAACCGTAAATGGCTGTTGAAGAAGCATCTTTTAAAACTTCAATTGATTCTATATCGTTTGGGTTTATATTAGCAAGTGCATTTCCAGGCTGGGCTTGACTAGTAAAATAATCTGCACCTGGTTTTGCAAATACAGTTGCATTGTCAGACTCAACAGGCACACCATCTATAACAATTAAGGGCTGGTTAGAGCCCAAAGATGTAGTACCACGAATGTTGAAGGTAATCCCTGAGCCTGGATCGCCTGAGTTCTGGGTAATATTTACCCCAGAAGCTTTCCCCTGCAAAAGTTGTTCATAAGAGCTAGATGTTTGTTGAGCTGCATTTTCTAGTTTTACTTTAGAGACTGATCCTGTCAAGTCACTTTTTCTAACTGTGCCGTAACCAATCACTACAACTTCATCAAGTGATTTTGAGGCTGAGAGAAGTTTTACATTAAAGCTGGTTGTGTTCAGAACCTTAAGTTCTATACCTTCATACCCGGTAGAAGAAATTACCAATATGGCCTTCTCATTTGTTAGCTTCAAGGAGAATTCACCTTTTTCATTCGTACTTGTTCCATTGGGTCTGCCCTTCTCTAAAATTGTTACGCCTACTAACGGGACACCTTTTTCGTCACTGATGATTCCTGTTACAAATTTGTCTAATAATGTCGCGGCAGACTCACTCTTGTTTTTTTCATTAATTGCCTTGGGTATAATCATGTATAGAATTACCCGGTTTTCAACTATTTTGTAACCAATATTATAATTTCGTTGCAAGTCTTGCAAAAAGTCGGATATCTTTTTTTTATTGGCAGAATAAGATACTGTTCTCTCTGCATTGATAGAATTGGGGCTGAATGTGAAATTGACCTGAGTTTGTTTTTCAACTTGTGAAATAACTGCTTTCAGTTTTATATTCTCTGTATTTACAGTAAAAACTTTGTCTAGAATTGTTTGCCCAAAAACAATATTTAGATTTGTTGAGCCCAAAAGAAGTAGTATTGTTAGATAAGTAACATGTAAAAATGATACTGATTTTTTTAGATTTACAATCGTTTTTTGACTATTTTTCATATGCTTTTTTTATATCAATGTTGAATAAGCAGTTAATAGAAGCTTATTCTTAAGCAATTCATTTAATTTGAATGGTTAATTACATCCTTTCCCTTTGATTAGAATTTTAGTACCATCTATTTCAAAAGAGGAATTCGTAGCGATGCAGATTGATTGAATGACTGAAAATAAATCTAAGTTGGATACATTACCGGTAAACACACAATTGTATAGATTGGTGTTTTCAACAACTATCTCTATTCCATAGTTGGTTTGAATTTTTTGGAAAACTTTGCTTAAGTTCTCTTGATCAAAAATCAATATATTCTTTACAGAGACCGCAGTATCATTAGGCAGTAGTTTTTCAGGTTTATCTACAATGCCATTCTCAAATATATGGGCTGTTTCGTTATATACCGCTTTCTGATTGGGTGTAACAATCGTAATAGCTTTGTCAAACTGATGCGTAAATGAAAGCATTTTTTCGTTCTCAAATACCTGCACTCTTCCTGTTTTGACTGCCACTTCCACTTTGCCCGTTTTTAAATTGGTATTAATCCTAAAGCTAGTACCTAATACCTTGGTTACAAGATTGTGGTAATAGACTAAAAATGGTTTTGTGGGGTTTTTAGTTACTTGAAAGAATGCTTCTCCTTCAAGATAAACATCTCTTGTGTCTCCAGCAAAAAGCCTGCTGTAATGAATTGAACTATTGGGGGCTAGTGTCACTTTCGAGCCGTCACTCAATAGGATGACTTGTTGTTCTTTACCATTATTTTTTGTGATGATTGTATTTGCAGGAATTATTGAAGCAAACCTGGCTTTCACAGACTGTCTAGCGGTATGATACAATAAAGAAACAGTGGATGCTAACACCACGATTGAGGCTGCTGCAACCCATCTATAAACTACAGCTATTTTCCTTTTTGAAGGTAATACTTTGATCGTATTTCTTTCAGATTCATAAATATTTCTGACTATTTCTTGAGCAATATGGGGAGGTAAATCTGCCATCTCATATTCTGTATCCTTACGTAAATCTTGGTTAATTATTTCTCCGAGTTCATTGTCGAAATTCTCAGATGCAATCATTTCGAATAATTCATCGTGCTCCTCAGCGGATATTAGGTTCTCTTTATAAACCTCCAAAAGATAATTAAATCGATCAATTTTACTCATACTAGCATCTAAGTTTATTCGACTTGCATAAGATATATACAACCGAGGGAACTCAACAGAGTACTTGATTAGAAAAAAATTAAAAAATAAATAGCAATAAAGAAATAGAAAGTATGACCCCCTTCGCTGCAAATTCCTTACGTATGTGTACTAGTGCCCTGGAAATGTGTGTTTTTACTGTAAGTGGAGAAAGGTTAAGCTTTTCTCCGATTTGGATGTAGGTAAGATTTTCTGTTCTTGACAATATATAGACCTTCCTTTGCTGTTCGGGTAAATTATTGATTGCATTGTTCAATATAACTGCGTATTCTAAATCTTGAACAGTATTTTCAGTTGTGTTCATTTTATGGTCCCGTACAAATGGAAGTTCATTCATTGCCTTCCACTCATTGCTTATCTTTTTTAACCGGTTTATGATGTTGTTTTTTGCAACTGTATGTAACCAAGCCTCAATGGGCTGGTCTGCTTTTAAACTCTTTCGGGAAAACCAGAGTTTTAAAAAAACATCTTGCACTACTTCTTGTGCTAAAATAGGAGATTTAAGAAAGCGAGTTGCAGTTTTGTAAATTCTATTTCTATGTCTGTCATAAAGTAACTGAAAGGCGTATTCACTATCCTCTGCCAACAAAGACACTAGTTTACTTTCTTCATATTTACTCTGATCAAGCAATTTATTAACTGTTTAGGGAAAGCAAAGATGCTGTTTTGTTTCAATATTTATCGATTAACAAATTTTTAATCACTAATTATTCTTAAATCTACTGAAAACAATTGTTATACACCTATTATTTATTCAACAATCCTCTGTTCTCTTTTTTATCTTTTTCTATAAGGTGAGGCGAAAAATGAATCTACCTGCCTATTAAAATCATCTGCATGTTCCCTTAGTGTACCATGACCAGAATTGGGCAATATCCACAGATAGGCATTAGGTATGTTTTTATAAATCTGAACCGTATGTTCTACAGGTATCAAATCGTGATCGCCACCAATTATTAAGGAAGGGCATTTGATAGACTTTAAACTTTTTAAAGAAATATTCGGCTGTAACCAATCCAATAAAAACAACTTCCAATCATTCTTCTCCTTTTGTGTTTTAAACTTAGCTGGATTGGTTGAAAGAAACTGATTCAATTCTTTTCGCCAATAACCAGGATTGATGCCTGTAGAATCTGGCCATAAATTGGCTCCGGTAGAGGCAAGCTTTATTACCTTTTCTGGATGCCTCATGGCAAGTAATAATGCATTGATACCTCCATCACTCCAACCAAGCACAAAGGCAGAGTCTATGTGCAGGGCATCCAAAAATGCAGCTTCGTCATCTGCCATCATTTCAAAACTAAGCGAGTCATTGTTGTCAATTGTTTTTCCTTGTGCCCGGCTATCCAAAGCTATTACCTTGTACTTTTTAGCAAAAAAGGCAATATTACTTTTGAACGAATTGATGCTACCACCATTACCATGAATCATCAATAGTGGCTGCCCATTTCCATATACTTCACAATACATTTTGATGCCCCTTATATCGTAATATTTCCCTAAAACAGAATCATTATCACACGAAACTGAGGTTTGAGAGAAGCAAATGGTTGACACTAATAAAGCTGTAATTAGAAGCAACAAACCTTGTTTCATACACTAATATTTTAATGATAAAACTAATAGGAAATTTTAAAATGATAACGTCTAAAGGTTTATTTCAACATATTTACTGACAAACTAATTAAACTTTCTCGGTCTCTAATCATCAATCTTCTTCTATCATTGCATTTCAAACACCCTCAAATAATGAAAAAAATTACTACTGCAATACTGTTTTTCATTGTTGCAATTTGTTCATTCGGGCAAAACAATTACCCCAAAAACAAAACTTATAAGCTTTGGTATGATGTACCTGCACCAAACAGGGGTGCAGATTGGTCTGTGGTACAAGCAGGAGGTAAACCCTATGATGCAGATTGGGAAAACTGGTCGATGCCAATAGGGAATGGATGGCTAGGAGCTAGCATCTTTGGCAGAACAGATACGGAAAGGATTCAGCTTACAGAAAATACTTTAGCTAATAAAAGCTTGTACAAGCTGGGTGGATTGACCAATTTTGCAGAGGTATATCTGGATATTAATCATAAAAATCCTACCAATTATCAAAGAGGGCTTTCAATAAGTGATGCCATATCTTACACCAAATACAAACAAGATGGGGTGGAATATACTCGTGAATGTTTTGCAAGCTATCCAGATAAAGTGCTGGTTATAAAGCTAAAAGCAAACGTAAAAGGCAAGCTTTCCTTTGTTGTTCGCCCAGTAATTCCTTATTTAAAAAATGCTGATACTACCAAAGATGGTGACTATAGAACAGGGATAGTTTCGGCAAAAGGTGATTTAATTACCTTTTCAGGTAAGATGGGTTTTTATAACATAGCCTACGAAGGGCAATTGAAGGTTGCCAACTTTGGAGGAACTCAAAAAGCAATTAATGATGCCAATGGAGGCAATGGAAAAATAGAAATTACTAATGCAGATAGCGTTCTCATTTTGGTAGCTATAGGCACTAACTATAAGCTTGAAAGTAAAGTATTTACAGAACATGAAGCTACTAAAAAACTAGATGGGAATCCTCTGCCTCACGATAAAATTTCTGCTATCATTAATGCCTCTAGCAATAAAAGCTACCGACAATTGCTGCAAACGCATTTAGCTGATTATCATACTTACTTCAATAGGGCGCAATTAGATTTGGGTGGGGTTGAACCAACTCTTCCTACCGACAAGTTATTGACAAACTATAAAGCCGGTAATCATGACCCATACTTGGAAGAACTGTACTTTCAATTTGGGAGGTATTTATTAATTTCCTCTTCCCGAAAAGGAACGATGCCTGCCAATCTGCAAGGCATCTGGAGTCAGTATGATGTATCGCCTTGGACATCGGGTTACTGGCATAATGTAAATGTGCAGATGAACTATTGGCCAGCTTTTAATACTAACCTAGCAGAGATGTTTACGGCTTATGTTGATTACAATAAGGCTTTTAGGGAGGAAGCCTACAAGAAAGCCACGGAGTATATTACTGCAAATAATCCAACTGCATTATCTAAGCAAGAAGGAGGAAATGGATGGACAATAGGAACTGGTGCAAGTGCGTTTAACATTATGGGGCCAGGCGGACATTCAGGCCCAGGAACTGGTGGGTTTACTACTAAACTTTTTTGGGAGCACTACGATTTTACAAGAGACATTGATGCTTTGAAACAAACGGACTACCCTGCTATATTGGGCATGGGTAAGTTTTTGAGTAAGGTAGTAAAGCCTACTAACGATGGATTATTACTAGCAAACCCTTCGGCATCGCCTGAACAAAAAGTGAATGGAAAAAATTATGAAACAATAGGTTGTGCTTTTGACCAAGAAATGATTTACGAAAACCACCATGACCTATTGAAAATGGCGCAACTATTGGGAGATAAAGACCCGATTGTAAAAACTGTAGAAAGCCAGCTTGGTAAGCTAGACCCCATACAAGTAGGTTGGTCTGGACAAATAAAAGAATACAGAGAAGAAAAAAAGTATGGTGATATTGGAGAATATAAACACAGACATATCTCTAATTTGGTGGCACTTTATCCTGGAACCATCATCAATTCCAATACCCCAGCATGGATAGATGCAGCTAAAGTAACCCTGACAGAAAGGGGTGATTTCTCTAGGGGATGGGCAATAGCACACCGCCTGAATTTGTGGGCAAGGGCAAAAGAGGGGGATAGGGCTTATACCTTGTTTACAAACCTACTCTCTACTTGCACTAAAGATAATTTGTGGGATACACATCCGCCATTTCAGATTGATGGCAACTTTGGAGGCACTGCCGGTATTGCTGAAATGTTATTGCAAAGCCATGAAGGATATATTGCTCCTTTGCCAGCACTGCCTACTAACTGGAAAACAGGTAGCTATAAAGGTTTAGTGGCTAGGGGCAACTTTGAAGTATCTGCTTCTTGGAACAACGGACAAGCAAACAGATTTGAAATAAAGTCTAGAGTGGGTGGAGAATGCAAAATCTTTTATCCAAATATCAGTAAAGCTATCGTTACAGATGCTGCTGGCACTAAACTTCATTTCACTAAAGAAAGCGCAGATTTAATTAGTTTACAAACTACCAAAGGAGCAACGGTTAAGATAACTGCTATTCCTGTGTTTGATAAAATTACCCCTCCAGATACTTTGATAGCAAAACAACTGGATGCCAGCACTGTAGAATTATCGTGGGGAGCAGTTACTAAAACAGCATCATTTAACCTATACAAAGCTTTGGGGAATTCACCGACTTATGATTTAATTATTGCTGGACAACAAGGTTGCTCTTATAGATTCAAAGCAACTGATATTGCCAAACTAGGCAGGTGTACATTCAAGGTTACCAAAATAGGAAAAGATGGCAGAGAGAGTATGGGTAAGTTGGTTTATGTAAATAACCATGATTGAGGAGTGTTATTTAATCAAATCTGCTACATTAAAAATTAAATAAAATATTTTGCAAAATGTCCTCAAGAGAATGATTGCTACATAAATAAACCCCAGTTCTGTTTTTTACAAAAATATAATTTTGTAAAATTGTTTACATTATGTCCCTTAACTATTTTTTATTTATTTTAAATATATAAATTTCAAATATTTAAAATAAATTTTCTTATATTAGAGAGTTGTAGGCAAGCCTTGTAGACCCTACAAAAACTAAATAAATAGAATAACATGCAAGTAAATGAACCCAATAATGAGTTTCCTTGGATGACGGAAGAAATTAAGAATCAAATCCGCAATCGGGATAAAATAGTCAAGGAAGAAGATATCAATGGTTTATTTCAACTAAGCGACAATGACGATTTTTCCATTGCCCTTTACGAGATTTTAAGTAATCGATGCAATTTCAATCCTGACACTCTAAATCCAACGCACAGAACTTTATTTCTATGCATGCTTTTAGAAAATGCTGGACAGGCAGACCATATCTTAGGGTTTCTGCAAGAAGATTTTCCAAAATATGCGGACGAAACAATAAACGCATTAAATAAAATTGACGCAACCAAATCTTCTGAAATCATAAAACAAGCTGTCCAACTACTACCAAAAGATGGAAGTTGGTTTTTTGAGACAGCTAACGAAAGTTCATTAAATCTAATGAGTAGACTCGATAGCGAGTTTTCGAGTTACCCAGACGGACTAATGTGTGACTTGTACCGAAAATTTGCGGATAATCACAGAAGCGATTTTTGATATAATTTCAACAGCATAATAATAAGGCCTGCCTACAACATCAGTATCCTATGTAGCTTAATTGTGAGGGTGTTCGATATGGTAGTTTTTTCCTTTATTTACTTTTGAAAGAAAAAGGAAGTCCCCCTAGGGT
>Ga0214164_1001720_pt1 | contig 12147 bp, 9 predicted proteins | sample TroBogepilimnion_13_FD_153003 | JGI IMG/M metagenome (GOLD analysis project Ga0214164, IMG submission 153003) | Freshwater microbial communities from Trout Bog Lake, WI - Practice 03JUN2009 epilimnion v4 | ecosystem: Environmental > Aquatic > Freshwater > Lake > Epilimnion/Euphotic zone ...
TGGTGGCAGAGATTGCATTTAAATACCTAGACGACAGCACACAGAAAGTAGTTAGGCATTACCTGAAAAGAATGAGTATTGAAGATGCAGGGACATGGATGGATGATATGCGCTCCAATAATTACTACGACTACATGAAAACATGGCACTATATAAACATCCCCAAAGACAGTACGTATAAACCATTGAGTGAAGGAAATATATTGACGGTTTTAAACAGCATCATTTTGGAAATGAAGCACAAAAAAAAATTAAAAGATAGCCAAATCAAACAAGATATCCTGATGGCTTTTCACTTATTGGGAGATTTACACCAACCTCTCCACAATGGATACCCAGATGACAGAGGGGGGAACTCAGTGCCTATCAATGCTCCTAGCTATTCTGGTAATCTTCATAGCTACTGGGATACAGAAATCATAGAACAGAAAAAGATAAACATTGATAGCTGCACAAAATTCTATTCAACTTATACACCCGACCAAATAAATGATATACAGCACATTGATCTGCTGAGATGGATGAATGAATCTCGTTCCTATTTAGGTGAAGTGTACAACTTTAAAGATGGCAAAATCACTAAAGAGTATCTAGATAAGAACATGGTTGTAGTTGAAAAACAGTTATTACTCGCAGGGCTTAGGCTAGCAAGTGTGTTAAAAGAAATATGTAGCTAAATCTTAGGAAGTTAATAGTTGTAGTATGAGTAACTTGTAAAGCTAAAAGTTCCCTCCGCAGCCACATTTATCCAAAATACAAAAGAGGCTATTAAGAAGTTTTAACTTCTCAATAACCTCTTTCTTTTTTAGCCCTAAAGCCTTTTATCTATTATATAAAATCTGGTAACTAGTAAGTTGCTTTCAGTTCTACCCTTCTATTCTGAGCCTTTCCTGCGGCAGTATTATTATCTGCAAATGGTTTAGCTGAACCATATCCCTTGGCAGTCAATCGGGCTGCATCAATTCCTTTCTTGGTAAGATAAGACGCTATCGCATCGGCACGCTTTTGAGAAAGTTTCTTGTTAATCTCTTCACTACCTGTATTATCTGTATGTCCTTCAATAGACAGTTTAGCTGTTGGGTTAGCTTTCAAAATAACTATAACTTCATCCAAAGGTTGCAAGGCTTTACTGGAGATTGTAGCTGTACCTGTATTGAAATAAACACTCTTAGCCAACTCATTTATCTTCTTTTGTATTTCCGGGCAACCAGAGTTCTCTTTAGTACCAGGTACAGTTGGGCATTTATCTTCTTCATCATTTATACCATCACCATCAGTGTCTGGTATTGGGCAACCGTGATATTTAGCAATACCAGGTACTGTAATGCAACTATCCTCCTCATCATTGATGCCGTCACCATCTGTATCAGGCACTGGACAACCGTGATATCTTGCCACACCCGGCACCGTTGGGCACTTGTCTTCCTCATCATTGATGCCATCTCCATCTGTATCAGGTATTGGACAACCATTATACTTGGCTACACCCGCAACAGTAGGACATTTGTCTTTACTGTCTGGAATGCCGTCACCATCAGTATCAACTTCTGGGATAGGTGGTGGTGGTGGCGCCACAACAACCTTTTCTGGTTTAGTCTTCTTAAATATAGGGGCGGCATATCCAATTGAATAGTTTAGATTATCCAATATTTGATGATTTATTTCAAAATCATACACTGTCTGAATGTAGAAGAAAGTTCCTTTTCCAATATTAAATTCAAATCCTGCCCCTGTGTTAACACTCTCGTAGAAATTGCTCATGTTGAAATCAGAAATACCTACCCCCCCTGTCAGATAGGGATTAAAGAATACTTTATCTGTAAATAGTTTCAAATTTAACTGCGCATTCAGGTCTACAGCAAATTGCTCTGTTGTGGCAAGATTATTAGGGGTCGCTCCATATTTGGTAAAACAGCCTCCCAATGCCCCCCTAACATCCAAATGACTCGTAAGTCCTTGATAGTAATGAATATCAACACCCAATGACATATCTGATAGCTTGCCATAGTTATGATTACTCAATACACTACTAAACGATGTTGCGTGGATATTTACCGGCGTAACAAAGTCTTTCAAGAAAAAACCGAACCCTAAAGAAGGATCTCGGGGACTAGGAGATGATGTTTGTGCAAAAGAGAAAGCCATTACAAAAAAGGCAGCCGTAGATAAAATAATCCTCTTCATTTGTTTTTTTTAATTAAAATAATAAAATTATTGCAGTTATATTTCTTTACTAATTTTTGCAAACTTATCGTATTAATACACTCGTTCCTTTGAATTCTTTAGGAGGAGCATTAAAAAGTTCATAATCCAGATACCAGATATAGGCTCCTGCCTCCTGAACAACGCCATTTATTGTACCATCCCAACCTTTATTTAAATCATGACTTTCGTACATAAGGTTTCCATAACGGTTATAAACCCTAAAAGAAAATTTCCTAATGGCAGACGAACCACCATACGGTCTTAATTGTCTTCCACTGTAGAAAGAGCCGTATGGTATAAAGGCAGTAGGAATATACAACGTATCACAAGTAGCGTCAACTCTTAATTTTAACTCAATAGGAAAAGAATCCACAATACACCCCAAACTATTGTATATTAATGCTTCATAAATGCTTGCTCCCAAGTTGATAGCGGCAGAATCACTATTATACAAATTACCATTTATTCCATAGAAATATGATTTGTCGGCACCGCTTATACTAACTGTAATACTTCCAGAAGAAGGCGCTATACAAGTAGGTTGCTGATTGATCACATACTTACTAACTGCCTTCTCTCCTACTACGTAAATCAGTTTCGCTTTGTAATCTGTTCCACAAGAGTTGGATATGGTGTACTTGATGCTATCTGTTCCTGCATTCAATCCAGTCACAATGCCACTAGCCGCATCTACACTTGCTACAGTTTCTTTTAGACTACTCCATTTACCAGTAGTTGACTGTTCAAACAAATTAATGCTGTTATTGATACATACAGAATCCGATCCTGTAATTGTGTACACCATAGGGCTATCCACAACGGTTACATCTAAAGATTGAGAATTGATGCCACAACTATTTTTTATTGAATATACAATCTCACTAGTACCTGATTTAATACCTGTAACTATCCCCAAAAGAGAATCTATTGTAGCACTACTGATTGAATTACTAGCCCATTTACCTCCAACTGATTTATCTGTAAAAGTGGTTGTCTTCCCTTGGCAAACACTCCCCATCCCTACTATCGGAGCCACAACAGGAGGACTAATCACGGTGATAGTAAGTGGCTGGCTAACAGCGTCTTTCTTTGTTAAGCATACTATATCGCTAGTTAAATCACAGGACACTTTTTCGCTATCTGAAAGATCAGTTGTGGTAAATTGAGCAGAATCCGTTCCCGCTTTTATCCCACTTATAAACCATTGATAGATGGGTTGGACACCACCATTTGTGGTACTTGCAGAAAAAGTAATGGAACTACCAGTACAGATTGTAGTGGTATCTGTTTTTATAACTATTGTTGGTGGAATATCCTTAATTACTTTAATAGCCAACCGATTGCTGTAAATAGTATCTGTTCCGCATCCATAGTCAGTTATAAAACGACAACTTACTGTATCATCGTCTTGAAGAATGCTGGTAGAGAAGGAATCATTTGTGGTTGCTTCGATATAAACATTATTTACACCCCAGTCTAATTGTAGTTTCCTTGGAGAGGTAGCTATAAAAGTTGTTCTTGAACCCGGACAAATATTAGTGTCGGCCGTTTTAATGACTATTATGGAGTCTGGCGTATAAAGTACTTTCATTGTGATGCTACTTTGGGCAGTATTAGATATTAAACAAGCCTCGTTGCTGATCATTGTACAACTCACTACATCATTATTCTTTAGCGCTGCAGTTTTAAAAATGCTTGAGTCCCCATTCAGCGCGTTATTCCCGTTGATGCGCCATTGGTAAGCAGGTGGCGTTCCTCCATGCGTCTCTACCGAGGTAAATGTTACAACCGTACCACTACAAACAACGCTGGTGTCTGTATGAATAGTCAATGTGGGAAGAATTTTGGCTGTAACCGACATACGTATCTTGTTGCTTCTAATCGTATCTGTCACCAAACAAGCAGCATAATTACTTACCAATCCACAAGTAATTGTATCTCCATTTACTAAGCTATTAGTTATGAATATCGAGTCGCTGTTTCCAACTATCACTCCATTTTGTCTCCATATAAACTTAGGCGCAGTACCTCCATTGGTAGGTAATGCTTCGAAAGTAACAAAAGTACCTGGACAGAATGAGGTATCACTCGCAACAATCTTGATTGTAGGCATCGAATCGATGGTGTTTACAGTAATAGCGATGGTATTACTCATGGCATTGGGCGTAAACAGGCATTGGGCATTACTGGTTAGTTTACAACTGATCTTACTGCCATCCTTCAGCGAGTCATTCAGATAAATACTTGTATCGGCACCTACATTTAGTCCATTCACTTGCCATTGATACAACGGCGGCGTCCCTCCCCTTGTAGTAGAAGCTGTAAAAGTTACTGGCGCACCTGCACACACTGTTGTAGCACTGGCAGCGATGGCAATGGTTGGGGACGAAAACGTGTCTACATTTACGACTACTGGCGACCGATCACTTTCGCAGCCTGTCGTAATATCAGTCTGACTTACATAATAAGTTGTTGTTGTTTGCGTATTGCCCACCACTGGCGTTGGTGCCGGAATAGCAGCACCGCCTGACGCATCGGTGTACCAGTTAAGGACATCATTGCTTGTTGAAACAGTGGCAGTGAGTGGAACTGCGCTAGTGTTAACGCAATATACCACGGGGTTTGGTGCTACTGGCGGATCTGGAGGAGGTGTACTTTCTGTTTCTGCTATACTGGCGGCATCATTGATAGATATATTTAATCTACAACTAGGTGTTGTTGTTTGAATTCTGTTCTTCATATCAACAGCATAAATATCCCCCGTTTTAGAAACTGAAAACATCTGATTAGGGCTGCAAGGCTTGGTCACACTGGCCAAGCCAAATATCGTACCTGCCGTAAACTGCATATACACCTGACTAGCAGTAGGATTTGCCATATTTACAGCCACCAAGTTATTATTGCTACACATTTCATACAATGTTCCCTGGTAAAATAACAAATCTCCCCCAATTGTTAAGTTAGAGGGCAGCTTTCCCAACGTGCCAAATACTTTTGTAGTAGGATTGTAGGTTTCTATCAGGTTGCCACTTGCAGCGTACACAATGCCACCTGGACCAACTGTCAACCCATAAATAGCAGAACTACCACTATTAAACTTACCCAACGAGTCACAATCCCCTACTGTACCTGTTGGTCCAAGTGTGATGCTGTAGAGATTTGCTTTATTGTCATTGATATAGAGAATAGTTCCATCAAGACCAATTGAAAGTGCCGATCCTGCAAAATTTGAACAAGAGGATGTTAAAGGGGTAGTGGTACAATTATTTGTATTGATAGAATACAATCCACTAGAACCGATGGCTATAAAAGTGCCCTGTTGACCAAAAGCTACGCAAGTAAGGCAGATAAAAGAAATAACCAGTAAAAATATTTTAAAATTAAACATAGTAGCCAATCAGCAAATTAACTGCAAATAATACAATTACAATAAAAAATATATAATAAAGTCGATAAAATGAAAATTTTGCAGAAATAAATAACAATTATTAGTATCCCCAATCCATTAATCTAATTACTTTGCATCCAACTAAACAAACAAATATGACACTAAAAAGAATTAAACAAGCAGTTATTATTGGTCTTTTCACCTATTTGCCTATTGCGGCAATGGCTTGGGGACAATTGGGACACCGCATTGTAGGAGAAATAGCCTCTACCTATCTTACCCCAAAAGCAAAGTTGGCAGTACAAAAGATATTGGGCAACGAGAGTCTGGCAATGGCTAGTAACTGGGCAGACTTTGTAAAATCCGACACTGCCTACAAATACCTCAATAGCTGGCATTATATAGATTTTAAGGAAGGGTTGTCAGAAGCCGACATTAAGAGTTATCTGGCCACAGATTCTGCTACAGATGCCTATACCAAACTAAACTTCATCATCAAAGAACTTAAGAAAACAACACTTCCACAAGATAAAAAAGTAATGTATCTACGTTTGCTGGTTCATATTGTGGGCGATGTACACCAACCCATGCATACGGGCAGGCCAGAGGACTTGGGTGGCAACAAGATAAAGCTTTCTTGGTTCAATCAGCCTACCAACTTGCATGCAATATGGGACGATAAAATTATAGAGAGTCAACAATTAAGCTATACCGAATATGCCAAAGCCATCAATTTCGCCACCCCTGCACAAGTAGCAGCCTGGCAGAAAGAAACTATTTCGGCTTGGTTGTACCAATCACACACAATTGCCGAAAAGCTATATACCGAGGTAGCCCCCGACGATAAACTCAGTTACCGTTACACCTACGACCATCTTGGCATCATCAACAATCAGTTGTTGGAAGGTGGGGTACACCTCGCAGGCATTATCAATCAGATTTTTCAATAAAGTTTAGTATTTAGCATTCATCGTAATCTTCGGCGGCGATAACTACTCCCAATACAATGAGCAATACAGCACCCGTTTTATTCAACCAGACAAAGCCTGCCCTCATCCGTATCTGGCATTGGCTTGCAGTCATTTTCTTTGCCGCATCTGTTACCACCGTCATTCTCAACGGTACTTTATTCAAAACAAAAAAGAATATCGACATGGTACAGCAGAAAGTAAAGGAAAAAGGTGGGACCATCACTCCCGATCAAGCTAAGAATGTGGCGCACGAATACAGCGATAAACTGTGGGATCTCCACAAACTCATTGGCTTCGGTCTTTCCTTTCTGATGCTTTGGCGTATTGTGTCCGAGTTTATTATTTCGAGGGATAAAAGACTCGCTTCCCGAATCAAAACCGCAAACGCGCTACCAGACGACACCTACGATAAAGGCCATTACCTGATGGTACAGTATAGCTACCTCACATTTTATATACTTTTCTTCATAATGGCTTCCACAGGTTTAGTCCTCGCATTCGAAGACGTAGAATTACTGAAGCCCATTCACAAATTAGCCAAAAACATTCACAGTATCACTCAATGGGGTATGTATGGCTTTATGGCCTTTCACATTGCAGGCGTTTTATTGGCAGAATTAGGTGAACAAAACGGAATTGTATCTGCAATGATTAACGGAAAGAAGTAGTTGCCAATTAGAAGCTGTTTGAATTAATTGTTTAGAATGATTGATGTATGTTTTTTTGATTGGAACAAGGCAAATTTTGCAGTCATGGTCCAACGCCTGAGACGAAGAATTTAACGAAGTTGCAGTCGAGATAAAACGACACAAGGAATATCAAATAATTAACTCAGACATCCTCTTAGTTTAGGCAGAAAAAAGGGATAGTGGCTTTGCCAAGAATCGAACTTGGATCTGGAGCTTCGGAAACTCTTATACTATCCATTGTACTACAAAGCCATGGCTGCAAATGTATAAGAAACGACTGTTGTTTTTGCAATAGAAGTAAAGGGTTATAAAAATAAGCAGTAAACAAATAAGCCCACTACTTCTTTCCACGAGAGAAAAGCTCCTTCAAAGCAGCTGGCAAGAAAATAGAAGTCGGCACACTACTCAATATTTTTAGATCTTCGGCCAACGAAGTTTCATTATCAAGGAATTTCAAGATAGTCGTCGCCTTTTGCTTCGAGAAAAGATAATAAAATACGTCCCTGCCTGTCATTTTCTTGTTCACAAGCACATTCAACAAAGTGGCATCATACAAATCAAAGATTTTGTCGGACAGTTTCCTTTTTATTATCGGAGACTTTTCCTTCACCAATGCTTGTGTAATGGCAATGGTTTTCTTTTGTATGAACTGAAACGTAAATCCGCTCGATGCCTTTGTCCATCCGCCTGCTGTACCAATGTTTATTACATTGCCATCATGCACTTCAAACCGATGATTGGTCATGGGTATCACACCATATTCGGTTTCAGTAATCGTATAGTCGTCAAGATTCCAGTATTGCTTCAAATAATCCTTCAACAATGTATCGTATGCAGACCTGTCCAGCAGTTTTTCATTAAAAAAAGTATATTCAACCAAAGCTTTGTTTGCCGATACTGGCAACACATACACAAAAGTGGCCCCCAACTCCTGCCCCACCCTGAAATCCATAAAAGTAGCTTCACCCGCATCAAAAACAGGCTCCTTGGTTTCTATCACCCAGCCCTTAAAATGTTGTAATAGCTTATAGCAGTTGTCTTTCTCCAATGCCAGCTTAGTCTTTTCCAGCATCGCACTGTTAAACACGTACTCAGCGGTATATTTCAAACCATCGGCAATCACAAAAGCCAACCCGTTCTCATTTCCTAAGCCAGTTACCATAGCTGTTTTCCAGGTAACTTTACTTCTTTTCAAGGTAACATTCTGCGCATACGCATACAAATCAATACTCCTGATCATCTTATAGCTATAAGGAGCTATTTTTAATGAAATAGTCTCTTTATCTGAATGAAAAACCAGACTATTCCATTGATGATGAACCAGATTCTCCAGAAACCCGCTCCTCTCTTCCCAATAACACCAGGTATGATCGTTTGAAATTTTATCCGTAGAATCAATTAGTAAAATCCGCTTCCCTTGTAGTTCAGGCTCTTGAAGAATATGAAGTAGCAAGCTGATTCCTGCACATCCTGCTCCAGAAATAATGTAATCGTAGTCGCTATTTGTCAGTGAGGGTTGCATATTGTTTGACCGACTATTAAGTCAATCCGCAGTTTAGACCGTAAAAGTAGTGGCTTAGTTTTTAGGTTGAAGAATTAAAACCACTTTATGAATGAAATTTAATCATAATTTAAGCCAACACACGAGAGATGCTATGCAATATGCTTCTTCAATTCTTCATCTCTTTTCACTTTCTCCCAATACTTTTTCGCAACCAGCAACATCCCAAAACTTTCCCCGTCCTCTTTATCAATATGCTTATGATGCATCTTATGTGCCCACCTAATTACTTTCACATAACGGTTATTACTTCTCGATAACCATTTAAAACGTTGATGAATAATTACCTCATGCACAATAAAATAAGCAGCCCCATACATAGCAATCCCCGCCCCAATGCTAACAGACACATAATTTTGGTGCATGCTCCCCAACATGATGCAAAGCCAGCTAGGAATAGCAAAAATGAGAAAAAAGGCATCATTCTTCTCAAAAAAACCCTTCCCTTTTTGATGATGATCTTCATGTAGATACCACAAAAAGCCATGCATCACATACTTATGCGTTAGCCAGGTAACACCCTCCATCAAACCAAAGACAAGAAGTGTAATTGCAATATAATAAATCATGGAAGATAAATTTGAAGTGTAATAAAGAATAGTACCTGAATAATCAACAGGTGTATAGCGAATTGGTTGTCCTTGTCAAAATTCAATATCTTAAACAGCCACGCCAATTGCCCGCTGATGGCAAACCAACAAACATAGTTAAACCAAGGGATAGCCCCATCTTTCCAATGCCAGAAGCCAAGCTTGGCTGCAACAGGTTCTATATTATAGTCAAATATTGTCGCCAGCATCCCCCCATCAATAATAAATGAAATTGTTATAACCCAAGGCTTCAACCGTACGCCCATATTCTCATACTTCTCCTCTGTCCAGTCACTTATTTTGGTCAGCAACACCCCGCAACAAAAAGTAACCACAAACCAGTTAAGCCCAATCAAGTAAGGTACGCCATTAAGTTTCGTTCCCATTACAGCGCCATAGTGATAACTGCCAAACAACTTGCCTGTATTCACCCCAATCATTTCCGTCCCCATGCCCACCAAAAAAGAAATAACAAAAAACAAAAAGAATTGAATGCCCTTGTTCGGTTGCATCCAGAACAACAAGGCCGCCATCAGTAACAGATTCAGTGGCGTATTGGCAACAAACCAATCCTTGTATGGACTATACAATATACCTACCGCACCACACACATGAAACAGCAGGGCAATAAAAATGGCGATATTCTTCTTCGTAAATAGTTCTTCAGGCATTCTTTTTAGTAAGGATTTAATGAATAATCTCAGCAAATATGCTGTCTTTTGTTTAAATAATCCAATCTACTTCCACGGCAAACGCTTCTAAATTAAAAAAAATTAAAACAGCTAATACGCTCAATTCCACCAGTACTTACATAAGCCACATTAGGGGAATCCGGTTTTAGCGAAGCTAAAATTGAGAAAAATCCGAAGGGATATTTTTCTCAAAGGGTTAACCGTAGTGGCGTTGTAAGTACGAAGCCCGCCGGCTTTGAGGCAAAAAAATCCTCGAAGAGCGTCTTACTCAATCTAAAAAAATTTTCTTAATTAAATTTAGATGCGTTTGCCCTGAATACACGCCTTTCATAATCAGAAAGTATAGCTTATCAATTTCATTACAGCAATTACTAATTGTCAATTATCAATTAACACCGTAATCTTCCTGCACAAGCTCACTCATAATCTTTGCACTCTGCAAACACAAGGGTATCCCCCCTCCCGGATGCACACTTCCTCCAACAAAATACAATCCACTGATTTCATTTGTAAAGTTGGGATGTCGCAAAAAAGCCGCCATCCTTCCGTTGGAACTCGTTCCATACAACGATCCCATATAGCTAGCAGTTTTACTTTCTATCGTCTCGGGAGTAAGCACATCCTCCTCCTCAATCAAAGATTCTATATCCGTTTTCAATGCCCTATTCAGTTTATCAATGATTGCCCTACGATACTTCTCCCGGTATTCCTTCCAGTTTTGCCCCACATTTGCGGGTGCATTTACCATCACAAACCAATTCTCTTTTCCCACAGGTGCTTGCAGCCCAGGCTCACACTTACTAGTAATGTTAACATAAACCGTAGGATCATCGTACAATTCTTTTGTATGGAATAAACTATCAAACTCTGCCTTGTAATCCTTTGCAAAAAAGATATTGTGCAACTCCAATTGAGGAAATGACTGATTGATGCCCCAATAGAAAATAAAAGCACTGCTGCTCCGCTCCTGTTTTAATATACTCTTCGCACTTATTTCATCCCTCAGAAGCTTTTTATAAGTAAAATAAACATCCATATTACTCACAATCACGTCGGCGCAATTAGTATGTCCATTTACAACAATCCCTTTTGCAACATTATCCTCAACTATTATTTTCGAAACTGGACATTCTGTGTAAAACTTCACCTTCTTTTTCTTCGCTAATTTATGCAAGGCATTTGTAATGGAAATCATGCCCCCTGTTGGATAGAAAGTCCCGAGATTATTATCCAGATGCGGAATCAAGCTCAGCATCCCCGGCGCTTTGTAGGGATTACTCCCATTGAAAGTTGCATACCTGTTAAATAGCTGTACTGTTTTTAAACTTTTGAAAAAAGCTTTATTCACCTGATGCAATGTCTTAAAAAGAAAGGCCGCCTTCACTGCCTTCAATGCCTTCCTGATAGGTGCTTTAAATAAAGTAGACCTCTTATGTAATGAGTGATTAAGGAAAATAGTACCTACATCATTGTAGGTGGTAGCAGCTTGCTGCAAGTAGGCCTTCAGATTGTTACCATCCTCCCCAAGATTATCCTCCAGCTCTTTCGCAAACTTATCAATGTCTGCATAGGCATTGACGACTGTCCCTTCATCAAAAAAGTATTTACAAGAAATTGCCTGACGTGTGTAAGTAAAATAGTCGGCAATGGGTTCATTGGCTAAAGCAAATAACTCTTCTATATTTTCTGGTTGGGTAAACAAGCTGGGCCCTGCATCAAAAAGATAATCCCCCAAAGCAAATTGCGACAACTTACCACCAACATAACTATTCTTTTCAAACACCTCTACTTCAAAGCCCATAATAGCCAATCTGATGGCACTTGCCAACCCGCCGATCCCAGCCCCTATGATGATTGCCCGCTTTTTATTAGACATGTGTATTGATTAAGGAAACAAACAAGATAAAAGAATTATACTTAGTCTTGCTTTATTCTCAGATATATTACAGCTTAAGTTGTTATTTGTTTGGCAAACTAAGAAGCTGTTTGAAATAATAATTTAAAACCAGAAAATAGGTATTTGCAACTAAGATTTGGCTATTGTTGGCTGA
>Ga0214164_1001721_pt1 | contig 12139 bp, 11 predicted proteins | sample TroBogepilimnion_13_FD_153003 | JGI IMG/M metagenome (GOLD analysis project Ga0214164, IMG submission 153003) | Freshwater microbial communities from Trout Bog Lake, WI - Practice 03JUN2009 epilimnion v4 | ecosystem: Environmental > Aquatic > Freshwater > Lake > Epilimnion/Euphotic zone ...
GCAGATGGTGGAACTGGTGTTGGGGCAACCTTTACAGTAACAGCAACTGGTCCATTTATTGTTGATGGTTATACAACTCTTCTTAATGACCGTATTCTTCTCAAGAACCAAACTAACGGTATCCAAAACGGTATTTATTATGTAACAACAGCCGGTACATCTGGAGTTAGCGCTGTTCTTACTCGTGCTACAGATTCTGATAACCATATTGCTGGTCAGGTAGTAGCTGGTGACTTTATCTTCGTTGCTAGAGGTTCCCTTAATACATCAAGCGGTTGGGTACAAACAGCAACAGGAACTTCAACGACTCCTGCAAATGGTATCAAGCTTGGTACAGACTCTCTAGCATTTACACAGTTCTCGGGTGCTGGTACATATACCGCATCTAACGGTGTGACTCTTGCTGGCAATAACTTTACGTTTAACCCGCTTTCAACTGGTGGTTTAACCACTGGTTCTTCTGGTGCTTCGGTCCTTCTTCCATCAACCTCTGGTTTGGCTACAAGCGCAAGCGGTTTGACACTTAACCCAACTGCTACAGGCGGTATTACAACTTCAGCTTCTGGTACATATATCTTATTGCCAAGTAACTCAGGTTTGACAACTACAAGCAGTGGTCTTGCCCTTAACCCAACAAGTACTGGTGGTTTGACAACTTCTACCTCTGGTGCATATATTCTTCTTGCTACTAACTCAGGTCTTGCTACCTCAAGCAGTGGCTTGACTGTAACAGCCGGTACCGGTATTACCCTTACAGGAGCCGGAGTTGCAACAGCCAATACAGTGGCTATTGATAGCACCGTAGTTGTACGCAAATATGCCGCTTCAATTGGTGATGGATCATCAACTTCCTATACTATTACGCACAACCTTGGAACAAAAGACGTACAGGTAACCCTATACGATAACTCAACTAACGTTGAGTACACAGCAGACGTAACCCATTCGACCACTAATACGATAACAGTTGCCTTTTCTAACGCACCTACTAGCAACCAAATTCGTGTAGTAGTCTTCGCATAAGGAGGTTAAAGCGTGTCACAGCCTTTCCTCTCCCCGCTAAACTTTGTACAGTCTGCTACTGATCCTGCAACTGCTACAGTCGGAGATGTATATTTCAATACTATTTTAGGTGAATTAAAGGTATACAACGGAACGACTTGGACCCCTGTTGGTTCAGGAGGCGGAGTTACTGTTTCAGGAACTCAACCAACTGGTGCTACAATTACATCTGGATCTTTGTGGTTCAACTCCAACACAGGTCAGACTTTCGTGTATTATAGTAATTACTGGTTAGAAATCGGTGCTGGTAGCGGTTCTGGAACCTCTGGGGGAACAGACCCAGCCACAGCAATCGCCTATGGCTTTTTAACGATGGGAGCATAAGATGTCAGCAACAATGAAGGTGCTGGGTCAGGCGTATCCATCGGCCGGAACACAGACAACTCTTTACACAGTAGGTGCTGGAAAGTCAGCTGTTGTTTCCACCGTGTCTGTGTGTAACCAAACTACAGCTGCTTTAACTTTTAATATTGCAGTAATTCCTAGCGGAGGAACGTTAGGAAGTGCCTCTTATATTGCCTATGGAACTACAATTCCGGCAAACAATACTGAGTTTATTACTATTGGAATGACTCTTGAAGCGGGCGCTTCAATTTCTGTTTATAATACTTTTGCTGGAATTTCATATAATGCGTTTGGAAGTGAGCTTAGCTAATGGCATCCTCACTACTTAACTCATCAAATAGCGGTAGTAATTTTAACGTATCTATTCCTTCTAAGTACACATCTGTTGTTTTAACTCAAACATACGCCGCAGGTTCCTACTCATTTATATCGGCTAATGGCGCATCAAATATGGATGTTTATTTTCTTAATACATCTACTGGAACAACTGTAGGTTACACCTCTACTAAGGCGATTACAGCTAGCGCAAGCTTTAATAAAATAGTTGTTTTAGGTGGTTCTACTGGGGACCTTCTACAATTTACGTTTACAACAACGTATATAGCATCTGCAGAAACGGCGGAAACAGGAGCAGGCCCTGTGCTACTTGGAGCAACACCAACTTCTCTTCCAAATGATAATAACAGTTTGACTTTGACAGGCTACAACTTTGCTAGTGGCATGAACGTAACGTTTACAGGTAGCGACTTAACTGCGCGTCCTGCAAAATCAGTTATTGTTGGAAGCGCCACCTCTGCTATTGTTACTCGCCCAGATGTTCTTCCTTTAGCTTACTCTCCTTATACGTTATCTGCTTATAACTCTGGTGTTAATACGCCTGTTGGTAGCAACTCACACATCTTAGCAACTCCTACTATTTCCGCTGGTGTGGCGCCTACTTGGGTTACCCCAGCCGCTCTTCCAGCAGCTTATTACAATAACTCTTACTCTATTACTCTTTCAGCTACAGACGCCGATGCTGGCTCTGCTGTAACTTACGCATACGTAGCGGGAGCCTTACCTGCTGGTCTTTCTTTTAATCCAAGTACCGCGGTTATATCTGGAACTCCAACAAGCTCAACATATGGTTCATATTCTTATACAGTTTCCGCAACTGACTCAGGATTAAACACTGTAAACCAAGTATTTACAATGATTCTTAATCCTGTTCTTGGTGGAACTATTTCGTCAGACTCAACTTACTTCTATCAAACCTTTACAGCAAATGCTACGCTTACTGTTAACCAATCTATTAACGTAGACTATCTAGTAGTAGCTGGTGGCGGTGGTGGAGCTACTGATATTGACGTTGGTGGTGGCGGTGGAGGCGGCGGCCTTCTTACAGGTAACACAACCTTGTCAGCTACAGGATACGCAATTACTATTGGAGCTGGTGGTTCTAGAGGAACTGGCCCAGACAACACTGGTACCGGTGGGGGTTCTAATGGAACTCAAGGAGGAAACTCTACATTTAATGGTCTAACCGCAATCGGCGGCGGATACGGCGGTACTCGTAGTTCTCCTGGTGGAAACGGCGGTTCAGGCGGTGGCGGTGGAGACGCTTCACAGCCTGGAGGAGCTGGAACTTCTGGACAAGGCTACGCAGGTGGCGCTGGCCCAGGCATGAACACCCAAGCAGGTAACGACTCTGGTGGTGGAGGTGGAGCAGGAGGAGCGGCTTCATACAACATTCCAGGACCTGGTCTTTATAGTGCAGTTGGTCGTGGTACATTTTCACCTGGCGGACGCGGTGCTCAGTTAACTGGAGCTATCACTTCAACTGATGGAACTGGTATGGGCGGAAGCGGTGCTCGTAATGGTGGTTCAGGTATTGTAGTTATTAGATACACACGCTCTCAGGTAGGTTCATAATGGCATATTGGGCTGAAGTAGACGACAACAACATTGTTGTACAAGTTTTAGTGGGTAATGATAATGACCCTGATAAAGGTTACCAATGGTTGGTTGATAACTTAGGTGGTCGTTGGATTGAAACGTGCCCTAATACTCATGGAGGAGAGCACCTGCTTGAAGGTACTCTACTAAGAAAGAACTTTGCTGGTATTGGGCATACGTACGATGAAAAACTAGACGCGTTTTATCCACCACAGCCAGACCCAACTTGGACTTTAAATGAAGAAACTTGTACTTGGGTTCCTCCTAAGGAAGATAAGTAATGGCTATTCAATTTCCTGCAACCCCCGCTCTTGGCGCATCCATCTATTACTCAGGTCGTCAATGGACCTGGGATGGCGCAGAGTGGAACTTAGTCCTTGGCGGAGCTAACCAAACCCGTTGGTCTTATCTAGCCTCTGGTGGGGAGACTACCGTATCTGGCGTAGCCAATACAGGAACCAACACCACAACCACGCTCTCTTATGTAGTGGGTAATGAAGAGGTCTACCTTAACGGTGTCCTCATGGTTCGTGGAAATGACTATACCGCTACCTCGGGCTCCTCGGTCACCTTTGCCTCTAAGCTCCTGTACGGCGACGTAGTAGATGTAATCTCGTATAACACCCTTCAATTACAAAATAGCGGTGTTAGCGCCACTCCTACCCAAAAGGGTGACCTCAGCGTAGGCGTTATAGCCAATGTAGCCCAGGTATTAAACGTAGGGGCTAATGGAACCATACTAGCCGCTGATTCAACCCAGACCTTAGGAATGGGTTGGCAGGACTATACAATTACCCCGTTGGATGACCTACGATATAAGTTTGACGGCATCCAGGCTAGGTTCTTACCTACCTACCAAGGTGTTCAGCTTAATATTTCAAACCCTCAGCGCCTATTAATCACAATTAATGGTATTATTCAAGCAGTGTATTTCCCAGAATATGTCTGGCAATCGCCAATTCCACCATATGGCTTTATGGTAGATTCGGCTGGTTACCTTTCTTTCTCAGAAGTACCGCCAGCAGGATCAATTTTTTATGGTTTAATCCAAGCGGGTTCAAACCTAATAAATTACCCTCGCTATCCCTTCAAAGCGCAAGACATACTTCTAGGAGCGTAAATGGCAAGAAAGATTATCAAAGAGACGTACTACACGTTTACACCGTCTACAAGAACGGTTGTCATTCCACGTGCAATCCTTGAAGAGCGCCTCATCCTTATTACTAACGTCACTAAGAACGTTGTAATCTATAACTTCTCTGATCCTTCACTTTTGGCTACCAGCTACGTAAACTCCGTAGACACCGCTGCCAATGAGACTACCACTATTGTTCTCAACTACAACACTACAACAATGTCTGCCACAGACAAGTTGCAGATCACTATTGATGAGTATGAAGAGCAGCTTAACCCTGCTGAAACATCAATGGATGCAGCCAACAAGTTCCGTGTATCACAACCTCAGAACTTGATTGATACCGACTTTGAATATGGTACTCAGATCTCTAAGTGGGAAAACTTAGGAATGACTGATTATCGCCCATTTGCTTTCCCATCAGCTACACCAGTACCCGCAGTCTATGACGTACAGTTTGCCACAGGCTCTCGCATGGTTACTGTATATCTAGCCTCTTCTACTACTGTCCCTACTGTTGGTAGTCCAGTAGCTGTTCAAGATACCTACCTTACAGTCTGTAATGGTAACTTCCTTGTAGAAACAACCGGTGCCGGTTCGGGTTCTTACAGTGGATATAACTACTTTACATATACCGCTCGTGCGTCTAATACGACCACTATCACATCTATCTTTGACCCTAATAAGACAAACATATACCTAAGTACTTTTTATACTAACTCTTCTATTGGTTCAGCCCCTTCAAGCATGACCTACTCTGGAAACGTTGTAACTGTAACAACAACAGTACCTCATGGATTATCTATCGGTAACGAAATCGCTGTTACAGGTGTAACAACAACAGGTTCTAATCCACCTAATGGTTCATTTGCTGTTGTAACAATTACCAACAACACCACATTCTCATATTATGTTCAAAGCACTCCTACTGGAACTTTGACATACTCTTCAGCGGCTATTTATGTACGCCCACAAGCTCAGTTCTTGCATCGTCCATTTGATGGTGGAGTACTGTTCTCATCTAATGGTAACTCTAACTATGAGTCGGCTATTCGTCAGACTCGTCGTTATTTCCACTATCAATCTGGTAAGGCTATCCAGTTCTCATCAGGAACAATCCTTAAGCCTTATGCAACAATTGACTCACTCGTCGCTTCTGGTACAACAATTACGGTGCAGACTCGTGAAAAACACAATATGCAACCTGGAGTTAGCATCACTGTTTACGGTGCTACTCAATCTGCCTTTAATGGAACATTTACCGTAGCATCTGTTACCTCTTATAACAGCTTCACATATACAGCTCTTACAACACCATCTACATCGCAAGCTTCCGGTAACTATGGTCTAACCGTTAACCAATGGAACGGTGCTGTTAGCCGCCTTGGTGGTTTTGATCTTCAAAATGGTAACTTCTTTGAGTATGACGGTAACAACATGTATGTTGTAAAGCGTAACTCTGTATACCAAGCTTCAGGTAAAGTAACTGTCACAAACGGTTCTAATACAGTTACTCAGACAAACTCAGCTTTTCCAACAGCCTTCTCAGAACAATTAGCTGTAGGACAATTTATTGTTTTGCGTGGTATGTCATACCGTGTTACAGAAATTGCTTCAGATACATCGCTTACAATTAGCCCATCATACCGTGGCGTATCTGCGAGCTATGCAGTTATCTCATTGACTCAAGATATTAAGATTCCACAATCACAATGGAATATTGACCGCATGGATGGCACAGGACCTTCTGGCTATATCCTAGATCTTTCTAAAATGCAGATGTTCTATATTGACTGGACATGGTACGGCGCAGGATTTATTCGTTGGGGCTTTCGTGGTCCTAAGGGTAATATCATCTATGTACACAAGTCACAGAATAACAACGTTAATACGACCGCATATATGCGTTCTTCTAACTTGCCTGCTCACTATGAAACTTCTACAATTCCACCAGTTACGTCTATTACTTCTTCAGTAGGAGCAACAGATTCAAGCATTACAGTAGCAAGTACAACTAACTTTCCATCAACAGGAACATTGTGTATTCGTAATGCCAGTACCTATGAGTATGTAAACTACACAGGACTTACCTCAACTACATTTACAGGACTAACTCGTGGTCAAGCAGGTAACTCTTTAATTACCTTTACAGTTAACGCTAACTCAAATGTGGCAACTGTTTCCTCAACCGCTGGTCTACAGGTAGGTCAGCGTGTTCTTGGAGCAGCTGTTCCAGATGGTACATGGATTTACTCTATTTCTGGAACCACAGTAACCCTTAACCAAGCGGTCACTTCGGCCAACCCTCAAGTAACTGTTTTGCCTATGGGTGCTTCTACAGGTCAAGCGTTTTCATATAGCGCCACAGCACCAGTTTCTGTAGAACTTGCTTACCCATCGTTTGCCCCATCTATCTCTCACTGGGGTACTGCGGTTGTAATGGATGGTCAGTTCAATGATGATAAGTCGCTTCTATTTACCTATGGTCAAACAGGCGCTACTTCTATCGCCCCTATTAACTCGACAACCACAACTACAACAAGTGGTACAACTACTGCATCCGCAACTGTTAACATCGCCTCCAATACAAACATTATTGCTGGTCAGCAAGTAACAGGTAGTGGTGTTCCAGCCAACACCTATGTTGCCTCTGTAACATCTGCAACTCAGATTGTTCTTACACAGGCAGTAACATTGGGTTCTGGCGTTACGTTGACTTTTGCAGGCGTAGCTAAAGCCTTGTTCTCACTACGTGTATCACCTTCTGTAGATAACGGAATCTCCGCACCACTAGGTGCTCGTGAGCTTATTAACCGTATGCAGCTGGTCCTACGTACAATGGACTTGACAGTCTCAACACCATCAAGCTCAACTGCAATCCCTAACGTGCTTGTAACAGCTGTTTTGAACGGCGTAGTAACTACTACGAACGCTTGGACTAACGCTGTGGGTAACGTATCTGGCGCTACCAACTCTTCATTGGCTCAGATTGCTGACTACGCTGGAACCACAGGTTCTGTAAGTCAGTTAAGTGGCGGTGAAAAGACTGCTGGATTCTTTACTAACTCTACTACCTCTCTTGATCTTACTCTAGTACGTGATTTGGGTAACTCAATCTTGGGTGGAGGAACAAGCGCTTACTCAAACGCAACTATCTATCCAGATGGTCCAGATGTTCTTACAATCACAGTAACCAACGTAGGTACAGGTGCGGTACAAGTACTTGGCCGTGTAGCCTGGACTGAAGCTCAAGCCTAAGGAGGAGCAATGCCTCTTAACAGAGCAACCAACGTTCCTGACAGTAGTTTACAAACCCCTTATGTAACTTTGTCTGGAATCCCAACTGCGCTAGGTGGGTCATTGTCCGTACCTAATAGAGGTACTACACCACCTGCCTCAGCAAATATTGGTGACTTTTTCTTTAACACAACAACCAATGAGGTTCAGGTTTACACATCTAATGGCTGGGCGGTTAGCGGTGTTAAGCCAAACGCCCCTACCAATATTACGGTAACAAGTTCTACAGTTCCTTTTGGAGGTTCTCCAGGAGCAGTTATTTCTTGGTTACCCGCAACCTCCGGACTGCCAGCAAGTTATTACGTGGTTACTACAAACACTGGTGGCTTTAGCCAAACCACAAATTTGAATACGGCTACTATCTTAGGACTTACGGCTGGAACAGCGTATACGTTTACTGTAACCGCAGTTAACGATTACGGAACCTCTTCCGCTACAAGCGGTTCTGTAACACCTGTAACCCTACCGCAACCACCTGCTGCAGTTAGTGTCAATATGATTGACACAACAGCATATGTAACCATTACAGCACCATCAAACACTGGTGGAGCAGCGATTACTTCTTACTCTATCTATCCAAGCTCGGGGTCTTCTACGGCCACAAGCGCAAATGGTTTATCAGGAATGACTGTTGTGCAAAACCTACCATTAGGGGTTGCGTACACATTTGCTGTTTATTCAAATAGTGCGGTCGGCTCTTCTAATGTTGCAACATTATCCTCTTCGGTACAGGCTGCGTCTATCCCAGTCACTTCCGGTTTAGTTGGTCGGTATATACCGTCATCTCTAAGTACCTCTACAAATCAGTGGCTGGATGTATCTGGCAACAGCAATCACGCCGCTGTAGCAGGGTCACCTAGCGTTCAATTAAACTCAGCGGCTTATGGTTCTACGGGAACTTTTCAAGTAGTTCAAGGCGCGTACACAGACACGATTGTATGGCCGACAGGTATTCTTCCATCAACATACACGTTGTTTTATGTTGCTAGGTACAACACATCTAACTCTTCTACTGCAGCTACTCAACTTAATTATCAATCTGGTAGCACAACTTCAGGCGGTATGACTCCAGGTACCGGTGGGGGTTCTTCTATTACATCAGTAAATAATGAGTGGAGGATGACATATAACGGGTTTGAAACAACTGACTCTATCTGGGCAGGCGAGTATACTATTATTGATAATTCTAGCATTACTGCTAATGGAGATTATCTTATCTCTTTTGAGTGTCGTTCTGACAACGCATTTCTTACTAATGGAACTAGCAATGTTTCTCACGTTTGGGACAGCTCACAGTACACCTATCAATATGGCGATAGCCCAATTATGTCCACAGATAGAAAGTTTTCTCAAATATGGTTTAGAGCCGACTCTACATTTGCTTTAGGTAATCGTTGGGTTCGTGGCATGAACAAAACAGGCATTACTTACGGCTCAAGTACTTACGCTTACTTTAGAAACTGGTACGCCTATCGCATGGCTCAAACTGGCTGTAATCAAATATTCTCTGGATACGACCGCGCTTGGTACTCTGGTTTTTGGGCGGGTTATGCCGGCTCCGCGTATCACGGAAACACTCTTGTAATAGCAAACACTCACGCTAATAACTGGGTAAAGGCAACAGACTCAAACACTGGCGGTAATGGTACGTTGTTCAGAACTAATAACGTGGACCGCTACAACACTTCCTTACCTGCCTATGCTGGAACTACTTATGCCCGACTTTCCGTAAATCCTACTTACGCTCAGGCGTCAAACTTTCAAATAGCCGAAGTAATTGTATTTAACAGAGCCCTTAGTTCCGCAGAATACAACTCTGTGGAGACGTACCTCAGCGGTAAATACGGCGTCTAAACCAGTACGAACCAAGAAATAGGAAGTAGAATACCAACATGACCACTAGAGCCTTACAGGTAGCCCGCCTACTAAGTGGCGGAATTGATGGGGGAGAGCCGGACTCTACCGCCTCAATTGATGCTGGTCAAGCAAGTTTAGCAAGTACAGATGTAATCCAGACCCTAGATGGAGGAACTCCTTAACATGGCAGCTTTAACTACACTGCAATTCCGCAGAGGTACTGCGGCTCTTTGGGCTTCCACAAACCCAGTACTTGCCGCAGGTGAGTTTGGCTTTGAGACAGATACCAACAAGGGCAAGGTTGGAAACGGAACTACTGCTTGGAACTCTTTGTCCTATGTTCTTGGTTCATTCCCAGCATCCCAGCTCTCTGGAACTTCTTTAGCCTCTAACATTGTATCTTCTTCTCTGACCTCTGTAGGAACCCTTACCTCCTTGGCTGTTACAGGTAACGTGGTTTACCACCTACCAACAAATGCTCAGGGTGGCGGAACATATACTCTTCAAGCGTCAGATGACGGAGGCATTATTGAAATGTCTAACTCATCTGGAAACACGTTAACTGTTCCCGCAAACGCATCTGTTGCATTTGCAATAGGTACTCAGATTCAAATTTTACAGACAAATACTGGGCAGATTACTGTGTCTCCTGCTTCTGGTGTTACTATAAATGCTAATCCCGGCCTTAAAACCCGTGGTCAGTGGTCCTTTGCAACCTTGTTAAAGCGTGCCACAGATACTTGGGTACTCGTCGGCGACATTACTGCGTAGGAGGTTTAAATGCCGATTCCAACAGCAGCCTCTGCGGGGGCAACTCACGGTGCCGTAGTACCTATTGCCTCAGTTCTAATAACCTCTACAACACCTACCGTGCTCTTTTCAAACATTCCACAAAACTATCAAGACTTAATGTTAAGAATGTCGATGAGGTCCGACAACACTGCGTTTAACACGCCAGTTTCTTATTCAATATACGTAAATGGCGCAAGTGGAACAGCTGGATTTAGCGGAACTGACATTGGTTTTACCTCAGTTCAACAGTTTAGTTCTAGAAGAACTACCTCAACTCCTTGTTACGGTTTTCAATCCGTTGGCTCTGTTCCTACTTTAGGGTCATCAATACCAAATAGTATTGGGTACCAAACAGCTCACATTTTAAGTTACTCAAATACAACTACTTATAAAACAGCATTATTAGAAAATGGCGGTGACGCAGGCGGAACTGTTACCCAAGGCTCTGGAATAACAATAGGAACATGGGCATACACTTTTGCCATTAATTCTTTGTTAATTGGCCCTTATGGAAACCTATTACCTGGGTCTATGGTTTCTCTTTATGGGGTACGAGGTGTAGGCCAATGAGTATGCTTCCTATTGCAAGTTACACATTTAATGGTTCTCAAACTTACGCTCAGTTTAACAACTTACCTCAAACCTTTTCTCATTTGCAAATTAGAATGTTTTACACAGCAACCTATAGCAGCGTTAACGCTACGGTTATTCAAGTAAGTTCTAATGGAACAGGACCTGTTGATAACGGCTCTAACTACACTACACATCATTATTGGGGTAACGGAACCGCTACCAATGCTCAAGGTTACGCAAGCCAAATAAGTGTACCTATGTCTTGGCCTTTGGTGTCAGGAACAACATATCCAACCATGTCTATTACAGACATTCTTGATTATAACAATACAAATAAATACAAAACAATTAGAACTATTTATGGTGTAGACGCAAATGGTAGCGGAGAAATTGGAGTATTTTCAGGAACGTGGATGAGCACTAATGCTATAAACTGCATAGGTATTGGAAACGCTATGACATTTACAGCGGGTTCACGAATTGATATTTATGGGTTCACCACCTCTTCGATTGGAACCTTTTAATGAGCGTATCGTATTATCCATTATTTACTCAAACAGTTGGAGCTGCTGGAGCGTCTACTATTACGTTTAACAATATACCTCAAGGATATCAAGACCTTAAAATTGAGTATAGTCTTCGCTCTAATGCTGCAAGTTCTACAGCGGACGGCAATAACTTTGTTGTTAATGGCTTAGCAAACATTTATTCTTGGACACAGGTATACTCAACTGGCGCTGGTTTAGGCGGAAATAACCTTGCAAATTCTACTTCTTATTTAGGAGTAGTTCCAGCTGCAACAGGAACAGCAAACATATTTAGCGTAGGAACTTTAGAAATCCCTAATTACACTGGTGGTACTTACAAACAAGGTTTTGTAAATTCTGTTTCTGAAAACAACACTGTAGGAGCAACGGCTCACTTAATAAGTAACTTAATTAAAACGACGTCACCCATTACGTCTTTAAGTTTAGTCTGCGGTAATGGAAGTTTTGTGCAGTACTCCACTGTAACCATTTATGCAAGAGCTGCGCAGTACTCAACAGCACTGCCAGTTTCCCCAAGTAACCCTTTGGTTGTAGACCAAGCAGGGTTTGCCGCAGTAAGTTTTACGCCAAGCAGCTCAGATAACGCTACTACCTA
>Ga0214164_1001723_pt1 | contig 12133 bp, 9 predicted proteins | sample TroBogepilimnion_13_FD_153003 | JGI IMG/M metagenome (GOLD analysis project Ga0214164, IMG submission 153003) | Freshwater microbial communities from Trout Bog Lake, WI - Practice 03JUN2009 epilimnion v4 | ecosystem: Environmental > Aquatic > Freshwater > Lake > Epilimnion/Euphotic zone ...
AAAAACGCCATGATGCCATATGGCCGGAGTTATCATTGCTATTAAAAGAAACGGGCATCAGCAATTATAATATCTGGTTAGATCGGGATACATCTTCTCTGATTGCGGTGCTGGATGCGGCAAATAAAGCAGCACTTAAAAACCTGCCCTCCAACCCTGTAATGCAGCGCTGGTGGGATTATATGAAAGATATTATGGAAACAAACCCCGATAATTCACCGGTCAGTTTTCCACTGGAGGAAGTTTTCTTTTTGCCTTAAATTATTTTTATGCTGCCAGATAATTCTATAATTGAAGAACTTAACAAACCCGGATTAAATGAACACAGGCGGCGGTTTGATTTTGTGGCCTCCGGCATAAATAATGTGCCCGGTATATTGCAGCAAATAAAGGATTTGCAAATAGCAATCCCAAGCTGGGCACTAGGTGCAGGAGGAACAAGGTTTGGCCGTTTTTCATATGGCGGCGAGCCACGCAGCCTGGAGGAAAAAATAGAAGATATTGGTTTGCTGCATTGCCTGAACCAATCTGGTGGCGCCATTTCATTACATATCCCCTGGGATATCCCATCTGATATTCCAGCCATAAAATCATTAGGGACACAATATGGCTTGAGATTTGATGCAGTCAATTCCAATACATTCCAGGATCAGCCAGGCCAGGCACAAAGTTATAAATTCGGATCACTGCACCATACAGATAAGTCAGTACGACAGCAGGCCATAGACCATAATATTGAAGTGATCAGGCAGGGTATGGCATTGGGTTCAGAAGCGCTTACAATTTGGCTGGCTGATGGTTCCTGTTTTCCGGGCCAATTAAATTTCAGAAGGGCATGGCAGCATACTTATGAAAGTCTGCAGGTAATATATGCAGCGCTGCCCGCCAACTGGAAGCTGTACCTGGAGTACAAACCATACGAGCCCAATTTTTATTCATCCTCAGTTGCCGACTGGGGGCAATCTTACTTATATACCAGCAAGCTGGGCCCCAAAGCTTATACTCTGGTTGACCTCGGGCATCATTTGCCCGGTACCAATATTGAGCAGATTGTTGCTTTATTGCTGATGGAAGGCAAACTGGGTGGCTTCCATTTCAACGATTCCAAATATGGCGATGATGATCTCACCGTTGGTAGTATCAACCCGTACCAGCTCTTTCTTATATTTAATGAGCTGGTGGAAGGAATGGATTCCCGGGGTATGAATCATGCCACTGATATTGGCTGGATGATAGATGCCTCGCACAATGTAAAAGATCCGCTGGAAGATCTGTTGCAATCGGTTGAGGCTATAAAAATAGCTTATGCAGAAGCCTTATTGGTAGATAAATCGGCATTGCGGCAGGCGCAAAATAATAACGATGCAGCGCTTGCACAGGAAATTTTGCAGGCTGCCTACCGCACCGATGTGAGGCCACTGGTGGCAGAAGCCAGGCTGCAATGTGGCGGGGCATTAGAGCCGTTGCAGGCATACAGGGCGTTGAATGTACGGAATAATTTAATTAAAAAAAGAGGGACAAAAACCACGGCAACAGGCCTTTAATATGCACTCAGAACCGGTCATTTTGATATTTGATGTTGGCAAAACAAACAAGAAATACTTTCTGATCAATGAGCAGTATCATATTGTTTTTTCCGGTTCTGTGCAATTACCCGAAACAGTTGATGATGATGGTTATCCCTCTGAGGATTTACAATTACTTATTGATTGGGTTTTTGATTCAATTGCTTCGGTTTTCAATCTCGCGGATTATCAGATTAAGGCCATTAATTTTTCGGCCTACGGGGCCAGTTTTGTTCATCTAGATAATGACGGCAAACCGGTAACGCAGCTTTACAATTATTTAAAACCCTATCCAGAATCGTTATCCAATCAGTTCTATAAACTATATGGCAGCAAGGATGGAATTGCTTTGCAAACCTGCTCGCCGGTTTTAGGGAGCCTCAATTCAGGTATGCAGCTATACCGGTTGAAACACGAGCAACCTGAAACCTTTTCCCGGATAGCCTTTTCATTGCATCTGTCTCAATATTTAAGCTATCTTGTATCAGGTAAGTTATCAACTGAAATTACGAGTATAGGCTGCCATACACAGCTATGGAATTTTAAAAATAATGCTTACCATGATTGGGTTATCAATGAGGGATTGGATGATAAATTTCCACCCTTGGTTTCTTCTTGCTCCGTGCATAAGGTTACTATTCATAATCAACTTATAGCAGTTGGCGCTGGCCTTCACGACAGTTCTGCTGCTCTTCTACCCTACCTCATTGGTTTTTCAGAGCCTTTTGCACTGATTTCCACTGGTACCTGGTGCATCAGTATAAATCCGTTTAATGATTCGCCGCTCACACTTAATGAACTAAACCAGGATTGCTTGTGCTACCTTTCTAATCAGGGAAAACCTGTAAAAGCCTCCCGGTTGTTTGCCGGCCAATACCACGATACAGAGGCGAAAAGAATAGCCGAACATTTCAATCAGCGTCCGGATTTCTATAAAACAACAATGTTTAAAATAGATCTTATACCGGATAAAGAATTGTTATTTGCAGAGCAAATAATACCAGAAAACCGGGTAAATTTTAATCCAATCGATTATAATCAATACCCTGATGCCATTACTTCTTATCATTTTCTGGTTTTAAAGATAGTTAAACTTCAGGCACACTCAACGCAGTTGGTTTTGAACAATACACCGGTCAATAAACTATTTGTAGATGGAGGGTTCAGTAAAAATGAAATTTACCTTCAATTATTAGCTTGGCTTTTCCCGAATATTGAAGTTTATGCCGCATCTTTAGCACAGGCATCTGCACTCGGCGCAGCATTAGCTATTCATTCAGGCTGGAACAACCAGCCTATTCCTGCCGAACTAGTAGAATTACGAAAAATACAGGCATAAAATGGGCTACTATGGATTTAATTTCCGGTAAGCCTTAATAAATATAGCCCCCAGGTTTTTGTGCGGCGGCACGTAATCCGAGAAGCGTTCCATCACATCCGGCTTGTTTTTAAAGGCATCTTCCAGCTCCTGCCACATAATTACCCAGTTCACATCCCTGGCTGCAAGCAGGTCTATGTTCAGCTCCTTCATAATGGGTTCGTTTACCGCCCTCACTCCTGTCTGCTTCGATGAAATAATATGAGCCGAAGGGGCATGGTCCAGCACCGCAGCAAGGTTCTGGTACCCGCCACACGAGCCAAGGATCACAATTTTGGCCTGAGGGGTCAGTTTGGCAAGGGTTACGGAAAGGTGATAGCTATGCCCCCGGTGAATCATTATTGTGGGCGTTATATTTACTGAGTCTAGGTAGTGGCACAATTTGTTTATTGCATCTTCATCATCCGGTTCTTTCAATGGCAGATTGGCATAAATCACCACCGGATTTCCTTTTACCGCTGCAATAGTTGTCCAAAGCGGGCCATTATATATTTTCCAGTTTTTATCTTTTTTAAATGCATCAATAAAGCTCTCATAGGCATCATGCCCGTCTTTATCGCCATAAAAGAAAACCTGCTGATACACTATACCCGAATCATTGATCAGGTCTTTGTACAGCACTTTATTGATAGGCGGCAGATCGAGTGTTGAGGATACAGCTTCTGCACCTGCATTGGTGCCGGTTGTATCGTTACCCTTTACCAGTTTGCCCAGAATGCTGTATATGGCCATTCCTTTGCGGTTACTATCCTGCAGCGATTGCCTGTAGTTATCGTTGATCTTGCTTTGCAAAAAACCAGAGAGCGAGGCCTCTCTGATACTGCCAAGGGCGTCAGCCACATCCACCGCATCTTCCAGTTCATCTCCCCTGCCCTTTTCAAGGCCACCTATAAAGCGGTTCATCAGTTTGTTGCGGGCATTATCATCCATTGTTGCCAGGAATTCCGAAAGGGTATTGTATCCTGCACTCATGCGAATGAAGGTTCGGAAATGATCGTAATGCAGGCTGTCCAGCAACTGGTCGCCTTTCATTGCGCCCATACGCTGCACCATTCTTTTAAAGGTACCCAGGAAACTGCTGGTATAAATCTCATCCTGCCCTGCTACCATAATAAAGTACAAGGATGCGGCAGACAAGCCTTCTACAACTTTGAACCTTGCTGTGTCGCTTGCTTCATGTTGTTCATTGAGTTTGCGCACATAGTTCAGGGCCCGCTGTGTAAGGTCATACATGTAGGTATGCCTCGCTATACTGTCGCCCTCCAGTCTTAACCTTACCAGGTTCTGAAATGTAAGATTAGCATTACGGGTAATAGAGTCTATCTGTTTTATACTTAACCGGGCATGATACAGATCGGGAAGAAAAGAAAGTGCCTTTAGTGGCGCATCAGACAGGGCAACTATCTGCACAATGCAATGCACCAGCGAATCGTCTGTAGCATAAACCGCCTTTTTAATAGCAAGATCGCTCGAACTGGCATAATAATAGATCACCTCCGGGTCTAGCACAGCCGCATCAGCAATAATATCACCGGCAAAATCTTTATCCGCATATTCGTTCAGCCTTTTAACAATGAGCAGCGGGTATTGTTTGCCCACTTTGATGTACAAAAGTGCCCGCAGATCTGGGCGGTCATCAAATAGATCCTTGCTGTTGTCAAGGGTATAAAGGTCCAGGTGCCAGTGGGTGAATTCATTCTGTTTATGTTCATTAACAGCAATCAGCAGGCTGTCCATATTGCCCGCAAGGGCCACATAATAGGCAGGGTCGGGTTTCGGATCCAGTCTGTAGCGTTGCAACATTTCATATACCGCCCTCAGGTAGCGTATTTTCTGCTGGTTGTCGGCCGACTCATCCCTTCCATTAGCCGGCATGTTTTCTATCCTCACCTGCATGGCATCTATTACATCCAGGAAAGCCTTGCTCAGCGCACCCGACCATGAGGTGTCTTTTTTAAAATTTATGAACGTATCAGCCACCCCATCCAGCTTGTCTATAGCAATCTGTTCTTTGGTTATTTTATCATGAATCAGTTTGCGGGATACCGGAATAGGTTTTATCAGTGTATCTGTCAGGTATGGGTTTATTTTAGCTACACTATCTTTTCCATGATGCTTCTGTTTAGATAACTGCCCAGTCCTGATAACTTTCGTTGGCTTCCACTTATGATAAGTCGCACTGGCATTGAAACCAGTTAAAAACCAAACAAATACAAACAAGAATTGTACCGGTTTCCGGCAAAATTTTTTCAAAAATTTAAATTTGCTCATAAGTTTCTCCCGGTATCCGGAACTGTGCAGAAGTTTTTCCAAATATAGTTTCAAAAGTGCAAATGAAAGGATAAAGCTAAAAAATGGCAATACATATAAACGACCCATTACATACATGTATAGCGAAAGCACCACTTCGCAGACATAAATATTTTGTTAATTTTATCAAAACAATCGTTCTGGTACGATTATTGCTGTAAATATCTTAAATTTATCAAGCTTTTTTCAATCTCAAATCTATATCTTATGTACAAAAAACTACTACCTGCATTATTCGTTCTTGGCAGTGCCACCGCATTCGGCCAGAGCCCCACATTAACTGCCGCTAATGTCGGCCCGGTAATAAATGACGAGTTTGTTACGATAGTATGTGACACAACCGGAATAACTCAGGGCAGCGCCGGTGGCGGACAGACCTGGAATTTCGCTTCTCTTATACCATCCACTACAATATACCCGTATTATGATACCGGAACAGTTTCTGCGTTCGTATTGGCAGATCCCGGATATAATGATTTAAAAACCGAAGCTACATTAGCTGGATCCGATGTCGCTTTTTTAGCCAGCACATATGCAATTGTAACTCCATCGGGCAATGGAACAACTTATAATCAAAGCACAGGCACTGCTCTATCGCAGACCGGGGTTTATGTAGACGCCTCCGATTTTGCTGTGTATACAGACCCTATGGATCAGCTCCATTTCCCCTTCAGTTTTACCAATACTTTCACTGATACTTATTCCGGCGGATTGCTTTACACACTCTCCGGAACACCGGTAACTGCTATTGAAACAGGGACAGTTACTGTTACTTATGATGGATATGGCACTTTGATTCTACCTTCTCCAACCGGAACCCTGCTGAATGTAGCAAGAGTACATTCGTCTCAGAATTTCAAAGACAGCGCCCAGCTTTTCGGCGGGCCTGTAAATGAAATTTATGACCTTGAAACGTATACATGGTATATGCCCGGTTATCACGGCCCGGTACTTACAGTTTCAACTGCAACAAACGCCAGCCTGGGGCTGAATACAAAAACAGTATCATATGCCTACAAACAGGTTGCCAATCATGACGCGGTACCGGTTGTTACGGACCTCAGCTCCTCAGTAAATATTTACCCTAACCCTGCCAGCAACTATGTTTATATCAGTTATTACAATGCCACCAATCAGAATGTGCGCACAACTATAATGGATATGACCGGCAGGGAAGTAGCTGTTGTTGCCGATGAAACTACGACTGGTAAAACCAATGTCAATTTTAATGCATCATCATTACCCAAAGGAATATACCTCATCAATCTTCAATCAGGTACTGAAACTGTTTCCAGAAAATTAGAAATACAATAAGACCATTCAAATATGATAATGCCCTGTGCGGAATACGCATGGGGCATTTTATTTAAACCGACGATTAGGCCAACTATACTGCATCAGCCACTAACCGGGTTATTTAAGTGAACTTTTCAAAATAATACTCCGCATCGGAAATTATTTTATAAATTCATACATGGCCACAGACAACTACCTCACTTTTCAGGAATTTGAGAACCGGGAAGATGCCGAAAAAATAGCATTGGTTTTGGAAGAAAACCATATTCCTGTATCCATTGAAAAAACCCCCGACCTGCTGGATAATGTTATTATAGGCCGGCAATACAATAATTATGTACAGTTACGGATACCAGCCGACCGCTTTGCTGATGCCCAGAAAATACTGATAGAAAACACCAAAGTGGACCTGGATAGTGTGGACAGAAACTATATGCTGTTTGCGCTGACCAATGAAGAATTGATGGATGTAATTGCCAAACCAGACCAGTGGGGCGCCTATAATTATAACCTGGCCAAACTGATACTGGAGGAAAGAAATACGCATATCGACAACCGGAAAGTGGATGAAATAAAACTGGAGTATAAAAAGGAAATTTATGAGCCCCGATCGTTGAATACCACCTGGCTAGTTCTTGGTTATGGTTTTTCCATTCTCAGCCTGATAGCGGTATTCACCAATAACATCAGGGCGCTTCTGTTTGTTTATGGCTTCGATCTGCTGCCGGGCGTTTTGGGTATCATCCTTGGATTGTATGTCATCAATACCAAAAGAACATTGCCGGATGGCAGCCAGATGCTGAGTTTTAATGATGCAGCCAGAAAACATGGCTGGTTTATGCTTGTACTTGCTGCAATAGCAGTTTCACTGATACTTGCCCGGGCATTTATTAAAGACTTAAGATTTGATTTGCATACGCCTTTTTAATCAACCCGTACATCAGAGACTTCTCTGCTGCACCTCCTCTGCGGTTAGTCCGAACATGGGCGGTGTTTTCAGGCCAAGGAGGTTGAGGTATATATAGAGCTCTCCCCGATGGTGGATTTCATGCTCCACCATAGCCCTGAGCCATTTCCAGGTAACTATCTCCCCGCCCGGATTTGGGCATTTTCGCTTCAGGTCTGTATCTGAAAGGCTGCTGAATAGCTGTACCGATTGCCGGTGCATTTCGTTAAGATAGTATATGGCTTTATCATCTGCTGCCAGCTCCCGGCCACAACCGGCATACCGGCTTTGCCTGAGCATTACATTTTCGGCAAACATATACCGCTCCATGGCGCCTATATGCCTGATCATACCGGCTATGGTATATTTCCCCGGCAGGTAGGCCCAATCCATTTTCCCTGGTGGAACTATGCTGATGAGCCGAAGAGTCCGTTCTCTTACCCGTTCGTAATACTCCAGAAAACTGCTAATTGATGTAATTTCCATAAGCTGATATTGCCTGTACAAATCTAATTAAAATCTCATTTTGCCTGAATACCTTTTTCTTTATTAATTTACATCTTATGTTCCGGTCTGCCCTGATATTATTAATCGCTTTCATCTCCAGCTCACTTACCTGTTTTGCCCAATGCCCGTCGGATAAATATCAGTGGGACTTATCGGTGAGCTATGGATATATGAATACGGGAATAAGCTATACCGATGCCAGCCAGGATGGTAACAAATCCATTTCCCGATATCCGCAGCCGGTATTTTTCACAGTCCGGTATTTTTTATACAACAGGCTGGCTATTGGCGTTGCAACTGGTGTTGCCAGTGAACAAGGTAAGTATTTCGATCCGAATAATTTAACGGCACAGGCCGGCACTTATTCGGCCAGCAGCACTACTGTGGCTCTTGAACTTTACTATGTTTACCATTTCTGGAAGTATGTGGAGGTGTATACCTTTGCCGGTGCAGGGCCTTCTTTTGCCAATATGACCTCCTCCTATGCCAGTCCCGGATTTGGTTTCCCTTCAGAAACAGGCAGCAATACAATACTTAAAGGCCAATATACCCCTTTGGGCATCAGGCTGGGCGGGCGGTTGGGCGCTTATGCCGAAGCAGGCTATGGCTATAAGGGCATTATAAATGCCGGGATATCCTTCAAACTGGGGCCAACCTGCTGGTGGAAGGATGACTTCAGGTAATCACTTGCTTAATGCGCCAGTAGTTTTCCAAGGAGCGCCTGCAGAATACCCTTGCCATTCGGGTTATATATAAACCGGTGTCCGCCAGTTTCTACTGCACTGAAATCCCATCCGGGGGCCTCCTTTTTATTAGCTTCATAAATCTGGAGTATGTCTGTATAGGTAAAGCCGGGATCATCTTTGGCATGCAGCGAATACATAGGCTTTTCTTTTGTAATGTTTTTGAATTTTACCGGACCTTCCGCCTGCCGGGGTATGGCCGAGAATGTGTAAAACCCGGCAAATAAATCGGGATGATGATTTACGTACCAGAAAGTGGCAATGCCCCCCATGGATATGCCACCGATATAAACTCTTTTCTGATCTATATTATACCTTTTTTCAGTCTCCTTTATCTGCCTGATCACATTTTCATACACTACAGGATCGGCGCCGGTCCATTTAAAATCGTTGCGGGCAAATGGGAATAAGACTATAGTATTATACATATCAGCTACCGAAAAAATGGGTTCATTGGCAATAGCCGGATCTTTGTACTGAAAACTATCCTGAGCCAGGATGGCGCCATGCAGAAAGACGACCAGTTTTGTTGGTTTGCCCGGGTCATATCCCTTGGGAACATAAACTATATAGGGCACCCTAATATTTCCTGCATCGGAAAAATACAGTGCAAATCCTTCCTGAGCATTAGAATATACACCCTTTCCCTCAGCATAATGCACTGAGTGCGACCGGATGGTTTTTACCCACGCATCGTCCTGCTGTGCCATGGCATAAAATGAACCTAACGAAAAAAGCAACACTGCAAGAATTTTCAGCATAAATCAGGATGATTGTATTACGTTATTACTCCGTCTTGGTAAATTCACGGAAGTACTTATTGTTTCTTTTGGCCAGCTCACCACTCAGATCAATGATATCTTTCTGCCATTGTTTTTTCACAGCAAACCGTTTCAGATCATCGGCAGTAGAAGAACCCAGGTGCCCGCTGCTCCTGATCTGCGACCATGCAATAAGCACTGCCATCTCTTTAGAGACAGCGCTTAGGTTGCCGAAATCGCTGTCGAGGCCCGAAACTGCTACTTTATCGTCCAGCAACTGCATTTCTTTTACAATATACCACTTATTATTTATTTTTGTTGTAGATGAATAAGCAGGAGAATTGAACTGCATAATATGACCTACCTGGTTCACCCTGTCGGCTTCATTTTTAAACCGCGGTTGTTTTATATCAATCAGGTCCCTGAAACAGGAAACCCTTGCTTCCTTTACATCTATAAGGTATCTCTTGCCTTTCTTTTTGCTGTAGCACAAAACCGCATAACGCTGCAGGCCCAGGCTACCCGTACCGGCAATACGGAATGCGGCATCCTCAAACACCAGATGCTCAAAACGAGGAATATGCGATAAATGCTGCAATCCTTCATAAATCCTGCTTTTGAGGCTATCGTCCAGGTTCATCAGATGCACATTATCTTCCTTCAGCCTCAATACGCCTTTGTGCTTGATGGTATGCTTGGCTATAAATGTTTCGCGGTCGAAGGTGCTGAGGTGGTCAAAGTATTTTTTGAATATACCATGCGCCACTTCATGCTCCAGCATTAAAGCTTTGCAGTTATCAATAGTGGTTATATATGCCGACATAATATCATGCAGCGCTTTGTGCAGACCTATTGCTGCCACCTTCATCTGCCCGGCGGCTATAATAAAACTTGTCAAAAACCGGCATATATCGGGTTCGGGTCCGGCCAGTACCGATTCATCGAAATCATTCAGATCGAAATAAACCAGCCGGTTTTCCCCTTTATAAGAACCGAAGTTTTCGAAATGCATATCTCCGCAAATCCAGGTCTTTACTTTCGGCTTGTATTTATATAGTTTCACAAAATCCTGGGCAAATATATGAGCGGTACCCCTGAAGAAACGGAAAGGGCTTTCTTTCATAGCTTTCCATTTCAAGTCATGCAAATTGGCCGGCATACCGGCATTGTATTCATTGATCCTTTTAATTACAGATGCCATGTGCTTAGTTAAGATTATTGGGGAAGTAACACAAAGATATAAAACCAATATTACGCCATACAAAAAAATATTTTCCGGGAATTATTTAATGATAAAAAACATTAGTACTGATTTTATGAATTTAAGGGCAAATGCAAGTATGTTACCTGCCGGCAGAAGGCACGCTGGTTTGTGAACTACGCTTCTGTCTGAATGCCCGGGTGCTTTACTTCTTACTTAAAAAAACAGCCTCCCGAATTATGCGTTTTGTTTGGTTATCCCATGTCCCTTAAAAAACCAGATGGGATAATGGCAAACGCTGAAACCCTTGCTGGTGGCTGATATAAATCATTTTCCGATTATCTCATGTTATCTCTTTTTTGTGGAATCGGGAATTTGGTAACATCGCACCGGCAGGTGGCTTGTGGTGCTTTACTTCTTCCTTAAAAATGAGCAGCCTGCCGGAAAAGGCGTTTTGTTTGGTTATCCCATTGTCTCAAAAAAACACTATGGGATAATGGTAAACGCTGAAACCCTTTCTGGTGGCTGATATAAATTAATTTACGATTATCTCATGTTATCTCTTTTTTATGAAATCGGGAAATTGGTAACATCGCATCGGCAGGTGGCTTGTGGTGCTTTACTTCTTCTTTAAAAATGAGCAGCCTGCCGAAAAAGGCGCTTTGTTTGATTATCCCATTGACTCAAATAAAACGAAATGGGATAATGGTAAACGCTGAAACCCTTGCTGGTGGATGATATAACAAAATTTACGATTATCTCATTATATCCCATTGCCGGGGTTGCCTATTTCTGATTGATTTACCAGTATAAAGGATAATTTGCGGCAAATATATTGGAATTCAGACAGCTTTATGGTTAGACATGTTGCTATTTTTGTTAATTTTGGGACGAAGGTAAAATATATAATTGGATTTTCCTAATTTTTTAGCATATTTATTTTTAGAGTTAGCTCTACTGGCATCTAAAGGAATAACTGAGGATGAAGGCTGAGGAATCTTAGAGTGCAGTGTCCGTAAACCGCAGTTCTGAATTTGTGGCTGAGGTGGATTTTGAAACAGGGAATAATTATTCGCAAGCGGGATGCTTGCCGAGATTTGGACCAAGGGAGAGCCCCGGACTAGTGGAATATTTATTGGGCTGGTCTCTGCCTCCGCCGCTGGTCTGGATGACCATGAGCGGCTTTTCTGTACCGAACTGATTGCCGAAAAAATTGAACTCCCGGTCGTTTATAAACAGTTTGGGCATCTGCTCATTGTATGGCAAGCCAAACATATCGCACCACACTTTGATGACATGGGTATCACCCTTTATAAAGCCAGTTTCGAGATAAGGATTATGCGCCATGATGCGGTACTCCCTGCCCTCAATATACTGCTCATAGAAGTAGCGCATATCGTTGAAGTTATAGGCTTTCATATCCGGA
>Ga0214164_1001726_pt1 | contig 12124 bp, 10 predicted proteins | sample TroBogepilimnion_13_FD_153003 | JGI IMG/M metagenome (GOLD analysis project Ga0214164, IMG submission 153003) | Freshwater microbial communities from Trout Bog Lake, WI - Practice 03JUN2009 epilimnion v4 | ecosystem: Environmental > Aquatic > Freshwater > Lake > Epilimnion/Euphotic zone ...
ATTATTCTTTGAGTACTTGGGCATAGAATAGTGCAGGTTGCAATTCTGGTCGCTAGCTTCTTTTTCAATATCATGTCTGCTGATACAAACTATTCCTACTTTCCAAACAACCCCTCACCATATATAAAAGTGTAATCCATCTGGTAGTTGACTGTACACCTACAAATCAAATTATCTTTATTTTTCATTTTCTAGATAACGGAAAGAATAAAAACACCCCCGTTATTTATACTGTCTTTGCTAATAAAGATTAAACAACAAATGCTCGTCCTAAAATCTATTTAAAATAGAGTGCAAACGAGGCCGAAAAAAAAAGTTTGCCCTTTTGTAGCGTTTATCCTTTTAAAAAATATCTTAGCAACTTATTTCTAACTAAAAAAACGATTTATGGATCAAACAACGATTGCGCTTAAAGACACTTCTGCTAATCCCGGCCCATTGGGATTACTTGCTTTTGGAATGACAACGGTTCTGCTGAACCTGCACAATGCAGGTTTTTATGAATTGAATTCCATGATTTTAGGAATGGGTATCTTCTATGGAGGACTTGCCCAAGTGATTGCCGGCATCCTCGAAGCTAAAAAGAACAACACGTTCGGGCTTACAGCTTTCACTTCTTATGGGTTCTTCTGGCTTTCTCTGGTAGGTCTGATTGTTTTTCCAAAACTAGGTTGGATAGACAAGACATCCAATCCTGGTATGATTGCCTACCTGGTAATGTGGGGCATCTTCACATTCCTTTTGTTCTTTGGAACATTGAGACTGAACAAAGCATTGCAATTTGTATTTGCTAGCCTGACTATCTTATTCTTTTTGCTGGCCATTGGCGATGCAACCGGAAACGCCACCATCAAACAATTTACTGGTTTTGAAGGTATCATCTGTGGTGGTTCTGCCATTTATACAGGCGTGGCTGTTTTGCTTAATGAGGTTTATGGAAAGGTCGTTCTTCCAATAGGGCCTGTTGTAAGGTAGCAATATTGCTTATTAGAGGGTTGAAAGCGTATTTTCTGTGGGTGTTTAATACTTACAGGAAATGCGCTTTTTCTATTTAAAATCTCGGTAGTGGTAGAGGATATATGCTTTATTTTTCGTCACAAAGACGCTAAGACTGTAATCAGCACAAGGGGAAGAAAGAAAAAAAGTAAATACCTGGTACTTCTTTCTGTCTTTGGGGCTTTGTGGCAAAAAAACATATCCCAAAGGAAGATTTCACTACGGTAAACCTTCTAAAGCACTACTTTAATTTCATTTTTTATTCCTCTTTTTAGACAATAATAAAACAAAATCATCCATCAGAGATAACGCGTTTCAAAAAGTTGCTTTACATTGCGGCTGATGTATAGTTTCCTTCATAAAGAGTTTTACAACAACACCATATCGGCATATCTATGTGTGTTTGTATCCATTATTCTGGCTATTCTGCTCAAGCGCTTTATTTCGAAGTACTTCGCTACCTTGTTGTTTAAATTGGTGGCAAGAACTGGAAAGAAGCTAAATAAGCTAGCCTTTATCAACCTGATTCTGCCTCCATTAGAGAATTTTCTTTTTCTTTTTATTGCTTTTGTAGCGTTAGACAAATTAACCTATCCCAAAGAACTCGACTTCAATATATATAAAGTCTCATTGTTTCAGGTGGTCGACTCAGCCACAAGTATTGCCTTGGTTGTAACATTCACGTGGCTTTGCTTGCGGGCAATAGACTTTGTAGCCATGATTCTGGAAGAAAGCGCTATCAAAACAAGCGATCATGCCGAAAGTCAGTTAGTGATATTCTTTAAAGACTTCTTTAAAATGATACTAGGAATCTTTGGGTTATTAATGATATTAAAGTTTGGATTCCACAAAGAAATTGGCAATATAGTCACTGGTCTAAGCCTTGTTGGAGCCGCCTTGGCCTTGGCCACCAAAGAAAGTCTGGAAAACCTGATTGCCTCTTTTATTATCTTCTTCGATAAGCCATTTATGGTGGGAGATAACATTAAAGTGAACAATATGATTGGGGTGATTGAGAAGATTGGCTTGAGAAGTACACGTATCCGCACCGAGGAAAAAACATACATCTCGGTACCCAACAAGCAAATGGTGGATAGTATTGTAGACAATCTCAGCCGCAGGATACAGCGAAGGGTAACTACAAATCTGGAGATAAGTGTATCTGTTAAGGCGGCACAGTTGAAAGAATTGTCACCAGCTATCAGCGAATTATTAAAGCATCCTGAGATACAGAATTATTCTGTTTACCTGAAAGATACGGGCAGGAATGCCCACGTGATAGAAGTAATGTATTTTACAGACATCAACCAGACACTAGCCGATTTCAATTTTATGCGAGAGGCAATAAACCTCGATATCATTGCATTGTTAGAAAAGAAAAAAGTGCCGCTAGCTGCTAGTGATAGTAATATTGTAGTGGTAGAAAAATAGCAAAGTTATACTTCACAACTATTAGCGAATACAGTTTTGAATACTAGCTTGTTCTAATTTACAACCAATCAAAAAGAGGTTTTCTGAGCATCAAATCAAACTTCTATTGAATTTAGAGTGGTGGAATTGGGATATAGATAAGATTACTAAGAACGTACATTTATTAACTGATCATAATATAGATAAGCTTATTACTGTCTAATACTAAAAAGTATTTTGCATTGTTCTTATACTAATGATTGAAGGTAAATTGTCTAAAACAAAAGAGCATGAGTAAGTTTCCTTATCTCATGCTCTTTATTTATTGTAGAAATCAACTATTCGTTCTAGTGGGGTGGATTGTTGTTACCGTTATTGCCAATATAATTACCTCCAACCTTAATACCCGGTATCGTAGTGGTTTGATGGTCCAAATTATCGGAAGCACTTTGTTTCACAACAAGTTTTGCCTCGTTGGGAGAATTGGTGGAGCAAGTAGGACATACAACTGTATATCTGTTGCCATTATATAAAGCTTCGCAAGAACCATCTTTGTTCCACTTGTCGGGATTGAAGATGTAGTTAATCGGCGAATATTGTTTTGAGTTCAAGAACTTCAATGTATTGGTGCCATTTTCTGCCTTAACCCGCAAACCATCCCCTTCGATGGCATCGCAGATAACGGGAGTGTATTGAGGGAAAATAATTTCGTTCACATACTTCCCATTATTGAACTTAATGACACCATTTTTCACTGCAATCTGGTCATTACTCAAAAAACGGGTCAGAACCAGTTGCTGATCAATATAAAATTGAACTTGTTTTATGTCAATATTATTAGCACTCAACTTATCAAAAAGGTCTCTTGTAAAAGGCACATAAGGATCCTTTGCTGTTGGGGGTTCAGTACGCGCCGCAGCAGGTTGTTGCACCTGATGAATTGGCTTTTTGGGGGCGCAGGACTGTGCAACTATAATAATCGCAAGGATTGCTATTGTAAAAAACTTGTTCATTCAAATGCGTTTAATGTCTATAAATTAGTGTAAAATAGCTATTTGGCTCATAAACTAACGCTAATTGTATAGTTTTATTTTCTTGACCCGTAAAAAAGATTTAATACTTAATGATAAAACACCCCAAAAAGTGGGATTAATATCTTCTCCTGTCGTTGTTTCTTGGTTCAAATCTGTTTCCCCTGCTGTCATTCCTGTCATTGCTTCTGTAGTTAAAATCAGTGGAAGTTTTTCGTGGTTGATCTTCTGCTACCTTAACTGCAATCTTTTTTCCAAAAATAGCTACCCCATCCAATAAGTCCATTGCCTCTTTTCCCTCAGTATCGTTTGGCATATCAATAAAACCAAAGCCTTTGCTTTTTCCTGTATTTTTATCCGTTACTAAAATTGCTGACTGAACTGAGCCATACAATTCAAACATTTCTTTAAAATCTACTTCATCCAAATTTGGGGATAATCCGCCTACAAAAAGTTTCATACTTACTATTTTGCGGTAAAAGTACAACTCTCAAGTGTTATGGAAATAATAATTGCTGAATAAAATACTGAAACCCGCTTTATTTTGTCTTTTTTAGCTGCTGGCAGCAGTGATTAAAAAAAATCAGAAGACAGAATGCAGTACACAGTCCTGTAGTTTGAGTAGTATTTTCAGACAATATTGTATGCCAAATAAAGAAAATATAGGTTAAGGCATTAAATTAAGTTACTTTTGCGCCAAATTATAAGAAATAGATGATAACTTTTGAAGAGTTGGGGTTGGATGCGAGGCTTGTACAAGCCGTTACAGAACTGGGGTATGTGAACCCAACACAAATACAAGAAAAGGCAATACCAGTATTGCTTTCAGGCACTAAAGACTTTATTGGTCTTGCTCAAACAGGAACAGGAAAAACGGCAGCATTTGGCTTGCCACTACTACATATTATAAATGCAGAAGATCGTTTTCCACAAGCATTGATTGTTTGCCCTACAAGGGAATTGTGCATGCAAATAGTGAATGAAGTAGAGCTTTTTAAGAAACATATTAAAGGTGTTTCTGTTGTAGCAGTATATGGAGGTGCAAGCATTGGCCTACAAATTAGAGATTTGAAACGTGGTGTTCAGATTGTTGTTGCAACTCCTGGCCGTTTGATAGATCTGATTGAAAGAAAAGCAATTGATCTTGGTCAGATTAAGTATGTAGTGCTTGATGAGGCTGATGAAATGTTGAACATGGGTTTTAAAGATGATATAGAATTCATCCTGCAAAATACCCCACAACGTGAAAGTACCTGGTTATTCAGTGCTACCATGCCACCAGAGATAAGAAAGGTGAGTAAGAAATACATGAACGAACCTTTTGAGGTAACAGTTGGCAAAGTAAACAGCGGCAACAAAAATATAGACCACCAATACTATATCACTTCTGCACAACATCGTTACGAAACATTAAAGCGTTTGATAGACTTTAATCCCGGCATATATGGTATCATATTTACAAGGACTAAGGTTGATGCGCAAGATATTGCTGAAAAGCTAACCCGTGAAGGTTATGATATTGATGCTCTTCATGGTGATTTAACACAGGCACAACGTGATAAAGTAATGGGCGAGTTTCGCGATAAAACATTACAATTGCTAATTGCTACAGACGTAGCTGCACGTGGTATTGATGTACAAGGAATTACACACGTAATCAATTACGAACTTCCTGATGATATTGAGGTTTATACACACCGTAGTGGTAGAACCGGCCGTGCTGGAAACACAGGTATTTGTATGAGTATTGTGCATGCTCGTGAAACATTCAAGTTAAAAGCAATAGAAAAACTAATACAATCTACATTTAATCGTGTAGATATTCCTACGGGCAAAGACGTTTGTAGAAAACAGTTTTACGCCGTAATGGATAAATTATTGAACACCGATATATCTCATGGAGATTACGATACTTACTTACCAATGCTTGAAGAAAAATTTGCAGATGTAAGTAAGGAGGATATTTTGAAAAGATTGGCTGCGGTAGAGTTTGATAGATTCTTGAAATACTACGAAAATGCAGAAGACCTCAACCTGAGAGATGGCGGCAGACAAAAATCACGTGAATTTGGCAATGAAAGAGGGGCAAATAGTGGTCGTGAGCGGATTCGTTTCGAACCGAGAGGAGAAAGACAAGAAAGAAGTAGCTATGGTGGAGGAAATAGCGCAGCATCAGGTTACGCTAGATTGTTTGTAAACCTTGGGACTAAAGACGGTTTTTATAAAGCTAGTTTCTTGCAATTCATTCTGGACATGAGCGACTTGAAAAAAGAAGTGCTTGGAAGGATAGATATGAAAGACATGAATAGTTGGGTTGAAGTAGAACAAGGAGCTGCTCACCAGATGATTCGTTGTTTGGATGGCAAGAATTATAAAGGCAGACGCATCAGAATGAATGATGCAAATAGCAGATAACCCTGTTACAAGATGCAGGTAACCTGAACCTGAAACAATAAATACGTACTTATTATCACTCATGTAGCATAATGTTCTAGACCGATGGAGTCGTCATTATGTGAATAAAACAACAAAAATGGAAGCAACTATTGCAAGCCCGACAATGAAAGAGGTTACGCAAAAAGCATGGAGCAAAAGACCGTTAATTATTAGCGGACCTTGCAGCGCAGAAACAGAAGAACAAGTATTAGCAACAGCTACTGGATTGGCTGCTACTGGAAAAGTAGATGTTATGAGAGCTGGTATTTGGAAACCACGTACACGTCCTGGAAGTTTTGAAGGGATAGGAACAAAGGGATTACCTTGGTTGCAATCAGCAAAGAAGATTACTGGTTTGCCAGTTGCAGTAGAAGTAGCTACAGCAAAACAAGTGGAAGATGCACTGCATTTTGATGTAGACATCCTTTGGTTGGGTGCTAGAACAACTGTTAATCCATTTAGCGTACAGGAAATTGCAGATGCACTTCGTGGTGTTGATGTGCCTGTATTGATTAAAAACCCTATTAATCCTGACTTAGAGTTGTGGATTGGTGCAGTTGAAAGAGTTGCTAAAGCCGGTATTAAACAAATAGGCTTGATACACAGAGGATTTAGCAGCTATGGTAATACAGAATACAGAAATGCTCCGATGTGGCATTTGGCTATTGAAATGAAACGTCGCTACCCAGAATTGATGATTATCAATGATCCTTCTCACATCTGCGGTCGTCGTGATATTTTGCAAGAAGTTGCGCAGAAGGCAATCGATCTGGATTTTGATGGTTTAATCATCGAAAGTCATGTTGACCCGGATCACGCTTGGAGTGATGCCAAACAACAAGTTACTCCTGAGAGATTAGGTGAAATGCTTGGCAACATCCGTTGGAGAAAAGAAGACGTGGCATCTGAAGAATATCATGCTGCATTGGAAAAATTACGTCAACAAATTAATCAATTAGATGATGAATTAATGCAGATTCTTGGTCAACGTATTAAAGTTGCTGAGAAGATCGGTACCTACAAGAAGGAGAATAATATTACCATCTTGCAGACTAACCGTTGGAATGAAATCCTAGAGCGTGCCTTCGCCAAAGGTGATAAACTTGGACTAAGCAAAGAATTTATCACTAAATACTTTGATGCTGTTCACATGGAAAGCATCAATCACCAGAATAAGATAATGAATTCCTAGTATAAAAAGTACCCTGCCTAAAGCAGGGTACTTTCTTTGTTAAATCCCCCAATGCCCCTCACTAAAAGGGATGTGTGCATGAAGAAACAGACTTTCAAATTTACTACTGCCTCTGTTGATTATTACTTTGATGCTTCCATTAAACAATTGAAAGAGATTGTTCAGGTAGATAATACAATTATCATTACCGATGAAACTATTCACGGCTTGCACCAAGCAAAGTTCAAGAGTTTCAAAACAATTGTTGTTCCATCAGGAGAAAAGCATAAGAATCAATCTACCATTGATAGCATTATTAATCAGTTAATAGAATTACAAGCTGATAGAAAAACAACCTTAGTTGGTATCGGTGGTGGCGTAATTACGGATATGACGGGCTATGCTGCCAGTGTTTATATGCGTGGTATTGCCTTTGGTTTTGTGCCAACTACCTTATTGGCAATGGTTGATGCGAGCATTGGTGGCAAGAATGGTATAGATGTAGGACTATATAAAAACATGGTGGGTATCATCCGTCAGCCTAAGTTTTTATTGTATGATGTAAGCCTTTTGCAAACCTTGACTGACGCCGATTGGAGCAATGGTTTTGCTGAAATTATTAAACATGCTTGTATTAAAGATGCGGCCATGTTTAAGCTTTTAAAAGCGAATAAGTTAGCGACATTCAAGAAAGATAAGAAACTTTTGGCTGAGTTGGTAGAGCGTAATGCGAAACTAAAAACCAAGGTTGTACAGAAAGATGAGTTTGAAAAAGCAGATAGAAAGTTATTGAACCTTGGTCATACACTAGGGCATGCTTTAGAAAACAAGTATGAATTGTATCATGGGCAAGCGGTTGCAATAGGTACTGCTTATGCAGCCATTATTTCGGAACAATTATTAGGGTTTAAGCAAACGGAAGAAGTGAAAGAGGTATTAGGAAACTATGGACTTCCAACTAACCTTGAGTTTGATAAAACTGCTGTTTTAGATGTTTTGAAAATGGATAAGAAAAGAGAAAGAAATTCTATCAATTATATCTTACTCGAAAAGATTGGCAAAGGGGTGATAAAACAAATCCCTATTGATGAAATAGAACAAATAATTAAAGCATTTTAATCAGTATATATTGTGATTGTAACGATACAACCATCTACACTAAGAGGAGTTATTACTGCCGCAGCTTCCAAAAGTTCTATGCAAAGGGCTTGTGCGGCGGCACTGTTAAAAGTTGGAGAAACTATTATACATAATCCTGGAATATCCAATGACGACAAGGCTGCTGTGCAGATGATTCAAGATTTGGGGGCGACTGTTGAATTTAAGGATGAAGTTCTGATTGTAAATTCTAAAGGATTAACTTCTACCGAAGATATTACCGTTAACTGTGGCGAAAGTGGCTTAGGCATCAGGATGTTTACACCCATATTTTCATTGGCTTCAAGTAAGATTACCATTAATGGAAAGGGGAGTTTATTGACCCGCCCAATGGATTTCTTCGATGAGATACTACCGCAATTGAATGTGCAAATTACATCTAATGCAGGTAAACTTCCATTGCATATTCAAGGGCCATTACAGCCTAAAGCTATCACGGTAGATGGTTCACTCAGTTCTCAATTCTTAACCGGATTATTGTTTGCTTATGCAGCTTCTGCGATAGAACCGGTAACTATTTCTGTAACAGATTTAAAAAGCAAACCCTATGTAGACCTTTCTCTCAAGGTTTTGGAAGACTTTGGTTATAGCATTATCAATAATAATTACGAAAGCTTTACAGTAAATCCTGCTGACAAAGCAGCACAAAAAAATAGCATTGAATACACCGTGGAAGGAGACTGGAGCGGTGCTGCCTTCCTATTGGTGGCTGGCGCCATTGCAGGAGATATTACGGTAAAAGGATTAGATATACAATCTACTCAAGCAGATAAGGCAATACTACAAGCTTTGATGGATTGTGGCTGTCAATTGTCTATTCAATCAGAGCAAATTGAGGTTGCCACTCCCCCTTTAGGGGTCGGGGGTACCGGCAGTTTACAAGCTTTTCATTTTGACGCTACCGATTGTCCCGATTTGTTCCCTCCATTGGTTGCATTGGCTTCTTATTGCACGGGTAAAACGGTGATTGAAGGCGTAAGTAGATTGGCTCATAAAGAAAGCAATCGAGGATTAACATTGCAAGATGAGTTTGCAAAAATGGGAGTTGAAATAGTTTTGCAAGATGATATTATGATAGTGAATGGTGGTAATGGTTTGCATAGCGCAACTGTTCATTCTCGTCACGATCATCGTATTGCAATGGCTTGTGCAGTAGCTGCTTTGAGGGCAGATGGTGCAGTTACTATCGAAGAAGCGGAAGCAGTTAGTAAGTCATATCCTAACTTCTACCAGCATATAGAAAAGTTGGGAGCAATGGTTTCATAAACTTGTATTGGTTTTATATACCCTAATTAGCAAGAATAAATTGTCATTCACGCCACGTAAATGAACATGGATGTGGAATAAATGAACATTTATGTCGCATAAATAAGCATTCACGCCATATAAATGAACATGGATGCGGAATAAATGAACATTTATGTCGCATAAATAAGCATTCAAGCCACATAAATGAACATGGATGCGGAATAAATGAACATTTAAATGATATAAATAAGCATTTGCGCCGCATAAATGAACATTTAAACAGCTACTTCTAAATCACTACCATAAATTTGAGCATTCTTTTTAAATAATATAATCCCCGCAAGGGGTTTCTGTATGAATAGTTTCGGACGCATTTTTAAGGTTACCATATTTGGCGAATCGCACGGAGAATCTGTGGGAGTGAATATTGATGGCTGCCCTGCTGGATTGCCATTGAAAGTAGATGATTTTTTGGTTGATATTGAACGTAGAAAAGGCGGTACTCAAAAGGGTACTACTCCTCGCCAAGAAACGGATTTGCCTATTTTTAAGAGTGGTATTTTTAATGGTTATACTACTGGTGCGCCTATTACTATCATCTTCGAAAACAACAATACCCGTTCTTCTGATTATCAAAAGCAACGTGATTTTCCTCGTCCGGGTCATGCGGACTTTGTGGCTCATCAAAAATATGGTGGCTTTGAAGATTTCAGAGGCGGTGGTCACTTTAGCGGTCGCTTAACTGTTTGTTTGGTTGCCGTAGGTGTTATCGCCAAGAAACTATTGAAGGGGATTGAAGTAAAGAGTACGATACTAGAAATAGGTGGAGAAAAAGATTTAGAAAAGGGTTTGCAGAAAGCGATTGATGCCAAAGACAGCATTGGTGGTATTGTAGATTGCAAGGTAAATGGACTTCCTCTAGGATTGGGCGAACACTTTTTCGATTCTGTAGAATCATTAATTAGTCATGCAGTCTTTGCTATTCCTGCGGTAAAAGGGATTGAATTTGGTGCTGGCTTTGCTGCTGCCAAAATGTTTGGTGTAGAGCACAATGATACCATCGCAGATAGTACAGGCAAAACAACCACTAACCATGCAGGTGGTATTGTTGGCGGCATTACCAATAACAATGAATTGGAGTTTCGTATTGCCATAAAACCTACCTCTTCCACACCAAAGGAACAGACTTCCCTAAACTGGAATACGGGCGAAGTAGAACCTTTCTCTGTAAAAGGTCGTCACGATTTATGTATTGCCTTGCGTGTTCCTGTTGTGTTGGAAGCAGTTACGGCAATGGTTTTGACTGATTTGATGCTGTTGGAATATCAAATTCCCCGTCGTCTTCCCAAAGAAGAACCTATTTATCATATCACCACCCAAGCCGCTTGGGATGCTGCTAAAGAGTTAGGCTACTACGAAGCGGCCTCTTTAGATACGGAAGGTTTTATCCATTTGAGTACGGCAGAACAAGTACCCGGAACACTAGAACGTTTCTTTGCGGGACAAACTAATTTGGTAAAACTAGTTATTCAACCAGAAAAATTGACGCATACACTAAAGTACGAGATAGCCCCATCACTAAATATTGCTTTTCCGCATGTGTATGGTGTTATCAATCTGGATGCGGTTGCAGAAGTGATAATTGTCAATTGATAATTGACAATTATCACCAACTACTGTTTCAACATATCAATTATCAATTATTAATTAAACAAAGTGCATCAATTCATTATTAACGCAAGCATTCAGATTATTCCAGTCGTAACAGACAAACATCCCTACGAATGGGTAGATGAAGCCATTGCGATCATTCAGGCTTCGGGAGTAAAATATGAAGTGGGTCCATTTGCTACAGTTCTGGAAGGCACTTACGACGAAGTAATGAAGCTAATCCACGATGTAAATGAGTTTTTATATAGCCGTGGTTGCAGTGAATGGATTAGCAGCTTACAAATTCAGATTCGTAGTCATGGCGATATTACGGGCGATGAAAAGACGGAGAAGTTTGCTCAATAAGCATCAATACATAGCAATAAAACTATCTGAAGGGGTATGAAAACGAACAGTTTCTATACCCCTTTTCTTATTGAAACGATAAAACATTTCGCCCTATTTCGTTACAATGGAAATAATTGGTATTTTCGGGTCAAATACTTTAAAACATGCGTTGGATTTTTGCCTTCATCATCATATTACTCTCTACAGATTCTTTTGCGCAATGTGCAACTTTCAGGTTGAGTGCAGCTGGCGATACCCTTAATTGTACTGATGTTAACGGAAAGAAACAGGGCAAATGGGTAATCCGTGTAGAAGCGTTGAGAGGAGAACCCGGACACGAAGAGGAAGGCATATTTAGGGATGATAAAAAGGATGGCCCCTGGCGGAACTATAATCTGATGGGCGATTTTATTGCTTTGGAGAACTACAAGTACGGATTTAAAGATGGGGAAAGTCAATACTTTAATATTTATGGTTTAGAACATACCGAATTCTGGCATGCTACAGATCCCCTTTATCCGTATGATACTGTCTATGTGCCTAGTGTAACCGACCCTGATAAGTATGAAATGAAGGTGGTGAAAGTTTCTGCCACCACTGTAAAACATGGCAACTGGCGTTACTATGATGCCGAAACTGGTAAGCTGGTTAAAACAGAAAGCTATCTGTTTGATAA
>Ga0214164_1001727_pt1 | contig 12117 bp, 29 predicted proteins | sample TroBogepilimnion_13_FD_153003 | JGI IMG/M metagenome (GOLD analysis project Ga0214164, IMG submission 153003) | Freshwater microbial communities from Trout Bog Lake, WI - Practice 03JUN2009 epilimnion v4 | ecosystem: Environmental > Aquatic > Freshwater > Lake > Epilimnion/Euphotic zone ...
TGGTTTTCAATTTGCAGTGCCCATGGTGACGGTTATGAATTGAATTGTCCAGCTTGTAATACAGGTACATGGGTATTTATGCCAAGATATTATATATCAAATCTTTTTAAAAAGAAGCGATGAAGCAAGTCTGGTCAATGCAGTATGGGAATAATCCTAAAAATGGGGTCCATAAATGGTTAGAAAGGACTGTAAAGGGTTATAAGCGTGGTAGCTGTGATAAATGGCTTAAAGGCTTTGCCAAATATTTGGATGAAAACTCCACAGAAACAGACAATATTGAACTTGCTTGCAAGAATTTCAAAAAATTTAAAGAATTTATTAAAAACAAAAAATATGTGTGATATAAAAAATGCTAAATATTACCAAGAATTAACGTTTTAAGCGTTAGGTAAAATCTTAGAGGAAGAAGCTCGTAAAGGTCATTCAAAATGGTATTGTTCGAATTATAATATTGGTCAATCAATGAAAGCTTTCCTTGAGAGCAAGGGTTTTAGTGTTAATGGTAATTGTAATACATATCAAAATATTAGTTGGTAATATGAAAAAAGAAAATCATCCAGTAAACTTTATGTATTTTATTGCTTTATTCAGCATATTAATTAATGTTGGATATCTGATTGCTATAGGGCATTTGGTTAGTCTATTTAGTGGATTTACTATATTTGCTTTTATAATAATTTTAATAGGTCAAATATTTGAGGAAAAAGAGCTAGTCGGGTTAGACCCAATCTTAAGAGTCAACACCAAAAAGAAATGGACTATCATTAAATATAGCATAGATAAAGATAATTACGGGCAAGACATAATTACGTATCGTGCATTACGTAATGGTAAAAAAATTTATTATGCTCGTCATACAAGTTTTGAAAAGCTTAAAACTGCTATTATTTATGCCGAAAAATACGGAACTGAAAAAGTTTTTAACCATGAGTATTTGAGTTTAGACGAAACTATGGAGCAGTTAAAGCTTGAGCGTATTAGAGATAAGAATAAGAAAAGAGAAAATTATTATATTAAAACCAAAAAACCAATATGGCCGTAGAACAAATAGATGAATTTTTAAAACCTAACGCAGCGTTAGATAGATTAATATTTGAGTACAAATACTATGGTTACTTATGCATTGGATTTGATTTTGACCAAACCGTTAGTCCTTTCGGGAATACCAAAGCAAGTTATTATCAAGTAATTCAGCTAATTAAAGACCTTAGAGCCAACATAACCTGTAAGATTGTATGTTGGACTGCAAATCCTAATATTGACTACGTAGAAAAGTATCTTGCTGAAAATGAGATACCTTATGACGGTATCAATATTGATGGAATTGAAGTTAACTGGGAATGCCGAAAACCAATATTTTCAGCACTCCTTGACGATAGAGCTGGATTAAAAGAAACCTATGATTATCTTAGGGCATTTTTAGATTATATTAAACTAAATAAATTAAACAATGGAAAGATATAATGAAGTAGATGGTAATTTGATTACCATGGCACTTAATGGTGATTTTAATGTAATTGCACATGGTTGTAATTGCTGGTGTAGAATGGGTGCAGGACTTGCACCACAAATGGTTAAAGCATTTGGTTGTAATACATTTCCTTTAGAAAGGGCGCAGTATGTTGGTGATATAAACAAGCTAGGCCAAATAGACTCTAAGGCATTTTCTCTCGGTAATGGTGAAGCATATCTTGCAGATTTGTATTCCGAGGATAAAGATTTGTATGTAGTTAATGCTTATACTCAGTTTCATTTTGGTAAATATCATGAAGGTGGTGTTGATAAGCCTGTTGACTATGATGCAATAACTCTTGTTATGAGAAAGTTGAATCACAAATTCAGGAATCAACATATCGGGCTTCCTTACGTAATAGGTTGTGGTTTGGCTGGTGGGGATATCAATGTTGTAATACCTATAATAAAACGAGAATTAAAAGATATGATTATAACTATGGTTAAATTTGACGGTAAATAGTTTACTCAATAATTTCCCACCCTATAGTATTAAGACTTTTCTTACGTTGTCTTGATAATGTTCTAATATCTACAGGAAGTTTAATAATACCTTTATTTATATTTTGTTTAACCGTACCAGGCTGGAACAAATCTTTTGGGATGGGCAATTACATTGGTTAGACAAGAATTAAAATAATATGGCACAAGAAGAAAATGGGTTAGACTTAGAATGTGGAAATTTTGTAAATTTGGTATGGCTTATTGAAAAATTAAGACGTAGAGAAGGTGGTTGTAGTGTGAATGAATTAATAATTGAAGCTAAAAAGTCGTTCCAAGGATTATCTGGAATCAAAGCACAACGTAACCCTTGTAGTTATTGTGGAAAGCTTCATTTAGAATATGCTTGTGATGAAGAAATCAAACGTGTTCAAGAAAAATGTTCAATAAATATTGGTACTATCAATTAAAGTCCCTATATTTGCATTTTAAATACATAACATGAAAAGGAAAATAGTTATTTTAGGTGGTGGCACGTTCCAACCAGTTAGGAATCATTTAGCTTTGGCTGCTCCAGCATTTGGGGAAACAGCAAAGACCCTAAAGATGTTAATAAGGGACCACCAAAGAGTTAGTCTTATCTTAACCAAGATGGCTAGTGATATATCTAAATAAGAGCGGTATTTTTTGAAGATTGGTTATAATATGGGAAAATATAGAACTGGAGAAGAAGAAGCTATTTCAGCATTAATAATATTAAATGGTATTCTAGCAGTATTATTATTGGGTCTTGTAATTTTCTTTTGGTAATTTGAAAGGAAACGTTTATATTTGCACTTTAAAAATAAATTTATGATATTAATAAGTAATCCTTACAGTCACCCAGATGTGACCGTTAAGATGGCAAGAGTAAAGCGTTTAGCTGAGTATGTAGATGCTGAAATAAAAAAGGGTAACTTTGTATTTTCCCCAGTACTTTACGGGTTAAAGGTTCTTCAATACGTTGATGGTTTAGATGACTGGGCTACATGGAAAGTATTCTGTGAGAATGCAATTCTAAGCTGCAAAGAAGTTTGGGTTCTTAAGTTTGATGGCTGGGATAAGAGTACTGGTGTTAAAGCTGAAATAGACTTTGCCTTGGCTAACAATATTCCTGTAAAATACATAGACATTGAATAATGAGAAAGTTTGAAATACACATTACTGGTGCTGCTGGCATCAATCTGGAGTTTGATGCATTAGGTATCAAGAACATAATGGTCCAACTGTTAAAGCCTAACATGACCACAATACGAACCGAATTTATGAGTTCGTTTATCTGTGAGTTTGAAACTTACGAAGAATGCTACAACTACGTTCAGACTCTGGTAGCTGGTTTAATCTCTAAGGTTATTCGTATAAAGATAGAATGCCCTGTTTACGAAGATTATATTGACCGAAGCATTTACATTGAATCACATTTCAAATACGATGGCAACACACCTACATACCCGATAAGTAGAAATGCTTTCTCTGGTAAAATAATGGGTACTGATAGAAGCTATATCAAATCAGAGTATTATAGCTTTATTCAAAAATGGCAAGGTCATGAAACTGAATTATGCTTATTCGATGATTATGTTAGAGAAGATTTTGATTGGTTTGAAGAATACAAGAATATCAAAATTGAAGAACCTTGTCATATCAATACTGGAATGACATTTTTAGATGGGATATTAGCAAATGGAATACCTATGTTTGTTGGTAAATGCCAGTACGCAAAATAATTTTGGTTAATTCGAAATAGTCCCTTATATTTGCACTTTAAACAATTTTTAAGATGAATAAGTCAATATGTTTTGCGTATTTCGCAGATGGTAAGTGGATAGGTTGGTATGGCGGTACAGTTGGTAGTGTTTCAACTAATCCAAAGATTTATAATGATTTGGAGCATATGAGACCAATCATACAAAAAAATCTATCAAGTAAGATGGCTAAGATAAATGCAACATCATTTGATGCGGAGAAGGGAACCACAACTGGACTGGCATCACTAAGTCTATTAAGTTTTGACGGTGAAGAACTATTAAGAGGTAAAGAAATTGAACTTAAGGTTGTTGAGTGCCCTGAGTATGATGGGCCTAATCCAGACTTCGATAATGTAAAGCATCAAGCTGATATTGAGGTTCATGCAAATCTATGGGCTGAGTATCAACATAAGCATAATATACCTGAGTACCCATCACTTGAACGCAGGGATGCGTATAATTTATTTATCCAACAGCATTCAAATCCTAAATGCAATAATTGGATATATTGTGATTATGCAAAGGTTATAGAGTGGGCTAAAAATGAGCCAACAAAATTCCTAGAAACTTTAAAACCTTAAGAGATGAAAACTTGGACACGAGGTCAATCTGATGGTGCATCACTGCCCACATATTATCTAACGAAAGAGTACAGTTCTGAATGGGTTATTAAGGTTTATCCTAAAGACGGTAAGTATGCTTTCTTGCTAGGTAAACGAGTAACTGATGATGAACCATCACCTGCTAGGTTTTATAGTCGTAACACAGTAAAAAGTGCTGTAACGGCTAAGCGTAATGCTTTGTCAACGTTATTTAAACATATAAATGGATTATCGTGATTGACGAAAAAGAAATAACGGAAGCCCATATAGAGGCTGAGAATTTTGTACTTAGACACAAACTTGTATATGATACTGGCAATGCTATTTTGGCTAAATTATTTCTTATGAATAAGGATGAAATAAAAGCCAAGATAGAATCTGTCTGTGGGGATAAATTACCTAACAACCTGACAAAAAATTGTCATGTAATAAAAACCTCAGAAGATGATATACCAAGTGAAATAGTCTTAGTTATACCTTACGCACGTGTTATTATAACATGGTTTGGTATTGAACTTAAGGCTGATGGTTCTAATCCTAAGGAATTGGTAGCATTTGATGAACATTTTAAACTTTAAAGAATGCCTGAGTATTACATATATCCGATTTGGTGGTGTGTTGGTTGGTTGGTTTTTGTATTGATATTACACTTTATTCTTAAACGTAAAAAATAACTATGGAAACAGAACGTATTATATCGAGAGATGGGTCTTTGGTTACAATTAGGGATAAGAAGGGTAAATTATGGCTTACTAAACGAGTTAAACGTAAAAAGGATAGTAGAAGACAATTCATACAAGATGCTGGTTGGAGTGTAAGACATATTCCTATTCGTAGGATTATTGAACGAGGCGACTGGTTATTTACTTGTTCAATGCGACCAGAACAATTTGGTGCTTGGAGAAATGATGAGGAAGATGATTTCAATACGTTGAATGGTAGTGACCACTCAAAACGTCATTGTAGTCTTAGCCCTATTTCAGATGAATATGCCAAGTTCTTCAATGACCATAAGCTATGGGAGCTTTATGATATTTACAATGATTTTGATAAATATAGCGCAGCTGTTAAGCAAGTTTGTATGGCTTTTAAAATACGTTATGAGGGAATATAAAATTTAACTTTATGAAGTGTACAAAAAAAAAGTTCAGAACCAAACGTATGATTCAAACTAGGGTAAATCAACTTAAAAAATCTGGTCATTGGAGCCGAAAGGATAATAATAGTAGGATTTATTACTGTGATGTATGTAGCGCATGGCATATGACAGCAGCAGAGAGCTATAAACCAACTGAAAGAATTGAAATAAATTCTAATTTTAAAGATATTTGGAATAAATTAATACAAGATATATGATTTATATAACAATTTACCTGATTGCAGCTAGTATTCTTTTATATTGGGCTTTGAAAAAAATAAGCAAATATTAAGCAACGCATTTAAAATGATGGTTGAAGAATCACTTATGGTCATCCCTAGCAATCTAAGATGGAGCTGTAGATATTCAGATACTATGGAACCTGATAAGCAAGGCCGTTGGTCTAGGATAATGTATGTAGATAATGTTCCACATGCTTGGATAAATCGTCTTCAATCTGGTAATAATTTACCAATTTATTCAGCTACGTTGTATTTCCCAACGTTATGCAACGATAGTGCTCGTGACCATTTTATAAATGTAGATTTCGAGGTAGTTAAAGCGTGGTGTGAAAATGAATTAGCCACATATTTCAAAAAAGTAAAAAGATATATATAATGTTAGGAGAACCAATTTACATTGAATCACTATTGAGTGATGAAGAATACAAAGAGTGTGCTAAAAAGTATCCGAATTGTTATGGGAATGGCAACAAGCCACCTCAGATGTTCGAATGCGATTTCAAATGGCGGTACCGAATGGGTAAAGCTATCCCAGCATCAGAAATAGTCTTGATTAATAAAAGGCTTGAAGATATTCGTAAGAAGTTTGGATTGGTTGAAATACCAAGTACTGAATCTGCAATACTTGAAGATATAAAATCATAAAGATGAAAAAAATAAATGAAAAAACAATATTACAGTTAGCGTTGATAGCTGGAATTATAATATTAGCTACTAATAACCAAGAAGGTTGGGGTTGGCTAGTTTTTATATTATTTTTTATAAGATAAATTTGGTACTTTCAAAATTATTTGGTATATTTGCAGCATGAAAAAAGCAATCATATTATTATTTAGTATCATATTTGTCCTACCGTTTGTAGTACTTATAATTGGAGCAATGGATGCCATGAATGAAGGTACAAAATTTGACAATACATTATTAGGTAACTTAGTAAAAGAAGATTAAAATGAAAAAATTATTAGCAATTATTTTGGTGTTGGTTAGCTTATCATGCTATTCCCAACCTTATGTGTCATTCTCACCATCGTTATTTACAAATGCTGGGAATCTTAAACAAAGATTTAGCCCTACAATTGAAGTAGGTAAACAATGGGATGCATTTAGTCTTGGATTTGATGTGGGTAGATTAAATGTTACCAAGCAAAAGTCTATTGATACAACATATTACTTTGAGGTTAGACCTAACTTAAATGTATTCCAGCAAGGTAAATTCACCAATACACTTACAATAGGTGTTGGGTATATCTTTAATGCTTCTGAAAATATCATGACTGAGTTGACTACTGGTATTGAATATACCCCTAACAAGCGATGGTCATATAATATATTCGTTGGAACCTATTATAATAGTGGACCCAACTCAGCATCAAACAACAACTTTTTCGGAGTATCAGTTATGTATTATTTAAAACCTCTAAAATAAAATGAAGAAATTATTATTTATCCTCTTAACAGGGTTAATGTTAGCTAGTTGTAATAACTCAACACCAACGCCAATAGCAAAATCAAAGGTAATATTGGCACAGCCAAAATCTGTATCTATACATTTGTATGGGTTTAATCAGGCAGACTATGCTGACAGCTTTTTTATTTTTACAGCTGCCGATGGGCATGATTATTACACCTTTAATTGGGGTAAAGACCTTTTACACTATCCTGACTGTAAATTATGTTTATCAAGAGCAAACCTTGCAGCACCTTTAAATTCAGTACAAGTTATTCATGATACAATATATATCAAGAAGAAAGATACTCCAGTACAAAAGAGAGTTAGACTATTATGTGTCAATGACGGTGATTTAATACAGCAAGGTAGATTGCATGGTAGTCAAACTGATGCGGCAAATGCAGTTATTGTTGGTACTATATATACAACTATTGCCCCTGCATATATTGATAATGGTGATAGCGTTTATTACATTGATGGAATAGGCCAAAAATTCACTCATAGATTTATAAAACCTTATTAAACATGGGTAAAGATAAGATTAAATGGCTTGATGAGCCAGAACAACATGATTATCCAGCAGCAGAATCCTATCTTAGTCTTATTTTCACAGTTAATAAAGCTGAGAGTATGGCTAGAGATTTAGAGTTTATTTCAGATAAAATAAGCTTCAAAGCCAAGGATATATTTAGAGCTTCTGGATTACCATTGCTTGGATTAAGCAACGACCATGTAGAATCCAATAAGGATAAAATCAAAGAAGGTAAATCATTATCTCCTATTCTTTTGGTTAGGGATGAACCAAACAGAAAAGTAATAGTAGCTGATGGGTATCACCGCTTATGCGCCGTGTACAGCATTGACGAAGATAGTTTAATTCCGTGTAAAATTATATGAGTATTAAGAAATTAGTCTTGGTTTTGGTTTTTAGTCTATCTAGTTGCATTGTTGAGAAACAATATTATTTCATCAACAGCAAAGGCGATACGTTAAGAATTAACCCCGTTCAAGATAGCATAAGACCTCGCCCGATTGAACATTTGATATTTTAATTTGGTAATCTGAAAATAATTCGTATATTTGCACTATGTTTATATTTACACAAGAAATAGTTGATGCTCAAATCAAGCAAGCGAAGAAAGAAACACTAGAAGGCGTGATTGGTCTTCTTAATACAAGAGTATGGCTTTCAGACGATGTAAAAGCCATCATAAAAGATTTAAATAAACAAATAAAAGAATTATAATATGGATACTTTATTTAGTGGGAAGTTATGTTATGTGTATGCCAGTTGGTTTGTTGAGATTGATACTCAACTTATACCAGTGCATTCAGACGATGCCAATCGTTTAAATGCGTTTGACATACCTAACGCTACCGACCCAGATACTTACATTGGTAAAGAGGTTAAATTCTATCAATCAAATGGAGTCGCTAGAATTGCTTGGACAAAACAAATGGAAGCATTCAAGCAACCTGATATTGATGAATATGAGCTATGGGGTGAGTTATTCACTGAATATGAAATGGCTATTAATCTTTCATATAAGGCTCAAAGAAATGGCATTATAAAACGTGGTACTCGACCACGTGATGAATATACTATCGACATTCTTAAAAAGAAATACAAAATAGTAAAGTTATAATGGGACAAATAATAATAGGATTTATTATAATATCAGTGATATTAATTTTGATTTTTACTAGAAGAAATTCTAATAATAAAGCTAAGGTAGAAGATATTCTTATTGAATATAGTCCTAAGGTTGATGCTTTAAATACTATTGATGAATTAGAAGCTTTAAAGGCTGAACTAGCAAGCAAGTATAACCTACGCAAGCTTATATTTTTTCACGGTATGGAAAGATTAGTGACCTCAATTAATTTAAAAATTAAAAAGCTTAAGCATGACAGCACAGGAAGCATTTGATAAGGTAATAGACTTAGACCCTATTGAGAACAATACATCACTTCATGTACATGAGTTTGTTTACAAAGTAGAAAATGATGAAATAAGACTATATTATGCCATAGGGCATTATGATGATTTTCCTTTAGTACAAGTTAATGGTCAATATTTAAATGATGAAGTATAAGGAGATATATACTACTGAGGAATACATGGAAATGCTATGTGAAGTTAGTTATATAGAACCACCTAATTGTATGATATATTTAATTGACTCCCTTAACAGATTAAACAAAATATTAGCAATATCTAACAAGAGTGAATTTGGTAAGATTCTTCTAGCTAAAAATAGGTTAGAACCTAATCCAGATATGACTACCAAATTAATCTACGATAGTATTAAAACTGAATATAAAAATAAAATATTACAATTTTTGGATGGTTTAGCATTACACGCCCATCACTTAGAGAATGGTATATTAGTCAATTCAGAAGGTATCATCATTACGACATATTTGGTAAAAAAAGATAAATTTGGTAGTATCAAATACTTCTTGTATCTTTGTAAAAATAAAAAATTATGTATACGCTTTTCTTTTTAATTTTAGGGTTAACAATTTTTTTTGGGTTTAAGATAAAACAATCTTCAGAACCTAACGAATTTAATTTAAATGCTGTACCTGCTGGTTATACCATAGGGTTTATCTTCGGATGCGTTTGTGTTGCAATCGCTTTCGTTGCTTTTTGTTTAATATACTTACCATGATAACGAAAGAAAAAATAGGGCACGAATTATACGTGTGGATATGGGAACGAGGGCTTAAGAAGCTGTTGTATAAACGCTGGCTAGATAAGGACTATGGCATGGTCATGGGCAATCCTGAACATGGTGGTGCGTTCACTGCGAAAGACTCTGAGTCATTTAATCAAACAATCGTCGAAAAAAATAAAGAATAATATGGGAAGTTGGTCAGTATATTGTGGTATAAGTCACATAGCAATTACATCAGGCAAACCTTGTGTAATGATACCGTTAAGAAAAGCATTACATAACAGGCATTATTTGCCATATGAACCAGCTACCTTGCCAATATTTGGGGTGTATGATGATTACGGCGGTATCGAGGGGATAGAAATTGATGATAACACCAAGTTAATTGAAGAACACTTTGGTTGTACTATTGATGAATTTTGCTATTTCTTTACTAGAGGTTCCATAACAAAAAATGATTCCGACATATCGGCTAAATTAAAGAAAAACAAAGAAATCAAGAACTGGACATTTATGTTTATCAGTAGAGAAGTATATGACTTTATGTCAACATATACGCCTAAATCCTTTGGATGGGCTGGTGATTTCCCAATGGGTGATAAAGAAGTATTAAAGGTTATTGGCTTTACCCAGATTTCTAAGAATAAATGGGGGTTCCAAGGCAAAGAGTTTAATACAGATGGTTATTCGTTAAAATGTGATGGTAAAGACATATATCGCTTTAGCGGTGATTGGTGTGCTTTGACAGACCATGTAGAGATACCAGACGATAAAAAATGGCTGGCTGATAAAGCAATGTGGCAACTATGGGACCAATTTGAAACCAATAAAAAGCTTAGAGCTTTATTTATGCCTATTATGGGTGGATATTATGATGATGAAAGATGTGATAGTCTTGCTGAATTGATATTGGAAGATACAAATGAAGCCCGTATAGCCAAAGGTGAAGCTCCGTTAGCCATTGAAGATACAATGCCTAGGAAAACCATTCTGGATAAATATGCAATTTATGTTCGTAAATTCGGAAAGCTCTTCTGCGATTTAACTACCATAAGACATAACCTTTATCCTATGTCAGGCTGGTTTGAACCACATCAAATATACGTAACCCCACAATGTGGTGAACATAGCCATCATCAAGTACTTTTAGATAAGTTTGCTGAGATAAACCAGAAGATATTAAAATCCTATGAAGAAGATTAATTTGGTAGTTTAAAATTCTTTATGTATATTTGCATTTCAATCAAAAGAATATGAGTACAGATAATAGTACATATGTAGGACCTTACTTACAAGTTCATAGGACTATCACTACAAGCGTAGCTATCAGGTCAATACTGAATTTAAAAGCCAAGAAGAGGCTAAAAGATTCATTGATGATATACTTTGTAAAGGAAAACCAGTTCACGATACAGTATTTGATATAATATCTTTTCATACTTGTAATTAAATTTGGTGGATTAAAAATATTTACTTATCCTTGCAAAAATAAATAAAATGGATAAAAATTTCTATATTAAATTAAAGAGTGAATCGGAATATAAAGAATGCATCCGTTGGTTTCAAGCAAACCTTACTGATGATGTCTTTACAAGTCTACAATTCTTAGAATATTCTTGGGACACATTTCATTGGGAAGAAAGCCAAAAACATTGGTGCTTAACTCAACGTTCAACAAATTCTAAAGAATATAGCTGGGAAGGCTTTTTAAAAGAGGTTGTAGCTGGATTCACAGGGACTTCAACCGATGATATATTCACTATTGGTAAAAATGTTCGTGACTTACCTATAAGGTCTGTAAGAATCCCAAGATATTATGATGGTCAAGGTATGTTTAACCAAACTGATTATAATCTTGCAAACTGTTCTTCAACTACTACAATTATTAATGTAACAGAAGACTATTTTCAATTATCTGGCTTTTCTAATGGTTGGTTCAAGAAGTCTGACATTATTCAAAAATCTGTACCACAATGGTATTTGCAGTATACCTCAGAAATAACCAAAGAATTATTTGATAAGCTAGTTGATAAGCTTGACCCTAAAAAATTCAGACGGCATTGTAACTTTACAATGACTTATGAAAATTTTAAAGAATCTTGTTATATTAGAACTGGCATAAATGGTGACGGAGATTCTAGTGAATGGGAAGGTAAATGGTCTATAGATAATAACCCACAAAGTATTCTAACTAGTAAAACCTTATGGGACTTACTTGATAAGGAAACTGAAACAAAATTTAAAGTAGGTAACTGGTATGA
>Ga0214164_1001730_pt1 | contig 12098 bp, 22 predicted proteins | sample TroBogepilimnion_13_FD_153003 | JGI IMG/M metagenome (GOLD analysis project Ga0214164, IMG submission 153003) | Freshwater microbial communities from Trout Bog Lake, WI - Practice 03JUN2009 epilimnion v4 | ecosystem: Environmental > Aquatic > Freshwater > Lake > Epilimnion/Euphotic zone ...
TATCAATATTTTTCACAAGGCTCTTTGTAAAATCATGAATGACCTGCTTTGAACGAATCGAACGAGGACAGCAACGAGCCGCATCAATAATCAGATGATGACCCCAAATTGACATTTGAATATACTATGGTTTTACTTTCTAAATCAATTTGTAAAGGAATGTCATCCAATGTGGGCCTTCCATTCTTTTATGCAAATTCCAGACAGGGTGAAGCAGCCCGTGACATTCGTGGAACCTATGAGCAGGCGAAAGGGAATACTGGATGGCTAGATTGGCTCAATGCTGGTGGATGTGGAAACCAGCAGGGAATTCATAAGGCTGCTGAACATCCTGGCTTGATTCCACAGGGAGGATACGGTAACTCTCCTGGCGGTTGTGGGATTGAAACGCAGAGTGAGTTACTCTTTGGTGCTCCAGGAACTGCGCGTATGAAGGGTCCTAAACAAGTATTTGCTCGCCCTTTTGCAACGACTCCAAATCTTGGAATGGGCTCAATTGAGAACATCGATGATCAGAGTCGTGTTATGTTTGGACACTCCACCGCCAACCGTAAGAGTATTCAAACTGTAACCGATAAGCAATTTCCAGTATTTGAGCCGCTTATTGCAGAGCGGGCTGCTGACATTCCGGAGAACAATTACTTTGTGGAGCCGTTTCTGCGGGGCGGTCTATCAGCTCGACTTGTCCCTCATAACCGGGTGGATTTGCGGAAGTAGTTCGTGCATTCTCTAAGTTTTCCATAACCTTTCGAATTTGTGCTAAGTGTTCCTGCACCGGATCTAGCTGATACTTTCGTCGTGCAGGAAGCTGATACTTCGGCTTCGGTTGTTCAATCAGACTATCCAATGCTGCCATTACATTGCCTGTCCTAGAAAGTGCCTCCTCTGCTCTATCCTGAGAACATCCAGTTAATTCCATAATCATCCGGATGTCTGCCATATTTTATTGATTTCAATGTAAAGAGTGTGAAGATGCGTTTCATCAATAATCTTTGCCCACCTGCTCTGTTGTATTTACTGTATTCCGTTGTTCATGTTGGTCTTGATCTCTCATTAGGTCTGTTTGCGACCGCTGCAATCAAGGTTGTGATGGCTGTTGCTGGCGTTGTCATTCTAGATGCCCTGTGCGGAGTAGATCTGGGTATTGTGTCATGGGCAATTGTGGCGACTCCATTCATTATGGTCGCTCTTGCATCTTCAATTTCATTGGGCCTTGGAATTGATCGTATGGCTGCTAAGTTTGTAACAGAAAAGTTTACTCCTCTTACTGGCGATAATCTGAAAAATCGTGATCGCCTTGTAACACAGCTGAAGCAGGCTGATGCGTTGCCACTTTCAACGAATGCCCTCTACTAAAAATATAAATGATTGAGAGCTTATTTCACGAAATATTCAATTATTTATTTTGGGCATACCGTCTGCTTTATAAGGCATATTATGGTCCTGAGCCAGTTCATCGAATTATGATGAAGAAATTACCATGGATGTGGATTGGGGCTGTATATTCGCATCAAACAGTATCTATGGGACATATCGTAGACAATCGTATTCATCCGGGTATGAGAATTACTACTGCAGAGTTGGATCGAATGGCAGAATTTGAAGATGTATATCCGGAACGATGGGTATACCTTGATCCTGAAACGTTAGAAGAAAAGGATTTTCCTTCTGAAGGATTTGTAATTGAAGATGAACTCCCTTCCGAAGGAGTATCTATCGAATCTGATTCTACTTGAACCTAATTATTTTGAAAAAGCAGACAAACATGTTGAACTTTCGCGTGTTTTTCTGAAAGATCATTGGTGGGAATCTTTAAGCACATGGGTTGATATGATTGTGTATCCTCTGCTTTCATTGCTATATTTTGTGTATTTTCAAGAACAGCCAACTATTTTTACCATGATGTCATTCTATAAGGCATTCACACTATGGTCCCAGTGGTTTGAATTTCAAGAACTAAGTCAAGATATTCGCGAATGGACAAAGATTGTTCGTTCCATTGGCGGACCTTTTATTTCAACAAATGATCCTACGTATCATGTATTTGTGTATGCAGATGGAATGGAACGTGTTCGTCACTCGTTCTTTCCAAAGAACTGACTAAATGTTTGTAGTAATTCTGCACCTTGCTCAATTGCCGGCTTCATCTCAGAGAGAGATCCCATAAGTTCCTTTTGAAGTTCCATGAGTTCCTTTGTGTCACGACGCATTCCGCCAATCTGCTCAGGACTTAGATTACGGTATGCATGCAGAATAGTAGTTCCGATATCTACGTGAGGATCACTTGTCTTAGGGGGAGCTGGTTCTGGCTTGCTTCCATCAGTGCTCGCTCCCTCTTTCTTGCCATCCTCGAACCCTTCCCAGACTGACTTGGTAATTGCAGAAATTAGAAATACTACAACAAGGCCAGAAATCACAGCAAGTGTATCTGATAAATGCCCAATCTCAGTGGCAAAGATATATGTTAGGAGAACCCACACCAACATATGTCCTAACTTACGCTGAATTAGATAAATTGCAGTTGCGATAAAAATTAGGCCTGCAATGAGACTATCCTGTTTCATATTATCTTACTCTGACGATGAAATTTATACGGCGCGGGAACTATTAAAACTTCCAAATCCAGATCCTGGCTGGGCTCCATGGTTATTAAACGCTCCATACTGCGGTCCACCCGCTGTAGGATACTTTGTAGTCGTTGGAACAACGTCGATTAATCCACGGGAGCCAGTTCCCTGATAGGATGCAGATACTGCCCCGTATTTATCACCTCCACGGCGAACCTTGCGACGAGTGTGGCGGCGCTTGCGACTGGATCCATAGATGGCATTCGCACCACGTGAGGATAGCGCAAATTCACCCATTTCCGATCCACGACCCCACTCCATAGCTCCGGGCGCAATTGCACCTGTTGCTCCGTAATATCCACCGCGACGGGTCTTACGCTGGCGTTTACCCGCACGACTTGCACTGCGCTTGCTTGCGCTTCTCTTATGACTCTTTCGTGCCATTTACCTTAATCAAAGGATAAAAACGGATTCTAGCAAGTCTATACCGTGTGATAGTATATTACAATGGCTGAGCTTTTCGATTTCTACGACCTTGCCCCTATGGTTGCCGAGCGTCACGTGAAGCGTCGTGAGTTAATGAACAAAGAGTATGGATCTCATATCGAGCGTGCTCTAAACATTTTCGAAGAGTCCATTCGCAATAAGAAGGAGTCTATTCTGCAAGATCTTAAGAATGATGTGCACCCCCATCGCAAGACCGCACAAGTTCTTGTTTACGAATCGAGGACCTTTGATTTCTCAAAGGTTAACCGGGGAAAGGATTATTACGATGTGTGTGGGAGCTATCGCTCATATGCACTATGTGAGTTTCCTGAAAGTTTCATCCTTGATTTTGTGTTCGGTGAACCAGTGGGTTTGTATGCCCTATGGAGGTATACAAACTTCTGCGAATTGTTGTCTGCGAGACTTAAACTTCCGGAAAACATGAGATTCGAGGTTCGTAGTAAACTCGTGTGCGATGACGAACGTCGATTCAAGACTGATAAGGTTTCTGAGTATTATTCGTCGCTATATCTAGTGTATTGCTTCGACTAGACTCCAAGAACCATCGCCATTTGAGACACACGCAATGCTAAATTCAGATCCTAGTGTTCGTAAATATTCAGATGTTTTCAAATTGGGAACTAACAAATATCCTTTATCATTTATAACCTCATAACAATCAGGGAGCGAAAGCTTTTTGATTTTTACAAGATTTGAATTTTGGTTGACTTCAATAAAGAATCCAGTAGACCCCATTTCATTCGTATACTCTTCATATCCGCGAAGTTTTTGATTTTGTAGAGTTGATTTATGGACTAGACGTAATGTAGCAGGGGATGATCGATGAATAGCAGGAATAAACTTCTCAAGCCATTCATATCGCTGCTTGAATGTAGAACCTGCAAATACACAATTTGAATTATACATCCAAATATCAGAAATCACAAACTCTCTCTTTGAAGTTCGTTCAACTTTAAAAAAAGTATCGCCACAAATGCGTTCATCAATAATACATGGAAGAACATGACACTCCTGCGCACTTATCCAAGCACAGACAGGAATGTTGTTATCATAGGTAAATACAATCCATCCAGGAACTCCAGTTGTCTGCGGAACCCGAATTTTAGGTTCCTGGGGGGCGGGTTTCTTGAATACCAGCCGGAAGTTCGGGGTCCACCCGTATAGACGTTGGAATCGCTGGAGGAGGTGCTCCATGTTGTGGTATTGTTATATCTTGCCGCTCTTGCGTGAAAGTGACCTGTTTTTCTACAGGAGGTGGGAATTGATGCATCTGCTGCTGTGGTGGCAATGGGGCCTGCACTGGAACATGCACATCCCTATAAATAACCTTTGGCTCAGGAGGGTATAATATCTTCATCACTACGAATGTTACCAACTGAAGCAATGCCATAACCCCAATCGTCGAGATTGAAATATAGAATACATCTAAAAATATCATGTTCCTTTATAGCTCAAAAAGGTTTCTCTTACAGCAATAATACGCAATGGCACAGCCTGTGATTGAAGATGTTGTCTCCAAAGTTGTTACCGATACTACTACCGCACTCGAAGCTGACAGCTCTGTTCAGAAGGTAGTTGTCGATGTTGTTACAGGTAATGTAAAGGGTGCAGTTACTGATGCAAAAAATGTTGATGTATCTGCAATTGGCAAGGAAGTAGTTTCATCTACCGTTGCAGAAGTAGAATCTGCGATTAATGGGAAAGACATTGGCTGCTCTTGCTGCGGATGGCTGTGGACTCTGAAAATTTCTCATGGGACCACTCCGTCTTCTCAGCCCACACCATCGGCTTCCTCGTAATTAGATCATACTCCACACGCTCTTCATATTCAAAAGATGGAATAATTCCATTCCATTTCTCTCGCTCAATTTCAAATAGGTCTGCTGAGTTCGCACTAAACTTCTGTCGTTCCGCAAATTCCGGAATATAACACCATCCATCACTCGCCCAAATACGAGTAATGAGTTTTGTTTCCAAAATTTTATAAGTGGAGGATACGATCTCTTTTTTCACCAACATTGTTAATTGTAGGAGTCTTTGCAAGTAAACCAAGTTTTATCCGTATTTCAGGACTTATTTGAACCACTTCTGTAAGCAACTGAACATCATATAACGAGTTATGAAGTTCGGACTTGTTTGGTTTCTTGCGAGTTACAAACGTATATAATTCTGATAATGTTGGCATTTTATATCCGTTATAATAGGACGATGGAATCTTACATAAATCCTTTGAAGATCTTGCAGTGCAAAATAATTCCTTTGGAGATGGTAGCGAAGTGTAGCTTGAACCGACAATATCCCAATTCAAAGCATATAGGATTACATTGTAGTCAAATTCCATGTTATGGGCTACTAGAATGTCATATTCTAAATGTATGAATTCATGAAGCACTGTTGTTAGATCATATCCCTCTGCAATTGCGTGACCCTGAGTAATCCCATGAACATTTGTAGACTCTTGCGGAATCACCCAGTCGTGTGGGTATATAATATATGATTTTGTTTCTATTACCTTATTTGTGTCCCAATCCAGTATCATCCAGGATATGGACACAATGTGCGGCCAGTTATTTTTTGTCTTCCATCCAGGAATCTTACGATCCACTGGAAGACCTGTGGTTTCAGTGTCGAAGATACAGATCTTCATTTGCTATACCATTAGCAGACTTACACTTTGTAAATTCATTTTCAATAGTGCATCAGACCATACGCGACCACGCCAAAGACAGCTGAGTGGACGAACAGGCCATAGTTCGTGGGGCACCCAGATTCCGCGACCTTGAAGAGCGATGCGAACTGGGGGACGACCGCGCGGACAACTGTGCCGACAATCGAGTCAACAACGCGGTATGTATAGGGCGAGCTGACTACATAGAAAAGTATGGCGGCAACGAGGGACGCCTGAACCTTGCGAGATAAAGCAACCATTTTGTATATTCTTTCAATTTGAAAATGTTTTTTGTGTTTGGAGAATTGCAGAAATCCATTGGGGTATATTTTCAATCACGGCATGCACCTTTGATATGTCGGATGGGACGGCTGTATGGATATCAAGGGAATTGCTTTCACATATGAAGAGCACAGCCGATATATAAAAACACATACGTTGCTTTGCATTTCCGGATGACCACCGTAGACAATACATTTTAAACATCGAATCAATATAGGAATGTAAAATTCCCGACTGGGGAGAATGCTTTACAGCATCGTGAATTGCATCCCATATCATCCATACAATATGTGTAGAACCAGCATCATCGATAAATTGATTGGGACGGGGATGGCATACTAAAGCCTCCTTCCTCTGCTGTTTAAAATGCTTTGCGTAAGATAGAATCCATGCAGACCAATATAGTGCTCTGGCAATATCACGGGATTCTGCTTTCAAAGTATACACAAGCTCATTGAATGGAATATACAATTCAAGTGGATCATTTTCTTTTGCAAGATGGCGTGCATAATTTGCAGAGGGGGATTTTAAATTTTCTTGAATTGTTATCTGGTTAAAATCATGCTCTGGCTTGATTCTGGGAAATGATGGAAGTTTATGTTTTCTACACATAGCTACAGACGCAGCTACTTCACATACCAGTGAACGCACTTCAGAATTGTTTCGTATGTCAGTCATACGCATCACTTCATATTGCTGTTCGTAAGGAGCAAACTTTTCATACATTTTTACCAAATATAAAAACACATTTGGAGTTGCTCGATTTATATGCTGGGCAGTAGATTCGAATAATGTATGCCATAACGAATTCACAAGTCCCGAACATAATAATTCTAACGCCCAATAACAGGCATAGTCTGCATGGCCTAACTTAATATTCTCGTTTAGAACCTTATATACATGCGTCCGCAAGTGTCCCGAAAATGTAAATTTTTGAAAATCTACAACTGTTCGTGGATCATGGATATCCATTGTCTCATAAAAAACGGATTAAAGCGTAACAAGAAACGCAGATAGCATACTACAATGCCAATCAAGTTTTCTTTGAACTCTGCATTCATGGATTCTGTGCATGATCTTCTCGAGTATACATCGGTTGAGAATCCGGATATTTATGAGATTGGCAAATTTCTCACGATTTATGATCGTCCTACTGGCGACTCGGCTATCTTTGAGATCATGAATAACCAAGCCGTGATCGAGTCTGTCGGTCCAAGCTTTACACCATTCCGCAAGGAGCTTCTTGTGCTGGTTCAGTCACTTGGAACAGTTACCAAAACATCAGGTTCAGTCGAAACATCGGGTCGAAAGGACCATACTCTGCAAATGGGTGTGACTCTTACATCAACAAAGAGCGGTCGTGTTGTCTATGTAACAAAGAAGGCTGCTAGAATCGTGATGGAACTGCTATACTGCCAACTTGATTTGCTTGAAGAGCATGAACTAATTGGTGAGTATGATCTGATATATGATCATGCAACTACGCGATTTACACTACATTATAATACATATGATGGGTCTAGCAAAGAAGACATATTTAATAACATTAACGATATGGGCGATGATCCAGTGATCATAATGGATAACAAAGAACGATATATTACGCTACATCTGCTCTAATTACAAACTATAAAAAGAAAAAGGGGGATACCTCTTTTTCATTTGGAAAAATAGACTAAGTATTGGTATTCCTTTCCACATCGCACCAAGTCTACATTTTCAATATGACGAAATCCAGATGTCTTCATAATATCAATTAAGCGTTCTTTAGAAGGCATATTCATCTTGTGCTTATTTTCACGATACTTGATTCCACCATTTGAATCTTTATCGTAATATGTGAAGAGTTCATCATAGGATGCATTATCCTCATCTTTTTGCTTCTTGAAGGTTCCTTTGTATTTGAATTTATCAAAATAGACATTGGAGTCTGTTTGGCGTTCAAGCGAATACTTCTGTAATGAAAAGGCAGCAAACGGCGATGCTAGATCAAGTAGAGGATCAAACTTATCAGGATCTACCATATGAACAATGAAGTATCCATCCGGTTCTAGCCATTGATACACATTATCAGATACGATTTTTGGATTCTGAAATTCGTAGATAGAGAATCCTAGCAGAAGACAGTGGGTCTTTGATTTTTGTGGGAATAAATGCACATTTGTAACATCGCCAGTTTGAAAACTAGCCTTTGGACAATCTTCACGCGCCTGCTTTATCATATCATCAGATATATCAACACCAACATAGTCGACACCCAAATCCTTAAACCAGCATGCATTTGGAGCAGTTCCGCATGCTAAATCAGCAACATGGACAGATGTTGTAGCCTTGTCTGCAAGTGCAATATCCTGCATGGAAACCTGTTCATACTTTAGTTTTTCATTCGGATGCCATAGCAGATTATATACTTTTGCATAATTGTTATCGTAAATTTTGGCAACATCTTCAAACACTTCAGAGTCACCTTCATTGTCAAACCCTTCTACCGATGAATACCATATTGTAATGGCATACATCAGAAAAATTAGAACCGCAAGAAAAATATAGGCAGTTTCCATTTATATAGTAACATCGGATGATTCTACTACGGCATCCGTCGCAGACCCCATAAACCTTGAAAATACAAGATACGCAATACAGAGCCCCAAAATTGCAATAATAATATCCATTAGAATCCCAATCCAATCAAAGGATACTGGAACATTTGTGAACTGAGCAAGTCTATTCAATATGTCTGTTTGTGTTTTTTCCTTCTCCACTTCCTTATGAAGTTCTGCAACATCCTGTGTTTCTTTTTTTGGAGCAGATGTTGTCAATAGTGAGTATTGTTGTGTATAATTTCGAATCGTTTTCTCTGCTTCATCACGTGCAACAGATTCCTTTTGGGATGCTATAGCACCATGCCCTTTTGATGCGGTTGTATATGCAGTATCTGCATTGTCTTTTGCTATCTTTAAAGCATCTAGTTTTCGTTTCTTTTGACACTCTAGGTCGCAAATAGGAGGAACAGGACCCTGTGCCATTATGTTATGGAAAGATAGAAACCAATCGCAAGAACACATAGTGCAACTATGTGAACAGTAGGGCCAATAAATCCTCCAACCAAGTATACGAGTGTAACTACAACTACTGTGAAGAACAGTTTTTCTAAAATTGGTTGAATAGAATTGATTGTATCAAAGTCAGCCTGTGTCTTATATATTTCAGTCTGTAAATTGTGTATTGTCTTGTCAGATGTATCCTTTTCCTTGCCAAGATCCGAAAATAATTTTGTCATGAACGCAACAATCGTATCTACTTTTGATTGAATTGTAGAAACCACATCCTGTTGCGTCTGTGCCTGTTGGATTCCCTTCACAACTTCCTGCCTCTTTGCATCAAGTGGGGTTATTGTGTTCATGATTGATGTATAATCTGGTTTCTCAGTCTTCCAAAATACATTTCCCTTCTCTCCCGACTCTACAGTAGTCATCCACAAATCACCTGCCGTCTTGGATAAGGACGCTGGAGTAAGTCCTGACGTATCTGTTGGGTTGCATTTCTCGCCTTCACAAAAAAGTAGATGTTGATTTGTATCAATTCCATAAATACCTGAATCATCTGCATTTAAAATTTGTGTTTTTGCTAGATGATTCAATTCGGACCATCCAGACTGTAGATGTTCATCTGATTGATACGATTTTCCAGACCCATCCTTTCCGAATAATGAAGTATCATTTGATGATGTGATAAGGGTTCCATTGTCTTTCACATCCAACCAGTTGGCCATTGTGCATGGCTTTGGGCATTTCTTTTTTTGCCCCTTCGAATCCTGAACCCAAATATATGTATGCGTTGAAAAGATTGAAGTTGCAGAGATTGGGCATTTTATTGTGGTGAATGCACCTTGGCCATTCGCATTTCCAATATGAACAACTGAATCGGATGTAAGCACAAACACATTGCTTTCATCTGTAGTCAAATCTGTGATCGCACTAGTGCCTAAAGATACAGGTTGCCAATTCCCTGAACAAGGAATTTGACATTTATACAAATTGGATCCTGTGAAGCCCCACACATATCCCGCAAGGGATGATGATATTTTATGGAGTGATCCAGGGATATTTGTCCATGAATGAACAGATGACAATTGAGTAGATAGTGTCGTATCAATTGTATCCGTGAGTTGGTCAAACTCAGACTGAAAATCAGTCATATTACTTTACTGATACGAAAGGAAGTTCAGGTAACCACCTTTTGCCTGTAATTCAACAATACCCCCTGAAAATCCACGAGTATGTGGTCCGTCTATAACAGTTCCTGTTCCTTTGCGTCCACCCTTTACTGCACCGCTTACAATTATGGCTTGTCGCTTCATCTTCGTAAAATCTGATGCGTCACATGCAGGACCTTTCTGGACACCCAATTCATAATTCATCGAAATCTTTGTAGTAGACATTTATTTATAGGAGAGAAAAGTAATGGATAGCAAGTTTGTGGAATACAAACGTCTTTTACTTGCCTCAATTCAGGAAACAGATCCTGAAAAACAACAAGACCTGATAAGCAAGGTATTGGAAATAAATGCTGATATTTCAAATGATATTCGTGATCAATTGACAAAGCTACACGCAAAGCCTTCTTCAACACAAGGAATCTCTGATCTTACACAAAAACTTTTAGATTTACAACAACAATACTCTGAAATTCAACAGTCTAGTGACAAGGTAACAACTCTGCGTATGATTTATTCGGACAACAAGCAGAGGCTAGCACAAGCAGAATCTATGTATAATATATATCTGATTGGAATTGTAGTTTTGTGTATTATTACCGCCTTATTGATTTTTCGTGTTGCATTTAAAAGTGGTTATATCATGAGCAATCCGATTACGGCTGCACTTAGCAATCCAAGAGTGACATATTGAGTTGTATGACTCACTGAAAAAGAACTGGGCGACTGACGCATTTCAGCAGCCATTTTTTGATCTCGTTGGTCGTGCAAAGATATAGATGGTTCTTCCGCACTAGGATTTGATTCAGGTTTCTGTATACTTTGTAATATACGTTGAATTCCTTCTTCTGCACTTTTGTATGCAATTTGATGTGATTTAACATCAGTTGTTTGATACTGAACATAGTTATCAGTATAACTCCGTGCTAATGTATGAAACTGCTTATCCATTTATACTTGTGACGCAAATTCTCCATCGTGTATTCTCACCCGATGCGACGCACCATCCTCCAATTTCTACAATATCACCGGGTCGTGCTCCAATCCACTTTGCCTGAGCATCTTGACACCATATTTTTGGGAAAATATTTTGAGGATCATATTGAGTTCCAGTATTATCCGGTGGCTGAAACTGTTTAAGAACATCTGCTCGCTGCGTTTCATTTAGAAGACGGTGAGGAACCGAGTAGATAAGATGTTTTGTAATATTTCCAAATTGAAGTTTCTGGTTCGTAAATACCTGCACTAGAGGATGTTCACGATTTTCAATATGTGCGCAAATTACACCAAGAACAGATTCAGAAGGCTCGGTTTGACTTACGATAATAAGACCACTGCGATAATTATTGTCCTCGGCAAATTTGGTAAATCCATGAAATGTCTTCTCGCTAATATGCGTTTTCTGATTGAAGACAATCAGGACTCCATTGAATGTATACATTCGCGTATCATCCAATGGACTTCCAAGAGTTTCAAAGTCTGTGGCAGTAAATCCGCGGGAAACTAGCATTTCCTTCAAAGTGCTAAGTTCACGAGAGTCCATTCTTGTTATTATGAATACTAGTATGAAAATTGCAATCCATTTTTCATGTGGTAACAGTAAATGAAGTCGTGGCCATTTCTTGCTATTCTTCTAGGAGTTGTTGCACTCTGGTTTGTAATGAATCGCACATGGGAGCCATTTGTTCCTGAGTTTTTAGATCAGGGCAATGTGAAGCGAACAACAGAGCGGTCTGCATCATCCTATGATCAAGAAACAAATCATTTTAAGATGACACCGAATCAGCAGGAGCCGATTCAGGGAGTTGAGACCCCATTTCGTGTGAACATGTATAACTCGTATATGGTATAGGTCCAT
>Ga0214164_1001732_pt1 | contig 12080 bp, 13 predicted proteins | sample TroBogepilimnion_13_FD_153003 | JGI IMG/M metagenome (GOLD analysis project Ga0214164, IMG submission 153003) | Freshwater microbial communities from Trout Bog Lake, WI - Practice 03JUN2009 epilimnion v4 | ecosystem: Environmental > Aquatic > Freshwater > Lake > Epilimnion/Euphotic zone ...
GCAGGCCCGCTGACAAATGAAGAAAAAATACTCTATCTTTTTTCCATTGGTGGATTGATTGCGGATACATTTTTTGTTTGTTGTCTTACATATTAGTACATGGATGTCGTGGTCGGTGTTGGACTTGGACTAAGTGTCTTTATATTCTTTCAATGGGTATGTATACTTAGACCAATGAACATTTCAAAGCGGCACTTTTATTTAAAGCATTAAAGTATAGTTTTCTTATGATGATTTCTGAAGTTCTTCTTGTAAAGTCTGATAATAATGCCTTATTTGAAAGTTATTATCAGTCATTTATTCTTGAATGTAAAAATCATAGCAAATATCAAAAATTATTTTTGCTTCGTTTATATGAGACTAAAAAGAAGGAAGCATATCAAAAGGCGTATGATATAATGACAAATGAAGCGAAAAAGAATGATGCTGAAGAAAGAGAAAACTTTATTGAGTGGCTACTCACTACCTAGTTCTTTTTCTGCTTGTAGTTTTTCTTTTCTTCTTTGTCGCATAATTTCCGCTGCTTTTAAACGGCAGGCAATTTGTTTTTCAGTAGGTGGTTTTTTTGTTTTATGTTTCATAGAAATGCCATTTTCTTTCATCTCAGCACGTCTTTTCTGCATTGCTTCTGCTGCTTTTTTCCTTTGAGCAATTTGTTTTTCTGTTGGAGGTCTTTCTTTACGAGCAGCAAGTGCTTCTACGGAGAGTTTCATTCCAGTCCTTGCTTTTGACATATTAGCCCTTGCTTCTTCTGAAAATGATACACCCTTTTTTGTAGCAGACAATTTTGCTCGTGATTCATCACTCCACTTTTGTCCCTTTCTTGCTTTTGACATTTTTGCTCGAGTTTCATCATTTGCTTTAGTTCCTAGAATAGCTTGTCTATGTTTTTCAATTGCCTCAGGAGACATTTTCTTTCCCTTGTTACTTTCTGAAATCTTCCTTCGAGTTTCGTCTGATTTTACTCTACCAGTACTTGCAACAGACATTTTGGCAAGTGCTTCGGGTGTATGTTTCATTCCCTGCCTATTCATCTGACCACAAAGCATCATATTATACCCACCTGGAATATTGGCTTCTTCATTCGTATCCCACATATAGGATTGAAATTGCTCCGCATAATATGCTTCCATATTATTCAGAGATGACCTAGGAAAAATTCCAAGTGTTTCTAGTTTGAATGCATCTTTACCATATTTCCATAAAGCACGATGAAAAATACAAGTATCTTTCTGATTGGGTGCTAAATGTCGTGTAAATCTACCTGCTGGATTTTCATATGCATATTGACCCACATATGTCTTACTATTTTCAAAGCAAGTCACAAGATATATGCATCCCTTATTTTCAGTTTGAGTATCGGAGGTATCCATCTTTCTACTTATCTATTATTCTTTAGTGCCAAATCTTTAAGTTTAGTGCCGCTTTGAAATGTTCGTTGGTCTAAGATGCATCATAATATAAATTATTTGTATGATAAAACGGAGGAACTTGAAAAGAGGCGATACATATGTAGTCGAAATCCAATAGAATTTACGGTTGTTACTGTTGAGGATCCGTCATAAGTTAGAGGTCTACTCCCGCCACTCCCACCCCTCCGTCCATTCGGGCGGCTTCCACCCTAATTTAACAGCATGTTCCTTCGTGGCCGCCAGCTTCTGCGCTTTCGTCATCGAGGAATCTAGCATCATTCTAAATTTACGCAAAGCAGCTAGTTCACTGTGACGTTTCTCCGCTTTTACACGCTCGCGCTGCGAGGCCTGCCATTCATCCTCTCGCCTCTTTCTCCAACCTGCCCTCCGCTCAGCTGAACTAGGAGTAGTAGGCCCGGAACTATTGTTATTGTTATTGTAATTGCCGTTATTGTTATTGCCGTTGTTATTATTGCCGTTGTTATTATTGCCGTTGTTATTATTACTGTTATTGTTCGGTTGCGCTCGGGGCATGAATCCGTGGCGCCGAGTAACTCTACGAGAACGGGCATTGCGCCGTGAAGCGCGGGCAGTACGCGCATTATTCCGTGCGCGAATACGCGCCAAACGATTTCTTGTTTTTTTAGAGGGACGCCTTAAAAATTGACGATTTCTAAGAGAAAACCCAGGCATTTCTACATAGATATAAGAATAAATTATAGTTACGACTGCTTATTCTTCATAGGCGCCAGAACTAACTTCACCTCACCCAGATTCGCTACTGTGTAGCGCAGGATGAGAGGATAGTCATTCTTCAGATACAATTCAATGCTCGGACAGAGGCTTGTGCACTTTGTAAAGAGTACCAGGTGCTTCAGTTGGAAAATACCCTGAACAATTTCACTGGAGCCCGCCGTCTTCTGTACCTTCATCGTGCTATTATTCTCCGTAATTACAGTCTCCTGCTCGGCAAAGTCACCTACGCACTTGAAGGTGAGGTCAGAGCCAGAGGATGTAATCTCCACATCGAGCTTCTCGCCGAGTGCATTCATATCACGGCAAATCTTCTGGATGTCCGTAGAAGGCATGTGGATGATACTCGTAAAGTTCAGGCTCGGAATCTGGATGTCCTCTACATCCGTATCGAAGAGCTTTAGAAAATAGTTCGTCGTGCGCGCCTGGTCAGAGTTCTCCATACGGATGCCGAGCTTGTTCGGGTTGGCCGCAGGCAGATAGAGAGTCAGACTATCATTATTACCCATTGTCTTTATCAGCTTGAACAGGTAAATCATGTTCACGCCGAGAACATACTTTGCCGGGCAAAAATATGTCTCAAAACGATCGCTGTGAAGACGGAGATAGACAAGCACCGTGTGAGTCTCGTCGACTGAAATCACCTTAACGCCCTGGCTGTCAAACTCGAGATTTGCCTCTGTAAGAATCTCCTTTAGTGCTTCAATCAGTGTCCTGAAGGCTCCGCTCTGAACGGTTTTGATTTCGAAGAGATTTCCGTTCTGATTTTGCCGTGCTACTAGCGACATTCTCAATTCTATTCAATGGAGCCGCCTCAGCTTTAGGCGTAGTGCGTATATTTTCCGCGCTTGTAACTGCGTCCAGAAGATGTAGGGACTGTTCCCCGGTTTCCAACGTAAGTTGGAGTCGCTTTTCACGGAGAGTATCAATAGAATACTGAATGCGCTCAGTCATATATTCGGCAGGTAGAATGAGCAGACGAATGTAGGTATATGGAAGATCAAATAGAAGGAGTTTTGCAACAATGAAGGCCGCAATACCAATGGCGGAGGTGAGAATCAAGAAGGCCGCACTGGGATTTTTCTTGAATTCATGGATACGCTGGAATCGTCTGAAGTCCCGAATCGTAATAATGTTTGTAATTTCACTTGTAAGAAGTGCCTGATACGCATCCTTAAGAAAGTTTGCTGGAAGAGGAAGTTGAAATCGCTCAATATTATGAACCCAGGTAATCACTTGACTTTTCTTTTCACGCAGCATCTGACATAAGAGTGTTGGCTGGAATTCACACGCTGCCAAATCAGAGTCTACTTGCATTTTTGCACGCGTGTACTGAGAATTTCTTGCGTCCTGATCATGAATATGCTGATAACTATCAAGGATAAGACGCTTCCCGTCGGCGTTCATTGTAATCAGTGTCTTGATAAGTAGAAGATATTGATGAAAGAGTTGTGATGTAATATATGTTTGTGATTCACGGGACAACGGAGTATCGAGTTCAGTTCCAATTATGTGCCCATTTATTGCACGCTTCATGAAACTATGAATGGATTCAAGATACTCAATGCTGAGTGTATCGTATGGAATTTCATTTGTAAGATTCTGAAGATACCAGTCTTCTACCCATGCTTTATTGGCCATTAGTTGCCGATGGGCTGGAAGGATGCCTCGTTCATAGAGCACTTCAAGTGTGCCCTCCGTTGTATTGAGCCGATGCACCTGTGACTCAAGTCGTTGAGATACATTGAGTGCCTCTTCATAGTCAATGGCTTTTTGTATACAGGGCTTCCAACCAAAGGAGACTGTACATGACTTTTTGTAGAGGGCGGAGGCATTTGCAGATGCGGCGGCAGCAATAGGTGGCAGAAGTGTGTGAATGGAGTGAAGAGAGAGATGCTGTGCCGCTAGTTTGGCTGACTGCTCGGCTATAGAAAGCAACTGTTGAACAGATGCTTGTAGAACTTCAAGTCGTTGGAGATCCACTTGTAGACCAGTTGTATTTGCTTGTGTACTTACTGTTTTACTATATGCATCTTGGAGTTCAAGTGTCTTTAGAGCAATGGGCTCGGGTAGAAAGGGCTGGTCAATTGGCTGTGGAATGAGACCAAGGCTTGAGAGTGAGAAGAAAGAAGATGTGATAACATCTTGTGTCTTTTCGGAACGGGCATATGCATTAATGAGTGAACTACGAATTGTATCATGTGTAAGATACATGGATGAGAGAAGTGTCAGTGCAAGAACTACACCACTTCCTGTATAAATTGCCCAAGACCTCCAAGCATTCTGTTGCTTCTTTCTCAGGACTTCATCATATAAGAGTCCCTCTTCAGCAATTCGTCGAATCGTAGTGGCGCGTTGCGCTAATTCCATGCGTATTACATTTCAGTTTGCCGCGGTGGCAGTTCAAATTTACGCTTTCCGTGTCTGCTTACGCGCTTTGCGTGTTTTACGCGCCTTGCGGCCTTTCTGTGTCTTCCTGCCCTTCTTATATTTGGAAAAGAGACTCATACCCTGACGAGCGGCCACGGGAAAGAGAAGACCAGCATTCTGAACCACTCCACCCATCACACTTGGGTAAAAGCCACCAGATTGCTGTAATAGACCCGGACGCACTACAAGTTCGGAGGTCGGATTTCCTACATTTTGTCCAGCAGGAGCTGACGGTTGTTGGTACTTCGGGTCAAAATACTGTAGAGGTGCACCTGCGGAGACTTGGCCGCCTCTCTGTTTGCGGTTCTTTCCCATCTACTTAGCCTAGATAAAAAGCCGCCGCCACACAAATTTGAAAGCCTAAGGGTGGGTATTCATACTTTAGTAGAAGTATCATTGAACCATGGCCGACCAATATAAGAAGCACACTCATCGTGAGCACATCCTTGAGCTTCCTGATACGTATATCGGAAGCACAGAGACAGTTGATGAGACTCGTTGGGTCTATGATGAGCCATCAAAGAAGATGGTACATCGGACCTTGCGCTTCAATCCTGGTCTCTATAAGATTTTCGACGAGGTCGTAGTGAATGCGCGAGATGCTCTTGTGCGCAGTACAACGGAGAAGGGCAAGACTCCCATCAAGCGCATTGACATCACGTGTGGACTTGTTGAAGGTGTCTTCACGGTGTCAGTTGAAAACGATGGTGATGGCATTCCTATTGAGATGCATGCTACTGAGAAGGTCTATGCTCCCGAACTCATCTTTGGTCACCTGTTGACTTCAGGGAACTACAACAAGGAGGAGGAGAAGATTGTTGGTGGCAAGAACGGCTATGGTGCGAAGTTGGCGAATATCTTCAGCACCAAGTTCACTGTCAGCACACGGAGCCCTGCTTATGAGTCAACGTATACGCAGAGTTGGCGTAAGAATATGAGTGTCTGTGAGAAGGCTTCAATTAAGAAGGCAAAGGCGACCAAAGGCTTTGTGAATGTAAGCTTCTGTCCTGACCTAGCTCGTTTCCATGGTATTAGCGAAGTGGGTGGCACTGATATTATCGACGATATGAAGACAGTTCTTCAAACTCGCGCAATTGAGGTCGCTGCCATGGCGGGTAAGGATGTAAAGGTGGCCTACAATGGCACCGTCTTGGATACGAACACCTTTGAGAAGTTTGTTCGTCTCTTCCTACGGGACAATGCATCGGTCGCCTATGAGCGCTGTGGCTCCCGTTGGGAGGTCGCGGCCGTGATTACGCGTACCCTCTTTAGTGAAGACCAGGGAACGCCTGAGGATCGCCACATTAGTTTTGCAAATGGAATTAATACTCGAAAGGGTGGAAAGCACGTGGACTCCGTTCAGCGGCACCTATTGGGCGACATCTGCGAACTCGCAGCCAAGAAGCGCAAGCTTGACATCAAGCCTGCACAGCTCAAGGATGCGGTGACACTCTTTGTCAACGCAACTATTGTGAATCCCTCCTTTGATTCGCAGACTAAGGAGACCCTCACTACGCCTGCAAGCAAGTTTGGCAGCACGCCTACCTATGGTGGCAAGCTGACTGACGGACTCGTAAAGGCTGGTGTTCTTGATGAGGCGCAGGCTATTCTCGATGCCAAGTTGGCTCGTGATGCCAAGAAGACCGATGGAGCTAAGAAGCGTACACTCCGCGGTCTGCCGAAGTTGGAGGATGCTCTCTGGGCCGGCACAAATAAGTCCGTTGAGTGTACACTGATTCTGACAGAGGGAGATTCAGCCGCCACGAGTGCAATCACGGGCCTCAAGGTGGTGGGCCGCGAGAAGTGGGGCGTCTTTCCTCTCAAGGGCAAGATGCTGAATGTCAAGGACATTTCCATGGACAAGTTCAATAAGAATGAGGAACTCACTTCAATTAAGAAGATTCTTGGCCTGGAGCAAGGCAAAAAGTACACGAGTATGAAGGAACTCCGTTATGGTCGCGTTATGGTGATGGCCGACCAGGATGATGACGGTTCCCATATCAAGGGACTGCTTATGAATCTGTTTCACACGGAGTGGCAGGAGCTCATGAAGCTCGGATTCATCTGCTCTCTTGCAACTCCGCTGCTCAAGGCGAGCAAGCGTGGAGACGTGCGCTCCTTCTACAATCAGACGGAGTTCGACTCCTGGAAGGAGAGTCAAGGTGATGCCAGCCTCAAGGGCTGGACACTGAAGTATTACAAGGGACTGGGCACGAGTACGCCAGCCGAGGCCCGTGAGTGGTTCGAGAATCTTCACGAGATTAAGTACACCTGGGACCAGGAATCCGATGACTCCTTCTCGCTCGCCTTTAGTAAGAAGCGTGCAGATGACCGCAAGCGCTGGCTGGCAACCTATGACCCTAAGCGCGTTCTCCAGATTACTGGAGGTGTACAGATTCCTTATACGAAGTTTATCAATGACGAGTTGATTCACTTTAGTAATGCAGACAATATCCGTTCGTTGCCGCATCTGATGGATGGCCTGAAGCCGTCGCAGCGTAAGATTCTCTTTGGCTGTTTCAAGCGTGGCCTCAAGGCGGAGGTGCGTGTTGCACAACTTGCGGGTTATGTTTCAGAGCATGCCGCCTACCATCACGGTGAGGCCTCTCTGACCTCGACAATTGTAGGTATGGCGCAGACTTTCGTCGGTTCAAACAATATCAATCTGCTGACGCCTGTAGGACAGTTTGGTTCTCGACTCATGGGTGGCAAGGACGCAGCCTCTGCCAGGTATATCCATACGCATATGGAGCCGATTATGGAGACGCTCTTTCGTAAGGAGGATCAGGCAATTCTCAATCACATTGATGATGATGGTCTCATTGTGGAGCCTGAGGCGTATCTACCGGTCGTTCCGCTACTGGCAATTAACGGCTGTGTAGGGATTGGCACTGGATTCAGCACGGACATTCCCCCGCATAATCCCGACGAGGTGATTGCGCTCATGCGCGAGCGTCTGGCTGGAACGCGCGAGACTCTTGAGGGACTTGAACTGAAGCCGTGGTGGTTCGGCTTCCGTGGCGCTGTTGCAAAGACAGCCGATGCAACTTATGTGACTCGAGGTCTCTATACATTTGATGATGCAAAGCGTACAGTGACAATTGATGAACTGCCTGTAGGTGTATGGACGAAGGACTACAAGGTATTCCTTGATGAGATGCTGACCGCTGAGCCCAAGGAGGGGGGCACGGCAAAGCAGGTTCTCAAGAGTTTTGATGACCTCTACAATGACGTAGAGGTGAAGTTCGTACTCTATCTGGATGCTGATTACTATGAGGATGCCAAGGCGGACAGTGATGAGTTTGAGAAGCGCTTCAAGTTGTCAAGCAGTTGGAAGACATCTAATATGGTCTGCTTTGACAGTTCTCTCCAGATCTGTCGCTACACAACAATTGGTGATCTTCTGGAGGCGTACTTTGATCCAAGGCTCGGAGCCTATGAGACGCGCCGTCACAAGGAAATGGAGCGTCTGGCTGCAGAGGTTCGTGAATCCGATGCAAAGGCGCGATTCCTGCGTGCTGTCCTTGAGGATACTATGGAACTCCGTCGGGCAACTGACCAGGAAATTGTAGCAGCAATGCAGGATCATGAACTTCCACCACTCTCCGCACCTGAGACTCCCGATTCTGTAGATGCATATGAGTATCTCTTGCGAATGCGGATGGACCGTGTGAAGGCATCGGCAGTAAAGGAGCAGGAGGATGCAGTTGCACGGGCTCAAGAGTTACTCAACAAGCTCGAGGCGACAACGGCATCTGAACTTTGGCTTGAGGATCTGCAGGCTTTTGAACAAAGCTGGCAGAAGCACAAGGTGGCCCGTGGTTCAGAGAAGAAGATGGTCGTTATTAAGAAGAAGAAGTAAGGCTTACATGAACTGACCTAATGGCAAAGTGCGAGTTCCCGCACGGCTCAGATTAGGTGGCTGTGCTAAAGGAACCGGAAGATGACTGATGTCGTCAATATAATATACATAATGGTCCACTGCGCTAAGAATATGAGGAACAGACCAATCAAGTACTTTTTGATTTAGGTCGGCAATCTGTCCCGCAATATCTGTGGATAAGTTGCGACTATACTGATAATAGATTCCTCGCATAATCATTTTTAATTCATCTACGGATTGATCATCAATAACATATCCCTTTGGTTGACTCCGATTAAACACATCGCGCCGTATTCCATTTTGAATAACTTTTAAATTATTTGCAGAAAAGAATACTTGGCTCAGAGGGCTTGTTTCCCAATTACCACGGAGCATATCTGTCTCAAAATTGGGTTCACTCGTTGTTTGATATTTATATCCAGGAAACTCGGAGGGCGCCGAGCCACCGGCAGAACTCTTCGGGTCGATGTTGACACGCCCATTTTGCCCACTGCGGTTGTATGTTGTTAAGGGTAATTCAAAATCAGGAGGATTTCCCTCATTTCGTCCATGGGCATACATTCTTCTACTGGTAGTTTTTTTTCTATTTAACAAATATACAATGCCTGGACGCTACGGAACTGGAAATAGTGGTGTTAAGCAGAACATGGTTGCTACTGGCTACTTTATGCCCGTCTCTTCTCTGATGGGTCAGATCTACACCATCACCTACGGCAGCGGTTCGGGTGGCTCATTCCAGCCGTCCAACTTTACGGCTACGCCCCAGGTTGCGTGGTTTGCGCAGTACCCTAATGCTGCGTCAAATGCGAGCAATCCTTACCAAAGTGCCAACGGCAACCCGTACCTCTCCTCCATCAATAACCCTGGCCAGGGTATCCTGAAGGACCTTGGTAAGACAGTCGTATCAGCGGGCCGTACCTTCCGCAAGATTCAGTTAGTTGCCAACCTGCCAAATCTCTCAGAGACTAAGAATGAGTCACTCTCCACAAACGGTGTTGCGGGCCAGGACCCGTACCAGCTAACGGGTGCAACACCGGTCCAGGATTTCCTCACCGGCTACATCGAGTTCGGTTTCGAAGGTACGGGTACGCCGGCCCCGGTTGTACCGTACGGGCGCGGATAAATAGATTTTCACACGGCGCTTTTAAAACTCCATTGTGAATTTTCTTCCGGCCTCTTTTTTTTTCTAATGGTCTAATATAAAATGACTTCCCTTCTGACTGGTCCTAAGCAGAACAATAACGACCTCGGCTACTTCATGCCTGTATCTTCCCTCCAGGGCATCGTCTATGCCATCAACTTCGGCAGCGGTGCGGGTGGCTCTTTCCAGCAGGGCGGCTTCAACGTGCCTGGTACGGCCACCGTCCAGCAGGCGTACTGGGGTCTTGTCGGTGCGCAGCAGGTGAACGGTGCCAGCGGCCCGTACACGCGTGTTGGCAACCCGTACCTCTCCTCCATCAACGGCCCTGGCGCGGGTCTCCTGAAGGACATGGGTAAGACGGTTGTCTCCGCTGGCCGCACGTTCCGCAAGGTGCAGCTCGTTGTCAACCTGAACAATGCCTCTGAGTCACTTGGCGAGTCTCTCTCCACAAATGGTGTTGCCGGTGTCAACACCTACCAGCAGGCGGGTTTTACGGGCACCGTCACGAACGGTGTACAGGACTTCCTGACGGGCTACATCGAGCTCGGCTTCGAGGGCAGTGGCCCGTCTGCGCCGGTTGTCCCGTATGGCCGGTAAACGATGTGACTTTTTCACAAGGCTATTTTTTTATCCACTGTGAAAAATAGGATAGATGGATCTCGGAATTGATTTCTCTCTTATACTTTACATTCTTGTCGCTGCGCTCCTAGGTATGGGCGTTCCCTATTATTTCTTGCAGTCAGGTAAATTCTATGCAGGTGCAGGCTTCTTACTTGCGGCACTTGCAACCCTGATTTTCTTTGGGCTCCGCTGGTTTAGCGGACTTCGTCTAAATACGAGCTTCTTTGGCGCTACATCCACAACACAGAGTTGGCCTCCGCAGATTAACTATTGTCCGGATTTCCTCAGTTTGAAGCAAGTGGATGCAAATTACTATTGTGTAGACGCAATGGGTGTGAGCAAGTTCCCTCGCTTCACTGACTCAAGTGCTGTGGATACGAGTCATCCTGGAAACTATCTTCCCTTGACCCAGACTAACACAGCCACCCTCTACCAGCCATTATTAATGGCATCAGGACTAACATGGGAGGGCGTATATGACGGTGTTTCATCGGCAAATATCAAGCCGCCTTTTCCTGCGTTTTAAAACGGTCTAAGAGGAACTCTAGAGATAGTCTAGAATGCAGACAAAAGATATATGTCTACATCCCGACCTAGAAGCAAAGCTTCATGCCTGGATTGAGAAACGCCCTACTGCGGCCGCACTGCTCTATGGAGCCCCTGGTGTGGGAAAAACAACCTTGACCTATCGCCTTTTTCATGCAAATGGACTCAAAGTCGTTGAATTTAATGCAAGTCATACGCGATCGGGAACGTCCTTTCGTAAAACAATTCTACCGCTACTTTGTCAAGGAGGTGTACTTGAGCAGATGAGCACGGGAAAGAAGGGGGGTATTGGTGTTCTGCTCGATGAAATCGATGGTCTGAGTTCTGGAGAAAAGGGTGGTTTATCCGAACTGACCACCTATCTACGCGGATGGACACAGGCGAATCCTGGAAATCCGTTGATTTTGATTAGCAATAGTCTTGAAAACCGGTCACTTCTACAAATCTCAAAACTCTGCACGACTTTTGAAGTGGGTCCTGCACCGCGTGGAATTGTTGAGAAGTGGCTTCAGTGTTCACTGCCACCGAGTTGGGAAAAAGGCAGTGAATTATCAGGGGATCTTCGTGCGCTCAAGCGTTATGTTGCTGGTCTTGAAGAGGAGACAGAATTGAGTGATTATCCTGAAGGTGTTTTGCCGATTGCATGGTGGTGTCTCTGGAATCCGTGGCACAGTTGGATTGAACTTGATATTGAGAATAACGAAGGAAATCTTGCAGGGCTCGTAGCAGCAGAGAATCTACCTGAGCGACTCTCTGCCACGGGGCGCGATCGTGCTGAACTCTGGAAGACGTATGTGGAACTCTTTGATTCACTTGCAGAATCGGACCGTGCGGATTATTGGGCTTTCTTCTATCAGTGCTGGAATCTACTGCCGTTTTCTCATGCACTTAAGTTGAAAAACTTAGGACTTCACTTAACTGAGCGCTATCCTGCTGCAGTAGATGCTGTTGTGCCTGAAGCGGCTGGTATGCGCTATACCTCTGTTCTGACACGACAGTCTGGAATGTTTAATGCCTGGAAACTGTTGTGTGAACTTTCAGATTCCCGCGATCTGCCGATTCGGCTAAGTTCTATGGGGGCCGATCTGGAGTTACTTCTAGGAGAAGGTCTCAAGATTGACAGAAAGCGACGCTTGAATAATTTACGATTTAATATGGCGACTGCAGATACGCTTCTTCAGGGGCGGCCTGTTTAGAGTCCGATTTGTATAAGGGGTGAATACTTAACTCGCTCAAGGCCCGCATTGTAAAATAGATAATGAGCCAGAATAATCTCTTCTCCATTTATTTCAAT
>Ga0214164_1001733_pt1 | contig 12074 bp, 9 predicted proteins | sample TroBogepilimnion_13_FD_153003 | JGI IMG/M metagenome (GOLD analysis project Ga0214164, IMG submission 153003) | Freshwater microbial communities from Trout Bog Lake, WI - Practice 03JUN2009 epilimnion v4 | ecosystem: Environmental > Aquatic > Freshwater > Lake > Epilimnion/Euphotic zone ...
AGTCGAGTTGGTGGGTCGAAATGGACGGGATGTATCTCTGACCACTGCATCCACTTACGCCAACATTGATAACCTATCGGCTAACTTTAAGAAACAAATCGAGCAGTATGACCCTGATTCTGCACTTTACAGACAGGAAGTGTTGGCTGAGATATTAGATCCTGAACTAACAGGTATTGTTAAGCGTAAGTGGTTCAAGCTCTGGCCTGCGTTTAATTCTCAGGGCGATGTTATGCCTTTACCTAAGCTAGAGTTTATCTGCATGAGTTTGGACTGTGCTTATACAGACAAGTCACAAAACGATCCTACTGCTTGCTTGGTATTTGGTGTGTTTAAGCCATTAGACGCTCCAATGAGTGTGCTTATATTAGATGCGTGGCAAGATCGCTTACAGTATCCAGACCTCAAGCCAAGGGTTATGGATGAGTTCGAGGTGGTGTATGGTGAAGGCAAAGACAAAAAGCGCATAGAAATGATTTTGGTAGAGGATAAGAGCGCGGGTATCAGTCTTATACAAGACTTACAACGTGCTCAACTTCCTGTCGAAAGCTATAACCCTGGTAAGGCAGATAAGGTTCAGAGGCTTTCAATTGTGGCCAATATCATACGGGCAGGAAGAGTCTGGGTGCCTGAGTCTAGTGTTAACAAGGGATACGTCAGAGACTGGGCAGAAGGCGCCATAAGCCAGATTTGTGCTTTTCCTGATGCAACACATGATGATTACGTTGATGCGCTCACACAGGCTCTTAGGTGGTTGAGGGATGCAGGGTTCTTAAACATAGATCCTCCGCCTAGAGACGACTATGACCCAGAAGATTTAATTGATGCCAATCCAGTTCAAAGGGGTAATCCATATGCTCAATGATCTGATGTATGATCATGAAGGGGCGAAATATTGGGTTAGCGCCAGTACTTTTATTGATATATCGTCATTATTTGAAAATGGAAAACACTGCTTTATGTGGTTCGCCCCACCTTTGGTTGATTAAGTATGTGTAGCAAGGGTACACTCATGTGTAATATTGCGAGGTGCTATGCCCAATCCTAAAGCAAACAAACCCCTGACACTTGAACAAATCAAAGCAGATGCAATTGGCATGGGCATACCTGCCAGAGCATTGCTCGACATGATCTACTCTGGTGGACGCAGTGCTGTTGCAACTACAGCAGGATTGCCTGTTGACATGGCTAACACAGCCATTGGTTTGCATAACATGGCGCGTGACGTCCGTAGGAATAAGTTTGAGGAGTTTGAGCCTGGTACTATTCCAGGAGGCTCTGAGGACATCAAGGGCTTGATCCCTGACTTAGCCAAAGATCCCAACTCTAACCTCAACAAGATGGCTGACTTCGGTGGTAACTTTGCAATTATCCCAGGCGCAGGCACAGCGACGGCTAAGGGCGCCAAGATGCTTGGGAAAGAGATTGCAGATAGGGTTGCTACAGGCCAGAAGTTAATGCCTGGTCCATTTGCTGAGCCACAGATGGCTATGTTCGCTGTCAAGCCCAAGGGTGGTAGTTGGTTGAATCATAGCCCTGAAGGATTTTTAAAAGGACTGAAGTCCGAAAACAGATTGATTAGTCCATCGCTTTTTGAAGGATTTGAGCAGTCGGCAAAAGACCCAACTGATCCATTGCAAGAAAGATCGATTCGTCGTTTGCGTGAGCACAATAATGAGATTGCCGTTAACAAATGGATTGACAAAAATCTAACCAATTACGTTAAAAATGAAATGGGTACTGAGCACGACCCAATACGTAAGTTGGCTGACCAAGGAATAATACACGCTCCAATTGATGATAGCCATATTTCTGGGCCACTTATTTATAACAAAAGAAGAGAAGCAAATTTACCAGAGGAAGGATTTGCTACTACAGAACTTGGTAAGAAATGGGAAACAGCAACTGATAAAAATATTGTAAATATTCCTGTTAAACAATATTTAGATGAAGATAGATATCAAGTAAGAGGTGGTTCTTTGCCTGCTCAATCGTTCAAGACTGAGGAAGAGGCAAATCATTACATGAACCAAGTTAAAAAAGTGTTAGGTGATAAACCGTTTGGTGGTGAAGGTTTAACATTTAATAAAATATTAGAAAAAGATCCTTTTGTTAAAACTGAAATTGGTCCTGTTCATGAAAATCCTTGGTTACTTAAAAAGAATCCAGAAGACATAGTTCATGAAAGTTATGGTTTAAGTAATTTAGGATTTGATCATTTGATCGATGTTCTTAATGAAGATTTGGCAAACGGTCGAATACAACCAGAAGATTTAAAGAACTACAGCATTGATCGAGCAGTTCGTAGAGCGCATGAGTACAACGAGGATATGGCTAAGAAGGCTGAGGAAGCTAAGGCCAAGAAAGTTGAAAACATGGTTGTACACAAAGAGTATCCAAACGGGTACAAGATGGTACAACTGACTAAGCCTGGTGAATTCGCTGCAGAATCTGATGCAATGGGCCACTCTGTGCGTGGATATGAACCACCAAAAGGTCATCCTGACTGGACACCTGAATCTGGTGATAGTGGTTATGATAGTTATGGATTAGGTGGATGGGAAGCAATCAAGAGAGGCGATGCTAAGGTATATTCTTTGATTGACAACAAAGGTAATCCCCATACAACGATTGAAGTTGGAAATGATAAACATCCAATAGGATTTTCTACAAAAGGATATCAATCATTTCCTAATGATTTTGAATATGGTGGAATTGATAAAAAACTACCAGAAGATCAGCATCAAGCCGTTTACAACAGAGCAAAACAAATATTTGATAATCTTAAATATGAAACTCCAATGTCTGTAATGGAGTCATTTAATCAAGCGGCTAATGAAATTGTAGGAAAACCACCGTTAAACATTTCTCAAATCAAAGGTAAAGGAAATGGCAAGGTTGTTGATAAGTACCGTCCATATATAAAAGACTTCTTGAATTCAGGTAATTGGGGTGAAGTCAATGATTTGCATAATGTTGGACTGCAAGAGTTAGGTGGACCAATTGATGGTGGCGCTGAACTGATACCTCACGCCGAAAAGTTTGGTCTAAAGCTACCACGATTCATCACTAACAAAGAAAGCTCAGATCTTTATGGACACCATTTAGATACTGTAGATAATCCTAATCCCTCAATACCTGAATCGCTTAAAAAGTATCAAGGTCAACCTGAAGGTCAACCTACAAGTACACCTGAAGGTATACCTACAACTCCACCTGAAGGTCTAGTTAAAGGTGGACAAGTTAAGAGCAAGGTTCATGTATCTGATGACCCAGACATGATGCGACACGAGATCGAAATGAAAGATGGCGCTAGGAAGTTTGCAGGCGGTGGGATTGTGGACAAGATGATTGGCAAAGGAGTATCAAAACTATTCTCTGCTGTGGATAAGACCGCGGCTGAGTTGCCAAGGAGTAAGGGTACGGGCAAAGAGTTCATCATTGAGCTTAGCAAGAAGCCCGGCGTAAAGAAGGCTGAACTGGCAGACAGAAACTTGCACGAGATCAACGATTTGCCTAAGATGACTAAGGATGAGTTCCAAGCTGAACTTGCTAAACGTCCTGTGCCAAAAGTATATAAAAAAATATTGAGTAATGACGCAGAACCTTTACAGATTATTAAACACAATCCTGATAGCATACTAGACGACAAACACTGGGTTGTCGATAGCAATGGTGAACCAGTCACAGCCCATCCATTCCCATCGAGAGAGGATGCTGAATCTCATATTGAAAATCATGAGATAGATGAGAATCAGACACACCATGAGGGTTTTAAGCTTCCTGGTGGTAATAATTATCAGGAGCATTTGTACAAGCATGAGCCAGAAGGACAACCACCTTTTGTGGCAAATGAACATCATTTCGGTGCTGAGCCTAATGTATTAGCAAGTGCTCGAACAGTTGACCGAAGAACACCTGATGGCAAGAAAATCTTACATGTTGAGGAGATTCAATCTGATTGGCATCAGGATGGACGTAAGTATGGTTATAAGGACTCAAATCCAGAAGCAAAAATAGAGCAATTAAAAGAACTAAAACAAACATTTGATGATCTTAACAAGCGCAGAAGAATTTTGCATGAGCAAGCTTTAAGAGAGCCAGAGGCAGGACTAAAATTTGAAAGTTTGATGGAAGAAGCAAATGGAATAACGCCTAAATTGCTTGAATTAAATAGTCAGATGTATGATCTTGATCATTTGACAAGACAAAATATAAATGCAGTACCAGACGCTCCATTCAAAAATAATTGGGAGCACATGGTCAGCAAGGACTTAGTCAAACACGCTATTGACAATGGGTATGACGGCATAGCATTGACCCCCGGGAAAGAGCAGGCAGATAGATATAGCTTGGCTAAGCAAATAAACAAGCTTATTTATGTTGACACTGCTTCTAGAACTGGTAAGTTTGGTGAGCATTTACATGGAGAGCCAACAGCGGGGAAGCTACAAGCTTTTGATCATCGTGGAAATAAAGTAATTGATGAAGATATTAATCCACATGAATTACCTGATTACATTGGGAAGGAAGCCGCTAGTAAACTGCTTGAATCCAAGCCTTTTGATGTAAGTGAAAATAGTGGATTTGATGGCAATCGTTGGAGAGAGTTAGCAAATCAAGATTTGAATATTGGTGGCGAGGGCATGAAAGCCGCATACGACAAGCGCATCCCCAACACCTTCAACGACATTGGCAAGCCATACGGCGCTGAGATGAAGCTTAATGAGTTACCAGTATTAAATAGTGGTAAACATTACGCAAACAGAACAATCGAGGGTGATAGTTTTAATGTCATGGATGGTAATGACAACATAATTTCAAGCCATCCAACGCAACAAGAAGCAAACATAAAAGCTAGAGAACTAAACTCTACTCCTCTTCATTACATGGAATTCACACCAGAGATGAAACAAAACGTAGCCACAGAAAGTTTACCTGCCTATGCAGATGGTGGACAAGTAAAACACCCAGGCTTCATAAACCCATCTTTAAAGCTTGCTAACGGGTCTGTCACACTCAATCCTTTAGAGTTTATGCCAAACTATCAAAGGGGCGGTAAAGTCCACGTAACAGACGATTTGGACATGATGAGGCATGAGGTTCATATGGCAGGCGGTGGATCATTAACTAATAATGTCCTCAAGAAAGTTGGTCAATTTATAACCAAGGCCGAGAAAGTACCTGCTGTTCCTTTGAGCATACCAAGATCTACTCCAAAAACTTTAGAAGATATTGACAAAATTGCTACGCGAGTTGCCAAGCAGATGATTGGTGAGCACGTTAGGCCTGAGAACTCGACTAAGACGGTTAATCTTGCAGGAAGATCAATGAGGGAGAGCGAAAGGCTTAAGGGCCTTCCGTATCAGATACAACCAACTGGAACCGCTCAAAAGGCAGACGCATATACACCACAAATTGGCGATGTGAATGTAGCTATTCCTGGAGACCAAACTATTTCTGATTCAATCTTGCGTCATGCAGGAGATATAGAAGACATCAACTCTATACAGGAAGGTGGTTCAAAATATGGACTCGGCAAAATGTCGCTTGAGCATCCATTATTTTGGGCCTCTGGTGAAGATCCCGCTCAAATGGCGCAAGATAAGATTACAAGATTAGCGGGTTATTACGAACCAAGCCGTGTCATTGGTCAGCATTTGGGTATGGGTCCAGTAGCTAACAACTTTGCTATGCATTTAGCAGATGCAAACCTTCGTGCTACTGATTTGTCAAAGATGAAACCAGAGCAGATGTATAGCTTTGATAACATCATTGCTAATGGCTATGTTAAGAAAAATGCTAAGACTGGTGAGTATGAGCACATTAATTTTCCGCATTGGCCTGGTATAGCTGATCCAGAAAGCGCATACAAAGCTATGCAAGAAGATCCAGAGTTACGTAAATGGTACAACAGTAGGATGAAAACTCCTGACATTACCAGTGCTCATGGATTGCCAAATGGATTGGATATTCAATGGGCCATTACAGAGCCTGCACTGCGTAACATGGAGGTTAATTTAACTGGATTTTCTGCGGGTAAGATGGTTCCGGGCGCTGAATTAACAGACACGGCTAATCACAATACTTATAACAAAGGCATTCAAGGATTGGCATTGCAGCCACAGACCCCTCCTGCGCCATTTGAAATTACATTTCCAGATGCTACTCAACACGTTAGATCGACTAAGAATCCTACTGACTTTACTGGAACCATACAAAAAGTATTTCCTCACCAATTGGTTGATGACCAATATTTAAATGAAGTCGGACAATACAACGACTTAATTAAAAAATATACAGGTCAGAAAAAGGGTGGTAGGGTTAAAGCTAAAAAGGCAAATAAAAAAGCCAATGTTCAAATAACTGACAACATAGAAATAATGCGTCACGAATTAAGTACAAGAGGATAAACATGGCAACACAAATGCCCATTGAACAAGACTATGGCCGTAACATTGACGGCATGGAAATGACTGAGAACGAAGACGGCTCGGTTGAATTTGATATGCCTCCAGAGGATATGGAACTTGAGGAACTGGCTGATGGTTCTGTTATTGTTCATGACCCAGACTTTAAAGGACCATCGGAGGACAAGAAGTTCTACGAAAACTTGGCCGAGGTATTTGATGTTAAAGGATTGGCGCTTGAGTATGCAGACCTTATTGAAAAAGATAAGGAAGCGCGAAAACTAAGAGACAAACAATATGAAGATGGTATTAGGCGTACTGGCATGGGTAATGATTCACCAGGCGGTGCGACGTTCTTTGGAGCTTCCAAGGTAGTTCATCCTGTGATGGCTGAGTCTTGCGTAGACTTTGCGGCCAGAGCCATTAAAGAAATGTTTCCACCTGATGGGCCAGTGAAGACAAAAATATTAGGTGATGTTGATAAAGCCAAAACCGAACGTGCGGAGCGTAAGGTAGAGTTTATGAATTGGCAGATCACTGAGCAGATTGAGGAGTTCCGCGACGAACAAGAGCAGTTATTGACCCAACTTCCTCTTGGTGGTTCACAATACTTCAAGATGTGGTATGACGACGATAAAAAACGCCCTTGCGTAGAGTTCTTGCCAATTGATAGAGTTATTGTACCGTTCGCTGCGTCCAACTTCTACACTGCTCAACGGGCTACAGAAGTACACGAAATTACAGAGTGGGAAGTTAAAAAGCGCATCAAGTCTGGTATGTATCGTGATGTTAATTTAATACGTGCCACAATGGAGCCAGAGCTTACTGGGCCACAAAAAGCCAACAACAAGATTGAAGGCAAGCGCTATGAGGACAACGAAGATGGAGTTAGACGTTTTTATCATTCATATGTATGGTTAGAGTTTGAAGACGATAAATATACAGATGGGGATATGGCACCTTACATATTAATGATTGACGCATTAGACCACGAGGTTGTTGGTTTATACAGAAACTGGGAGGACGGCGATGAAACAAAAACCAAGCTTGACTGGGTGGTGGAATTTAAGTTCATTCCGTGGAGAGGAGCCTATGCAGTTGGCCTCCCTCATCTCATCGGTGGCCTTAGCGCCGCTCTTACTGGTGCTTTACGCGCTTTACTTGATACTGCACATATCAACAACTCTGCTACTATGCTTAAGCTTAAGGGTGCTAAGGTTAGTGGTCAATCTCAACAGGTCGAGGTTACGCAAGTTGCGGAGATTGAAGCAGGGCCAGGTATCAACGATATCAGGCAAATTGCTATGCCTATGCCTTTTAATCCTCCTAGCCCTGTTTTGTTTGAGTTGCTTGGATGGTTAGATAACGCGGCTAAGGGAGTTATAACCACTGCTGAGGAGAAGATAGCTGACGTCACAGCGCAAGCGCCTGTAGGTACCACACAAGCCCTTATTGAGCAAGGATCTGCCGTATTTTCAGCCATCCACGCTAGGTTGCATCAATCTCAAGCTAGGGTCCTAAAAATTCTTGGCAGACTTAACCGTTGGTATTTAGATGACCAAAGGAAAGGCGAGATTGTCAAAGATTTGGAAATATCCAAAGAAGACTTTGAGCGCAACACAGATATAGTGCCGGTTTCAGACCCACATATTTTCTCTGAAACGCAAAGGATGGCGCAATCTCAGGCTGTTATGGCGCTGATGGACAAATACCCTGCACAGTTCAATCAAAAGGTTGTGATTGAGCGTTTTATGAAACAGATGAAAGTACCAGGACTCAATGAGTTAATGGTTGAAGAGGCCGAGCCTAAGAAACAAAACCCCGCGGATGAGAATGTGGCCATGTCACTGGGTCAAGCGGCTAACGCATACCCTGAGCAAGACCACTTGGCTCACATTCAAACGCACTTTGATTTTATGCAAAACCCATTATTAGGTGCCAATCCTATTATTGCTAATGGGTTGGTCATACCTATGATTGACCATTTAAAGCAACACATGACTATGTGGTATTTACAGCAGATGAATGGTTATGCAAATAAGGACGACAAGAAACAATCTATTCAATACCAAGATCCTAAATTTACGGCGCAGATTGACAAGATTTTTGCTTTGGCATCTCAGCACGTGGGAATGGATCTACAAAACAAGATCTTTGCCCAACTGATGCCTGATTTTCAACACTTGATAGAACTAAGGCAACAAGCACAACAACAGGCGCAACAACCTGATGCAGATGCACAGGCGCTTATTCAGACATCAATGGCCGAGACACAACGTAGAACTGAGCGTGATAAGCAAGAAATGGCGCTCAAGGGTCAGCAAATGCAAGCTACAACTCAGATTGCACAGGCCAAATTGGCAAATGAAAAACAAAATGTACAGAGTCAGAGGGAGTTGGACATAGCCATCAACTCTACTGACAATCTGACTAAAGAGCGAATAGCTTCGGCGCAACTGACAAGGGACGCCGCCAAGCTTCAGCAAGAGCAGTATGACACTGCAATTTCGCTTCAAAATGAAGCACAACGACACTTAGGAGGTGATCATGGCCAGTGAAAATGAGCAAAAGGGTATTGATGTGCCCCAACACAAGCGTATAGCGCAAGGCGAAAAGCTTGATGGGACAAGTTATACACCCAAGGGTGGATCTGAAGGCAAGAAAAGCCCATTAGAGCAAGCTAAAAAGAAGAAATGAGTAAGTTCATCGGAGATCTAATCAGCGAAATTAAGACAGAACAACTTGATATGGCAGTTTCATTGGCAAATGGTAACGCTATCAATTGGGAATCTTATCAACGTATGGTTGGGATGAACATGGGACTACAAAAAGTCTTGGATTTAATTGAACAAAAATTAGAAGAGGAAGAAAAATAATGAGTGATATTGACTTGGCATGGGCTTTTCCAGAGGTAGAACCTGGTGTAGAGCCTTTGGGAGCACGAGTATTGGTACAACTTAGAAGAACTAAGAAAAAAATGACTGCGTCTGGCATTATTTTGGCCGAGGAAACTCGAGAAACCGAAAAATGGGCAAACATGGTTGCAAAAGTATTGGCTATTGGCCCATTGGCCTACCGTAACCGTGACACGATGGCTTCTTGGCCTGAAGGTTCATGGGTAAAGGTGGGAGATTTTATTCGCGTTCCTAAATGGGGTGGGGATAGATGGGAGGTTCCAGTTCCTGGAGAAGACAAGAATGAGGATAAGGCGCTATTTATGGTGCTAAACGATCATGAAGTCATATCTAGGGTTAAAGGCGATCCGTTAGCAATGGCGGAATATGTGTAAAACGTGCAAGATTACCGTAAAGAGGGAAAAGCATGACTGAAGTAATAGAAAAACCAGAAGAAGAGATAAAAGTTAAAGAGGAAGTTGATGGTTCGGTGGTCTTTGACCTACCCGAAAGCATGGCACCCCAAGATGAGTCTATTGACGAAATCAAGGAGCCTAAACAAAAAGCATCCCACGACGATGATCACCCAGACGACACAGATGAAGTGCGTCAGGAAAAGATTAACCGCAGAAAAATGCGTCGCCAAAGGGCTAAACAAGACAACGCCGAGAAGGATGTCCAACTTCAGCAACTTAAGCGACAAAACGAAGAGTTAATGCAACGCCTATCTCAGGTTGAGCGTAAGACTCACGGCGCAGAAATAGCTCGGGTTGATAAGGCAATTGAAGACCAAGAACTTAGGCTTCAATACGCTCGTCTCAAGATAACAGAGGCAACAAGCTCCAGTGATGGGGAGGCAATGGCGAAGGCTCAAGATTTACTTTATGAGACACGCCAACAGTTGGATGCCCTGAAAAACTTGAAAAAGCAAGCCTCACAACAACCTGCACAAAAACAAAACATTCCAGACCCACGCTTACAGCGCAATGCCTCAGAGTGGATGGAGCGTAATAGTTGGTATCGACCAGACGCCCCAGACGAGGATAGCGAAATAGCTAAAGTCATTGATAAACGTCTTGTGGAAGAGGGTTGGGACCCAACTAGGCAAGAATATTGGGAAGAATTAGATAATCGCTTGCAAAGGCGTCTACCGCATAGATACAATACAGATACAGACGATGAACCTGTAGTTAGACAGCGACCAAGAAACGTGGTAGCAAGTAGCGGACGCGAATCATCTTCGGCAGGCGCAGGCCGAAATTCTTATACTCTTACTCCTGAACAGGTAAGAGCTATGAAGGATGCGGGATTCTGGGATGACCCAGTAAAACGCACAAAAATGATCAAGCGATACGCATCAGAAGCCCGTTTAACAAGGAGTAACTAATTATGGAATCACGTTTAAAAAAATCTTTAGATGCAGGCGGTAGACAGAATCGTGCTCAGCAAGATGAATCCCGTCAGGCACCAGAAGAAAAGTTCGTCTCAACGCAGGAACGTCGCAAGATGTGGAGTGATGAGTGGACACAAAGAGCATTGCCAGATGTCCCTAAGATCCCTGGTTGGCATTTGTGTTGGTTGTCTACAACTAATTCATATGACAGCATTGACAAAAGAATTCGTATTGGGTACGTACCAGTGAAAGCCGAAGAGGTACCAGGATATGAAAACAACAAAGTCAAAGCAGGTGAGTTTGTAGGCTATATAGCTTGTAATGAAATGTTGCTGTTTAAGCTACCAATGGATGTGTATCAAGATGCGATGACACATTTCCATCATGATGCTCCGCTAGAGGAGGCGAATAAAATTCGTCAACAGGCAGAGTCTTCAGTGGGAAGAGACAGTAACGGCAAGTCATTAGGCCGAATCGAAGGTGACGGTATTGGCAACATTGATGAACCGCTTTCCGCACCCGTATTTTCAGGGTAGGCAAGTTTAAAAAAGGAGTTTTCATGTCTAGTACATTGCAAGCTTTCGGTTTACGCCCTTCGTTCCATCCCTCCGGCTTGGATCGTGCTCAGGCGTTAGCAGGAGGCATCACTTCTGGTTATTCTTCAAATATTTTGAAGGGACAACCAGTACTTTACTCTTCTGGAGTAATCGTTCCCGTTACAACCACAGGCGCTTGGTCTGGGGCTTTTTCGGGTGTTTCATGGACTGATACCACAGGACGTTTCCGTGTAAGCAACTATTGGCCTGCCAATACAAGTTTTATCACTGGATCGTGCGTAGCTTATTTTTATAACGATCAAAACATCGTTTATGAAATTCAAGCTGACGGATCTATGGCTCAAACCACAGTCGGTCAAGGTTTTAACTTCACTAACTTAACTTCTGGCTCTACAACCACAGGATTGTCACAATGTACCCTTGGTGCATCGTCATATGTTGGTTCTAGCGCCGCGGGTCAAATGCGTGTTGTGGACCTCTCGCCCGCGCCAGGCAATGCTTGGGGCGATTCCTATACCATCGTACGTGTGGTTAACTCTGCTTCTCAGTTCTTCGGATCTGTGAATTCTTTATAAGGGGTAAATTATGGCCGCACCAATGCGAAGTACGGACTTTAGAAGTATCGTTGAGCCTATTCTTAACGAATGTTTTGATGGCGTATATGATCTTCGTGAAGACGAATGGTCACGTGTTTTCCGTGAACAAGAAGGTATTCCAAGGAATTACCATGAAGAGCCAGTCCTTTATGGATTTGGCGCCGCACCACAACTCCCTGATGGCACACCAGTGTCATACCAACAGGGTGGAGTGTTATTCCTAC
>Ga0214164_1001735_pt1 | contig 12066 bp, 13 predicted proteins | sample TroBogepilimnion_13_FD_153003 | JGI IMG/M metagenome (GOLD analysis project Ga0214164, IMG submission 153003) | Freshwater microbial communities from Trout Bog Lake, WI - Practice 03JUN2009 epilimnion v4 | ecosystem: Environmental > Aquatic > Freshwater > Lake > Epilimnion/Euphotic zone ...
AGCAACCCTACTAACACCCCATTGCAGTTAAAGGTTGCCAATGCTTTAAATACCTTAGGAGTAGCCCCTACGCATGTGTTAAATATTGATGCAGGAGACCCCTACCAGATGGGAGGATTTATGTTTAATAGCTTACCACTAAAGGCATATTCTTCATGAACCCAACTAAATACAAAAACAACATAAGGACTGTATCGGGTAACGTAACCCCATACCCGGACGATGTTGTTTTAAATGTAGATAGTACCAAGGGCATGTGCACCATCTATCTAAACAATTACGTTCAAAACTACTGGTCCACTACCTGGCGTTTATACATCAACGATGTTGGAGGCATGGCCAGGACAAACAATATCATCATAGTAGCACCTACCGGTTATTCTATCAATGCTTCATCCTATGTATTAATAAATACCAATGGAGCAGGAGGCTTGTGTATAATAGGCGATAACAATAACTTCATCTGGACTGACACTAACGGCAATAGAGATATTTACGACTCAGGATGGACCGAGCTGCTGGGCTTTGCCTTTATCAACGACACTAGCATAAGGCCTCAGTATAGGATTGTTAACAAGAGCATGTACTTTAGAAATAACTGGATTATTCCTATTGTTGGCACCGTACCTGCAAACCCATCCCATTATTTTCAAGAGCCAGGAGGTTACTATAGTTACGATATTTACGAAAATAGCGCACCTTACGTCAATAGCAATATACCCTACCAAGGAGTTGTTTTAAATGACTCAGGTAAGATATTGTTTAATAAAGGAAACCCATCCGTAATAAACAGCAGCCATGCACCGGACAGCGACTATGTGAGTGAGGTTACAATAGGTTCAAGGAGACTGAGGAACTACGGAGATGCTATAATAACTACCTTCCTGTACTACACCTCAGTTGCTCAGATAGGCATAACGGCCGATGGAGTTCTATTTATCAATACGTTGAGTTACTTAGAACGTGGCCCACTATCAGGATGGAACGGACTAGGCACCTCTAACCTACGCAGGTTAACTTCCCAACCTTTAAACGGAATTGCCGCAGTAGCGCAGATGAACGTTAATTCAGACTACTTCGACCCTGAGGATTATATAGTAGATGCCTTAGGAAATGTAGCAACGCAAATATCTAATCCTACTACGGCTGCTTTGCAGTTAAGGAACTATAATGTAAAGATTCAGCCTTCGGCAGGTAACGTCTATCATGCACTAAGTATTGATGCAGGTAATCCTTATCAAGTTGGTGGCTTTCAATATAATAGTAATTGTTTAAATGCGTATCTTAGCAAAAATTCTAATCCTCACAGTTAAGACCTTTATTTATGAAGATAGACCCATCAAAAGATATACCAACAGCAGCCTCAAAAAGTGAGGACTGGATTGAGTGGCATAAGGAATTAATTAGTAACTTAGGGGCAACACAAGCTAATGCTTTATTTTTAAAGGCATGGCGATTGAGAGGGAGCCAATCGGCTAACACCCTAGATTTAAGAACTTACCTCAAGGACAATGGCATAACCATTTCTGAGAGCGCATGGGATAAGGCAGTTGATGTTGGTGCTGGTGCATTTGGGAGTATATCTGATATATTCAAGATGGGCAAGTACGCATCTATTGCGATTGGAGTAATAATTATCGGAGGGCTTGCGGTAGCCGTTTATAATGTTGCCAAGAACCCTGTTGCGAGTGCTAAATCTGGTGCTAAATTGTTAGTTTGATATGGAAAAGAGATTTAAAATCATATTGGGTAGTTTAATCGGAGTAGCAGGGCTAACCGGTTATTTGCTTTACAGACGTACCCAACAAACCAAGCTGTATAATAACATCAACGATATTCTTGATGCTAAGGTAAAAGACCCTAACGCTATGGCTGGTGGTCAAACCATACTACCTCAGAGTGCATATAACGCACTTCCTGACGGAGTGTACCCTATCAAGGTAGGAGACCCAGCGAGTAAGAAGGTTTACGATATTCAGCAGATGTTAAATAGGAACTTTGGAACTACCTTAGACTTAGATGGTAAGTATGGAGAGAGTACCTGGCAGGCCATGTGTAAGAACATCTGGAACACCAGCATATTCACTACCACAGCAACAGACTGTTACGACCTAGATTTTAATGGGTTGCACAAGAAATACATCACCCAGGCCGACTATGAAAAGGTAAAGGCAGGGAAATAAGATTAGGGGAGACCCAAAAGGAACTTGTCATTAAGGCAGGTATTAAGTTTAACAAATAAAAACAAAACAAAATGGAAATGCACAATCTAGTAAACGAAGTTAAGACAAACGCAATCGGTGCGGTTGTTGGCGGTGCTTTGGGATTTTATGTAGCTAAAAAATACGGAAAATTCGAGCACAAAGGAATGTTAGCTTTAGGAGCTTTAGTAGGAGTAGCAGTAGGAACTGTAGCTCAAGCTAAATTTTTTCCTAAGGTGGCTTTACCCACTATTAAATAATATGTGGACCGGTAAAAATTGAGCCATAGGGGATAAACTCAGATGGCTCAATTTTACTTAACTTAAAAACATAAGATGGCAACATTTGATAGTGCAATAGGATATATTCAAAAGGCTGAAGGAGGTCTGAGCAGGGCTGTTACTGATTCTGCATCGGCTAACCCTAGTCCTTATGTTGTTAATGGCGTTTCGGGATGGCATACCAACAGAGGTATCACCTGGGGCACGTTTCAGCAGATGGCTCCTATAGTAGGTTATTCAGTCAACCAAGATAACTTTATCAATATGCCTGATTGGATATGGCTAGGTATTTATAAGCAAGGGTATTGGAACCCTATTCATGGAGATGACTATAACAGTCAACCTATTGCCAACGCAGTAGTTGATTTCGCTTGGGGCTCAGGCATAGGAGGTGCTACTAAGCAGGTGGCTAAGTTCTTAGCACAGAACGGAGTTAGCGGAGGTAACGCAGCACAGAACGCCCAAGGCATGAACCAGTTGGTAGTGAATAATGGGGAGAATAAGACGTTCAACGACTTTATAGATTTTAGAAAACAGTTCTTCGTTGGCCTCAACCAACCAGCCAATCAAAAAGGATGGCTCAGCAGGATGGACACGTTAAGGACTCAGGGGCTAAGCCTAATTACTGAAGGAATACAAGAGGTGGCTCAGACAGTAGAGGCTACGGCAACGGAGACAGGGCAGCTAGTTAAACAGAATGTTTGGATTCAAGGAGGCATAACACTATTGTTCATCTTTTCCTTGAACTTTATATATAACAGGTTTAAAAAGTAAAAACACATGGAACAGGATAACACAATGGGCCGAGCCCTAGAGATACAAAAGAAAAAAAACAAAAGAAGGAAGGATAACCTTAACAGAGCCAACACGTCTAACATGGATGGTGAGCTTCAAGATTTTGACGTGTTGACCGGTATGAGCGATATGCGTAAAAACTTCGTTGAGAATGGGGATTTTTACCCTTTTAACGGAGATGGAGCTCAGGAGCCAAGAAAGGTAGGATTAACTATTGAGACGGTTAACAACACCTATAAGGACACCACCTTAGACACCGATGAGTTTGAGCCTAAGTCTAACGCTTGGGGGTTGGGAGATTTATTTGCAGGTAACATAGGAAAAGAAAAAGCCGACACCGAAAGGATTAAGGCTGAGGCACAGAAGGCTGCTGCTGAGGCATTGAGCAAACCGGATGATACCACAGCTAAGTTGTTAGAAAAGATTAAAACACCATCTGACACAGCACCAGAGAAAAAGCCTGGTTTGTCATTAGGGGCTAAGATTGGAATAGGCTTCGGCATAGTGGCTGTATTGACTATTGGAACTATATTGATTGTTAGGGCAACAAGAAAAAAATAAACCTTATGACAAAAGCCGACTGGGATAAACTAACTATTGATGAGAAAATCACTAGGATAGACGAAAAGGTTACTAGGATGCAGTACATGAACTACATAAGGACCGGGGTAATCATATTAGGCTTTTTAGGTATTGGAGCCTTGATTCAGTCTAGGACAGCTCCGCTTATCAAGAACTTTAAGTTGATTAAATAAGTTTTGTTATGAAGCCAGGAGCAATAGTAGGCATAGGAGCCCTTTTAGGACTTACAGGATTAGGGTTTTGGCTTTATAGTCAATATTCTAAACTTATGGACTATACTTGGAAAATTAGAGGCTACCACTTGAACAGCCTTGGCCTAGACAAAGGGGATATTAACCTTTATCTTGACTTTACTAACAAGAGTAATTTAAAGTTTACAATAGATACTAACGTGACAGATGTTTACATGAATGGTAAGTTCTTAACTACCATCAAGAACTATAGTCCGATAACTATTGAACCCAACTCTACCACCACCATAGGGTTAAACGTAGTTTTTAACACCGGGGATGCCTTAAAAGTAGTTGGAAACAACTTTCAGGATATAATTGCTAAGAGTCCAAACGTAAAGGTTAAGATGGATATTTTGCTTAATGTAACGCTCTATGGAATACCGTTTAAGATTCCTATTGTCGTTGACACTAATTTGCACGATATGACCTCCTAATTATTCTTTTTTTTATTATCTTTATGGCTTAAACTTTAAAACCTATAAGATATGTTTGGCGCATTATTCGACATGGAAGGGCAAGTGAGTGACACCATCACCTCGGCCTTAGAGAAATTTCAAGAAGAGACACAGTTACCATTTGAAAAGTTGTTTATCCTTATTAGGCTCAGTAAGCCCGATGAAGATGGAGAACGTAAACCGGTATTTGTTTTGTGTACACCTTCACCAGAGGGTAAGCCTTCTGTTATTAGAACTGTTACATTAAAAGAAATCTTAGGATAAAACCGTATGAACCAGACGCTTCAAAATGTTACTTTCGTTTCGAACACTAATGTATATGGAGTAAAATCTGGGGATAACATATTAAATGTTGATAGCTCCTTCGGGCCTATCACCATTGTTTTACCTAACATCATCAACTCAGGCTTAGACTATCAATCCAAGGTTATAAGTATTAATGACGTAGGCGGTATGGCTGGGGTGAACCCCATCACTATCATAGCCTCTAGCAATACGGTTAACGGAGGTCAGTCTAGTGGCATTAACGTCAACTTCGGTACGGCTCAGGCCATACCATCCGGGCAGAGTCAATGGATAGTGAACCTATCAACAGACAATAGCAAAGGTAGTATATCTGGCTCAGGGGCTTCGCCTCAGATTGCTGTATGGAGTGGAACTACTAACATTGTTGGATTATCAGCCTTGACAGGTAACACCTATGGACTAGGGGTAGGTACCAACGCTAGCTTAAGCAATAGAGTTAGCGTACAGGTTAATCAAGCAGCAGGTTACTATAGGATATATAACTCAGCCGCTTCAGGAACGGCAGGTAGCTATGCCCACGCAGGTTACATAATGACTAATGACGTAGGTAACTCAGCAGGATTTACCATCAACAGTAGCACAGGGTATGCCGTTTCTAACAACGTTTTGTTGCAGGATTCGGCCACTATCTTACAGTCACAAGGAGGACCACTATCTTTATATGCCAACAATGGCACCATAGGGGAGATTCTTTTCTCTACCGATGCCAATGGTTACGAAAACTGGCGCATAGACCAATATGGTAACTTAACCAATATTCAAAACGATGGCTCGGCTCAGATTCACCTCAGGGCTGTAACACCTCTAGCAGGAACGTCACCTATTAAGTTGACTAACGGCACTAACCTGTTAACTACTACTGAGACCGGAGTATTCGAGTATTCGAATAACGTACTTTATTTTACCCCTAACACTAGCAGGTATCAGTTTGCCTACCTAGATGGAGGGCAGACCTTCACCTCGGCTACATGGAACGGTTCAGTTATAACAACTCAGTACGGAGGCACAGGCCTAAGTTCTTATACGGCTAATGGAATTATTTACGCATCAGCTACTAACACGTTAAGTCAGTTACCTACAGGAACCACAGGTCAGATGTTGGTTAGTCAAGGAGCAGGGGCACCTCCACAATGGGTTAGTGTTACTACAGGAGGTACGGTAACTGCTTTTAGTTTCACGAACTCTAACGGATTCACAGGAGTTGTTACTAATCCTTCCACGACACCTAACTTAACTCTAAGCACGTCAGTCTCAGGAGTTATAAAAGGCTCTTCAGGTGCCTTGGTGGCTGCAACGAACTCAGATATAACAGGCTTCGGCTTGACAGGCTTCGTTAGTGGCCCTGGCACAGTTACCTCAGCAGACACCATCTTAACTGCTTTTGAAAAGATTAACGGCAACGTAGCCCTATTGTCAGGTGCTTTGATTTATAAAGGCATGTGGAATGCCTCAACTAACACGCCTACCTTAACAAGTGGCACAGGCACGTCAGGATATGTTTACATCGTTTCTGTAGCAGGTTCAACGAACCTAGATGGCATAACGGAATGGAACGTAGGAGATTGGGCTGTATTCAACGGAACGGTATGGCAACGTCTAGCAGGAACGCCTACCAACGTAGTTTCTGTATTCGGTAGGGTAGGGGTAGTTACAGCTCAGGGCTCGGACTACTCAGGCATCGCCATGACTGGCGTTGCTTCATACAACGGAATGGTTGTTACGGCTAACACAGGGGTGATAACTACTGCAACATGGAACGGAACGGCCGTAGGACCAACTTACGGAGGTACTGGACAAACTACATATACCACAGGCGATATACTTTATTCTTCGGCTACTAACACATTAAGTAAGTTAGCCATCGGCTCAACCGGTCAGGTATTGACTGTTTCAGGGGGAGTACCTACCTGGGCAGCCGTAACGGCAGGAACGGTTACTTCTGTTTCTGTAAATACTAACCAAGGGGTGAGCGGAACGGTTACTAACCCAACTACCACACCAGCCATAACATTGAGCCTAGGTGCGCTAACAGGCGTTACCTCCGTAAATGGATTAGTTATTACCTCTAACACAGGCGTTATTACGACAGGTACTTGGAATGGTGGAGTTATTGCAGCAGGTTACGGAGGCACAGGCCTAAGTTCGTTTACTCAGTATGGCATGTTCTATGCCCCTACTATATCTACTTTTGGACAACTACCTTTAGGAACGTCAGGACAGATTTTAGTGAGTCAAGGAGCAGGAGCAGCCCCACAATGGACTACTTTAACCACAGGAGGTACTGTTACATCGGTTAGTGTAACTACTAACCAAGGGGTGAGTGGAGCTGTTACTAACCCAACTACCACACCTGCTATAACATTGAGCCTAGGTGCGCTCACAGGAGTTACCTCTATCAATGGATTAGTTATTACGGCTAACAACGGAGTTATAACTACCGGTACATGGAACGGTACGGCTATAGCTAATGCCTATCTAGCCAACAGCTCAATTACTATCAATGGAAATACAGTAAGCCTAGGAGGTAGTACAACTATAACGGCCAACACCCCTAACAACCTTTCGGTAGATAACTCTACGTTGCAGTTTGCAACAGGAACGACCTGGAACGGTAGTGCGGCCAACACCATCTCGGTTAAGAACTTAGGCATAACAAATGCTCAGATAGCTAACAGCGCTATTGACTTAACAGCTAAGGTTACTAACGCTTTGCCAATAGCCAACGGAGGCACTAACATAACGACCTATACCACAGGAGATATACTTTATGCTTCAGCAACAAACGTATTAAGTAAACTCGGCATTGGCTCAACAGGCCAGGTATTAGGAATAAGCGCAGGAGTACCTTCTTGGGTAAGTGCTTCTGGTTCTTCATGGTCTTTGATAGGTAACTCAGGAACCACAGCAGGAACAAACTTCTTGGGTACAACAGATGGAACAGACGTAGTTATTAAGGCTAATTCTGTAGAAATAGGAAGGTTCTTAAGTGGTGCAGGATTTAGAGTTACTGGAGCATCTAGTGTATCTACAAATTATTCTTTCCAAGTTAAAAACTCTTCAGGTAGTGTAGGGTTTGCAGTAACAGATGGTAAGAATGTAGCATTAAATGGAGCATATAACAATAGTAGTACTTTGTTAACTTTTAATGGATTAGGAAATAGTTCTAGTACATTTGCTTTTGTAGCAAATAATACGAGTAGCGCCAACACTGCATTATTAGACGATACAGGTACGCTAGGATTGATAGGTGGTTTAAATATTGGCTCTTCGGCAATGACAGGACTTAGTTCTAATACTAATTCAGGGGTTATTAATATTTACGCTGGAAGCAACAGCGTAATTGCTCAAACAGTATGTAATTCGGTAAGTGGAGGTAAAGGATATTTTGGTTCGGCAGGTAGTGCTTATTCTAATGCGTTTGGCACTTCAAACTCTACATACATATTAGATTTGAATGGAAAAGATATAAATATTAGAGGCACAGCAAACATTAATTTAGGAACAGCAAGTAGTGCTACAGGGGTTCTTAATGTAAGCACTACAAATAGTAGAGTAGGCATTAACATTGCAGCTGGTTCCGCAACAGCCCAACTTCACCTTTCAGCAGGAACAGCAGTAGCGGGAACAGCGCCTTTGAAGTTCAATTCTGGCACTAACCTAACTTCTGTAGAGGCTGGGGCTATGGAATATGATGGCACCAACCTTTATTTTAGTCCATCTTCAAGTAGATATAATGTAGCTTACATCAATGGAGGCCAGACGTTCACCTCCGCAATATGGAATGGAACGGCTATTGGTCCTACTTATGGAGGAACAGGTCAGACTACTTACACTACTGGCGATATGCTTTACGCATCAGGCACTAACGCATTAAGTAAGTTAGCCATCGGCTCTACTGGCCAGGTATTGACTGTTTCAGGAGGGGTGCCAACTTGGGCTGCTGCTTCAGGTGGAGGATGGTCATTGACAGGTAACTCAGGAACAACAGCAGGAACTAATTTTATTGGAACAACAGATGCTAAAGATGTTGTATTTAAAGCAAATTCTATTGAGGTCGCTAGGGCTGTTTCAGGTGGAGGCTTTCAGATAACAGGTTTTGGCAGTACAACAGGCACAGTTACATTAAAGGTTCAAAACTCATCTAGCACCGCAACTTTAACTATTAATGACGGTGGTTATTCTGGATTTGGAATTGTGCCTACTAATGACACAAAGGTTCAGATACAAGGCAACACAAGTGGTTCTAGTTACGCATCTTTGAGGGTTTACAACTCTAGCGCCTTCGAGACTTTTAATTGTATGGACAATGGAGGCGTTGGAATGTTAGGCGTTCATGCACCCGGTGCAGGATATTTAACAATTGGAGCGCCTCAAACATTAAGTGGATTAAATATTAATGTAGCTACGAATGGATTGTCTAGGGCAATCAATGGAGGTGGAGGTGAATATGGATGGGTTACTTCTGGATATGGCAACTATGGCAACTTGGCACCAGGGGCTTCTGGGGCAACTTACTTAGACAATACCGCTGGTGGAACTACCATGATTTCTTCTAGGGGAGGAAATGTTATATTGGGGTCACTTACAGGTACGACAAATTGGATTTCTCTAGCAACATCTACCGGAGTAGTAACGATGTCAGGTCAGTTTAAATACACTTACGGCTCGCCTGTATCTGGCAATGTTTTAACATCAGATGGTTCAGGTAATGCCTCATGGTCAAGCACACCAAATCCTAATTTGACGGCAATTGGATTGCTTGGTTCAACAATTAAGGCAATGCCTATCGGAATGACACCTCCAATGGTAAATACTGGTGTTACTGCATCAAGTGGTTATGCTTATATGGTAGGTGTTTATCTACCAACAGCGAGTACGTTGACAGGGGTGAAATACAACTGCTTCCAACCAGCATCAGGTTCATCAACAACAAACTATTGTGGGGTAGCTCTTTATTCTTATTCAGCAGGAACGTTAACCCTTCAAGCTTATTCAACTACTGGAACTTCTTGGATTGCTAATAGCGGAAACCAAAGCTTCACATTCTCAGGATTAAACAACTATAATTCAAGTGCGGCACCAGCAGGGATATACTACATAGTTTTTTACATGGCAGGTTCGATGGGTTCAGGTCCATTTAAGTTTGCTTCTGCGACCAACTATGACACAGGCCTATCTGTTTTAGATTACACTAACAACTCTTTTGCTGAGGCGAGGCTAAATACCTTCAGCGGAGCAACGCCTCCTACTACCATAACTTCTGCTACGTCAGGTTACGCAGCAACGACTAACGGTATATGGGCAACCCTTTATTAAACATTAACTAACTAATAAAACCAACAAACAAAATGGCTTACGCAACAAAATCAATCGGGTTAGAACCGGTAACAGAAATGCCTTTACAGGTTAACCTCTATCAGTTTCATGGGGATGACAAAGCAGGAATCCTTGTTGTAGCATACGAGATAGTTAGGTTAGCCCCTAATGGAGCTATTGTCGATGTAGTTAAATCTGGCAACTATGTAAGGCAGGACAAACCAGCCGTTTACTATCAGCCAGGTGATGTAATAACACCAGCAGAATACTATAAGGCAGGAGACCAATATACTCAGATGAATCAACAAGGCACCACAGTAACCTTGACGGCTATTGGAGGTGAGTTGAAGGCCCCAGCAGTCATTGCTACCGGTACGGAGGTTAAGACACCTGCCGACCCAGCCTACACCAATTTTAAGGCTTCTAGTGAAGGCCAAGCCTTGTTGGCTCTATTAGTCAATGACGTTAACCTGGTGCAATCCTTGGGCACTATTGATACCGATTTAGCCCAAAAATAAAAACTAAGAACTATGCTAAAGATAATTCAAACGACAAAGGCCCTATTGACTAGGTTCAATACGGACCACCCAGGGTTTAAGGGATTAGTTATTAACTTGCTTCTGGCTATAGTGGCCAAGGTGCTTAGTTTAGTACTAACACCCATCTCCATAGGCTATGCTGTTATAAGGGTAGTAGTTTTTGCCCCTAGAGGAACCAAGATAGCCTTACTAAGTCAATACTTCTTAGATATGGCTATCATGATTGATATGACAGGAAACAGCACATGCAGGTACTTTTTTAATGATATTTTGATTAAACCCAATGGTTATCAGTTTGGTAAGGATGTAGAGACAATAAGTAGTGTATTAGGTAAGAACTATGAGGCCAATACCTTGCTATTCATGGGCAAAGGAGTCTCTAACACACTAGATGATATTGAAAAGAACCATGTTATAAAAAGCATTAACGACAATCCTGAGCAATATTAAGTAAATAAAATAGGCTTATTCTAATGGTGCCATATTGGTTAAAAACTGATATGGTACTTTTTTTTTAATATTTTTTTTCTTGGTATTAAGAAATTTGTACATTTGTATAACAACCAAACGAAAATTATATGAAAATCAAAGAAATTAAAGACCTGAAGATACAGCAGATGGCTGTAGCGGATGCAGCTAGGTACTATGGTCCTTGTATCATGGACTTAAAGTCAATACTAAATTTAGACCTTGCGGAGTTTAGTGCCAACAAAACGCTTTCAGTGGATAGGCAAATTCTTTATAGGACTTATTCTAAAGGCCTACATACTTCATACACCGACAAAGGACTTTTTTATAAGATTAAGCCATACAACCTACTTGATACTCTTAACTGGCCTTTTACTATATTTGTCTTTTTTAGGAGGGATAAGATTTATGAATTGCTTCAGCCTAGTATAACAGACAGCCCATGCTTTCTTGACGAATATGGGAATCGTAATTGCTATGGCAAACAGAACCCTAATTTTTTCGTTTTGGCTACCAACGAAGAAGTTTATACGGAGATTTCTAAAAAACAAATAGAGGCTCAATCCGCTAAATATATAAAGCATATAGAAGCCTCTACCGGAAAGGAAATGACTTTTCCAAACGGAGTTGTATTTCAAGGTAACTACGAACAGGACTCAACAAAGAAAAATCCTTCACCTACAAAGATGTATAGCAGGACTGAGGTCATTGGCCTTATGTTACTTGCTCAGATTAAACACAATGACAGCATTGAAACAATGCTAGGGGATTTCGATGAGTATAAAGCAAAGAAGGAGGCTAACAATGGAAAAAACCTGTAGTACCTGCCTTTTTGCAGCACGAAAAATCACTTCGTTTCCTTGCTCAGTATGTATTGATAACGGTAGGTG
>Ga0214164_1001741_pt1 | contig 12039 bp, 10 predicted proteins | sample TroBogepilimnion_13_FD_153003 | JGI IMG/M metagenome (GOLD analysis project Ga0214164, IMG submission 153003) | Freshwater microbial communities from Trout Bog Lake, WI - Practice 03JUN2009 epilimnion v4 | ecosystem: Environmental > Aquatic > Freshwater > Lake > Epilimnion/Euphotic zone ...
ATCAAGTAGTTAGCTTGCAGCTCTTAGGCGTTGCTGAAAATATTAAAGATAAATTTAATTTTTTATTAGGTAGTATCGAATATAAAGGTCTACCTTGCCCAGATAAATTTGCTATTATGTCAAAGACTAAAGGAGTTGCCCCATTGTATCACTGTTCACAACAATCATTATATACCGTAGAAGCCGTTGTCTGGACCAATTACAACACAAACCTTGTACGCTTCACTGCCTTCAAAGGAAAATATACGGCAGCTTTGGGTACGGCAGCAATGGCAGCCGTAGCAGCAGCTAAAGCGTTGCCCACCAAAGAAACAAGAAATGCTTTGCCAGAATCGGTAAGGATAGCTTTGCTTCCATTGGGAGATGCTTGTCTTGCCAATCAAAGGCTGCTTAAAAGTTATATTGAAGAAGCGTATCCAACCACTGCCGCTACCATGCTGGCATCGGCAGGTTACAAATCCTACAATGCAGCCAGTCATGAGGGGTGGGAAGAAATGAATGTGATGATTACCGCAGCCGAATTGTTTTTAGCCACTAATGCTACCGTATTGGAAATGGCTGGTGCAAATATGCCCGCCGCATTTGTTGCAACCTACACAAGTTCTAAAACCGCATTTGAAACTGTTTATAACAGCTATTTATTGACAGCCCAAGCCACACCAGGCGGTACAAGCGATAAGATAAAAGCCAATAATAAAACATATACCACCATGATGGCTATGTTGAAGGATGGCCAATTGATTTTTGAAGATGATAGTACCCGTAAGGCAATATTTACTTTTGATACCGTACTCGGAAAGGTAACTGGTAATGGCACAACAGGTATGCGCATTACGGTGGCAGATCATGTATCGAAGGTAAATATCACCGACTTTACTGTAACTGTTCAACCGGGTGGCGAAGTGGCAACTGCCAATGGCATTATTCTAGAACTTAAAATGAGTGAAGCAATCTATACCGTCGTAGTTTCTGCTCCGGGATACACGCCCATCACGATGACAGATGTGAAATTAACAACAGGCGTTATGCACCGCTTGGATGTAGAGTTGGTGAAAATATAAAACTTCATCAAAGTAAAAAAGGCTATTCAATGTGTTTGTCCGTTGGATAGCCTTTTTTGTTTAGAATAAATTTCTGCTTTATAAAAGTTATCTTTGAATAAATTGACGGAAATGACTGATAATGAATTGAATAAAATATTTGGAAAATTGGCAGTAGCACAAGCAAAAACCGAAGCACAGTTTACAAGAACTGAGGCTCAGATGGCGCGGACAGATGCTACTTTGGAGAGAATGGGAATCCACCTTGGGGGCATCACCAATAATAATGGAAGTACTACGGAGGAATATTTTTATAATTCTATGCTCGAGCATCCAATACTTGGCGGCGTTAGGTATGATAGGATAAGAAAAAATGTATATGGTGTTGGGCTGAAACTGGAAGATGAATACGATATTGTGATGTATAATGGTAATTCGATAGCAATAATAGAATGCAAATACAAAGCCCATGAGAACGATTTGCGAAAACTGATGGATAAGAAAGTAGATAATTTCAGGGCATTGTTCCCAGATTTTAAAGATTATAAAATTTATCTGGGACTAGCCAGCTTTTCTTTCTATCCAGAATTAGAAGAAATGGCAAAACAAAATGGGGTGGCTATCCTGAAACAAAAAGGAGATGTAGTAGAGATAGAATCAACTAACTTGAAGGTTTTTTAAGCTTTTATTCAGGTTAAACCAACCAATCATTGTTAATAAGTTCATTCTACAGTTATATCTTGATGAGATAAACCATCTTTATACACTTTATTTGCAATAAATAAAATAAAGGGTTGTTTATTCCATTTTTTCTTCCACTTTTGCAGCTAGCAGATTTAATAGATTTAAAGACAGTTTTCATATAATGGCACTATTTAATTTTTTTACGCAAGAAATAGCGATTGACCTTGGCACAGCCAATACCCTCATCATACATAATGACGAAATAGTTGTAAATGAACCTTCCATCATTGCACTAAATCGTAATAATCCCAAAGAAGTTTTAGCAGTAGGTAAGCGTGCATTGTTGATGCATGAAAAAACGCATGAAAGTATCCGTACCGTTCGTCCATTGAAAGACGGGGTAATTGCAGACTTTAATGCTGCCGAGCTGATGATAAGAGAGTTGATTAAACTGGTTTATCCAAAGAAACCGTTGTTTCCACCAAGTTGGCGGATGCTGATTTGTATCCCATCGTCTATTACCGAAGTAGAAAAACGTGCGGTGCGTGATAGCGCGGAACAAGCAGGTGCAAAGGAAGTGTATATGATTCACGAACCAATGGCTGCGGCTTTGGGTATTGGGATTGATGTAGAAGAACCAGTGGGTAACATGATTATCGACATTGGAGGTGGTACTACCGGTATTACCGTTATTGCCTTGGCTGGTATTGTTTGTGACCAGAGTATCCGTATTGCAGGTGATGAATTTACGGCTGATATCATGGAGTCGTTGCGTAGATACCATAGCTTATTGATTGGGGAACGTACCGCTGAACAAATTAAGATTCAGGTGGGCGCTGCCATGAAAGATCTAGATAATCCTCCTGATGATTTGCCTGTAAACGGACGAGATCTGGTGACGGGTATCCCTAAGCAAATTATGGTTAGCTATCAAGAAATAGCCGAAGCACTGGATAAGAGTATCTTTAAAATAGAAGAAGCGATTTTGAAGGCATTGGAAGCTACGCCGCCAGAATTGGCATCCGACATCTACAAGCGTGGTCTTTACCTTACAGGTGGTGGTGCGTTGTTGCGTGGACTGGATAAGCGTTTGGCTGCTAAAATCAAATTGCCGGTTCATATTGCCGAAGATCCACTAAAGAGTGTGGTAAGGGGAACTGGACTGGGCTTGAAAAACTACCAGCGTTATCCTTTCATCATGAAATAATGGTTAAATGATTTGATTAATAGAAGCTGTTTGGATTAATTGATTCTACATAAATAATTCAAACAGATTCTGAGTCTAAAGCTTAAATTTACGATTTAAGATTTAGACTTTCTTTTTTGCTAGAGAATGAAGAATATTATACTTTTTATACGCACTTATTTTACGTTTATCTGCTTTATGATATTGCAGATACTCTGTATTTTATTGCTGAATAAAAGTAGTAAGACCCATGAAGCTTTCTTTACTTTTTATGGCAATGAAGTAATTGGCACCATCAATAAAGGCCATAACGATTTCTTTTATTATTTTAGTCTGAAAGAAACCAACAAACAACTAGCCGAAGAGAATAGTCGGTTACGGTATCAATTGGCGGCCAACTCAATAGCCCCGGATAGTTCCCTTAAAAAAGTGTTGGATTCTACCCTTAAAGATTCTTCGGGCAGATATAGAAAATATACCTACTTGCCAGCTAAGGTTGTGGGTAATTCCATCACCCTACAAAACAACTTTCTTACGTTGGAGCGTGGTGCTGCACAAGGGGTTCAGGTGGGGATGAGCGTGGTATCTCCGCAAGGAATTGTTGGGGTTGTGGTGTATGTGAGTGATAACTTCTCGATGGTGATGAGTGCCTTGAACCGGAACAGTAAAGTGAGTGCCATGCTGAAAAAGGATAATAGTGCAGGCAGCATCGAATGGAATGGGGAAAGCCCCTATTTCCTTACGCTCAAAAATATTGGTAAAGGCGTAAAAGTTGTGATTGGCGATACGGTGGTCACTAGTAACTATTCAGCTAATTTCCCTTCAAATATTATAGTTGGTACCATTGCAGGCGTAACGGCTGTGCCTTCCAGTAACTTCTACACCCTGAAGGTAAAAGCCTCTACCAATTTTGCTACTTTGCAATATGTGTATCTGGTTAAGAATGTGCGTTACGAAGAACAAAGAAGTCTAGAAACTAAAGTACAGAAAACAGATGATTAGTATCTTAAAAAATATTGCCCGCTTTGTTTTGTTCGTCCTGATACAGGTGTTCATCTTGAATCGTGTGCCACCATTGCATCAGTTTATTGTACCTTATCTATACTTTTTATTTATCCTTTGGCTGCCATTTACCATCAACAGGGTCTTGTTGCTGGGCGTTGCTTTTGCTTTTGGCTTATCTGTCGATTACTTTACCGGAACACTTGGTTTGCACGCCGCACCTTGTGTGTTGATTGCCTATTTACGTCCGTTTATACTCAATCTGATTATCAGGCAGGAAGGCAATGAGTTAAGCTACAACGAGCCTAGCATCAGCAGTATGGGCTTTACTTTATATGCTTTATATGTGGGGCTGCTGGCTTTTATTCATAACTTATATCTTGTGGTGATAGAGTGGTTGCAGTTTGGTGACGTACTTTATCTGTTGGGGAAAGTAATGGCTTCAACAGTTGCGAGCTTAATACTGATTGGGATAGCAGAAATGCTGATGCAACGTAAAGGACAGTTCAGAACCAACGCAGGATAACTTTTTCGCCACAAAGACACTAAGGCTCTAAGCTGCACAAAAAAGAAAAGAGGAAGAAGGCATTTAAACCTTTTCTTCCTCTTTTTTTGTGCTTCTTGCTGTCTTTGTGCCTTTGTGGCAACCCTTTTTAATAGTGGGCGAAGTCTTTCTCGAAGTTCCCTTTTATTCGTTCTATCGGTGGATTGAAGTAGCCATATTTTACATTCGGGAACTCTTCCTTTATCAAGGCTTGCAATTGCTTTACACCCATAATCTCACCTGTATCTTGCGCATCAATCAATTTCATATACCAGTCGGGATCAATATTGAAATTGCGCCATTGAATCATGCTTAAGTCCGTTTCCTTTATCAACCAGCGTAATGCCTCGTACTCCTCCACACTATCCGTCATGCCGGGGAAAACAAAGTAATTGATGCTAGCCCATCCGCCATAACTGCGTACCACTTTAAGGCTTTCTACGATGTCTTCAAACTGATAATTGTTAGGGCGGTAATAAGGCGTGTAGATATGTTTTCTAGCCGAGTTGGTACTCACGCGGATACTGTTCAGGCCAACTTCGCACAATGCTTTTACCGCATCAGGTTTAGAGCCATTGGTATTGATATTGATACTGCCATTCGGCGTATGCTTTCTTATCTCAATGATTGATTCACGAATAGTTTCCCACATCAATAACGGTTCTCCTTCACAGCCTTGTCCGAAGCTGATAATAGGATAGGGGGCATTCATCAGATGGGGTACGGTAAACTCTACTATTTCTTCAGGTGTAGGTTTAAACGTAAGCCTGTCCTGCGTTGCAACGATTGTTTCTTCTTCAGGCTGAAAAGAAATACATCCAATACAATTAGCATTACAAGCTGGGGAAGTAGGTACGGGACACTCCCATCTGCCTAAAGATAAATTACGTGCGGCGGGACAAGTATAGGTCTGGCAACAGTTTTCCATCAGGTGTTGCACCAATCTATTGTGAGGGTAGGCTGCCAACAGATGTTTGGTACCTGCTTCTATTTTTGCATCATCATAGCCTTCTGCTTCCTGCCTGATGTCTGATTCTACTCTAACGGCAGTCACATAAAATTTATCATCCAACCAACCAGCAGCCGTGTAACAAAACAAGGGAAGGGTAGGGGCATCGGGTAAGGTTTCGTAGGCAGCCATAAACAAACCAGTATTTGCTGGAGGGATGAACGCAGCAACCGCCCAACCCAATTCGCAAAGGCGCATGTCACCCGTTTCTACATCAATACCAATGCCTCTTCGGCCGGGTAATTCATATAGGTTGCCACCGGTTGGCAGTTCAATCCAGTCCTCATCTTCCACCGGATAGGCATCCCATCCCGCACGCCCAACGGCATACAAAGAAGTATCCTCGAATATATTTCCATTGCCATCAGAATAAAGTAGATAAGGCATATTTAATTGATAATTAATAATTGACAAATGATAGTTCTGCTTTCTTCAACTTACAACTCATAACTCATAACTCATAACTCATAACTCATGCCTTGTGCCTTACGACTTACTGCTTTCGACTAATGCCTTACAAAACGCATTAAACTCTGCTTCCACGTCCGATGGCACAGCTTCATCCACAGGGTGTTGAAGGAGTGTATTGTTTTTTAGATCTATGCTTAATAAGCCATCTTTCAATACAACATTGGTTACATCGCTCCAGCTATATTTCTTTTGTGGGAAGCTATTAAACACAATCTCTTCACTATCAAAAGCCACTTCAGGGGAGACTTTCATAGGCTTTTCGAGAAAGCAGGAAATGATATAAATGATAGAAATCCATTTGCCAGTGGGTAACACAAACCATCCCCAAGCGGCAAACATGAGGCCGAAACGATAAAAAACTACTTTCCCCTTTTTGCTTTGTACTTCGCAAAAGGCAAACCAGCCAATTACGCCAACGGCTATTCCCACTAAAAGCCAGCCTTGATCTACAGCCAGGTTTGTGTTTTTACCTTGGATAGTAGAGGACGCAACAAATAGAAAAGCTGCAATACCCAATACCAGCATCAGTTTGCTTACGTTGTCTATCAAGTCGTAAGACTTCTTTTTCAGTACAATAATGTAGTCGTATGTTTTTGCCATAATCATTTTAAAGGCTGCAAAAGTAAGTGTCTTGAGTGGGAGTTCCGTCATGAATATAAGAATGGATAGGTTCCTGCCAATGTTTACTCATTCGATACCAATAATCGCACATAATAAAAAACTTACAACCTGTAACCATAAACTTTAGAACTTATCTTAAAGAGCGGGGCTTTTTCTTTTCCGCTTATCCAATACAAGAGTGGTGCATTAAAAGCACAACCAGAAAATTAAATAAAACTTCGCTAAGGTCTCCCTGGTTCTCCTCCTCAGGAAGTGGTAGGAGGTGGGTCAAAATAAAGAAATTGTATTGTATATAGTAATTGCAATTTGATAGATAATTACAGTTGACCGCCAAAGCCAAGTTCAACTATTCCCCACTAGTGCAGGAATGTTTGTATGTAAGAGACTGACTGAGACTCTTCCCCCTGCTTAGCCATTAGTTAATATAACTTAGTCCTTTAGTTTCCTTCTTTTTAAGTAAGGTTAATTGCATAAAAAAAATGGATGAATAACTTATAACCAATAACTCATCATTCATAGCTACTTTTGCCCCCCTTTATATAGCAAACGAATTATGGAGATAGATAATAGCAAGAAAACAATAGGTAGATATTTAATTACTGCGGCTTTGCCTTATGCCAATGGACTAAAACACATAGGGCATCTGGCAGGGGCTTATTTGCCTGCCGACATCTACGTACGTTACCTGAAAGCACAAAAAAGAGACGTGGTTTTTGTTTGTGGAAGCGATGAACATGGTACTGCAATACCTATCCAGGCAATGAAGGAAGGTACTACTTCACAGGCAATCATTGATAAATATCATCCCATCATTGAACAAAATTTTATGGATCTGGGAATTGCTTTCGATATATATCACCGCACATCTGCGCCATTACATCATGAAACTGCACAGGAATTCTTTACGGTATTGAATGATAATGGCGATCTGGAAGTAAAAGAATCGGAGCAGTACTATGATGAAGCCACCAATACTTTTTTGGCAGATCGATACATTAAAGGAACTTGCCCAGTTTGTAGTAATGACAATGCCTATGGCGATCAGTGTGAGAAATGTGGTAGTACGCTTAGCCCCGAAATGCTGATAAACCCTGTGAGTACCTTGAGTGGGAATGCACCCATCAAGAAAGCCACCAAGCATTGGTATTTACCATTGAACAGACACGAAGAATTTCTGCGGAATTGGATATTGACAGAACATAAAGACGACTGGCGTACAAGTGTAGTCGGTCAGTGTAAAAGCTGGATTGATGGCGGATTGCAACCAAGAGCGGTAACAAGAGATTTGGATTGGGGAATACGTCTTCCGCTTTCGGTTAACAGTCAACCGTTAACCGAAGAAGCAGCCTCTCTTGCGGTCAACGGTCAACGTTCAACGGTCAACAATGTTACTAAAGATGATGCGGGCAAAGTTTTGTATGTATGGTTCGATGCGCCGATTGGATACATCAGTGCCACCAAACAGTGGGCATTGAATAATGAGAAAGACTGGAAACCTTATTGGTATGCACCAGATACTAAACTGGTTCATTTTGTTGGGAAGGATAACATTGTTTTCCATTGTATCATATTCCCAGTCATGTTGAAGTTGCACGGTAATATATTGCCAACCAATGTGCCTGCCAATGAGTTTATGAACTTGGAAGGCGATAAGATGAGCACTAGTCGTGGGTGGAGTATCGAAATGGATGATTACATCAATGATTGGATCAAAAAGGAGAATGGGGGTGAAGGATTGGCTGATGTATTGCGCTACTACCTTACACAGATTGCTCCAGAAACAAAGGATAGCGAGTTTACTTGGAAAGGTTTTCAGGATGCAAACAATAGCGAACTTGTAAACATCTTTGGCAACTTCGTAAACAGGACATTTGTGTTGATGCACAAACTCTGTGGAGGCAAAGTGCCTGTATTTCATAATGAAATAATAGATGATGCAGACAAGCAACTGATAGTGGATATTAAAGCTTCTGCCGCTAAAGTCGGGGCATTAATAGAAGGCTACAAGTTCAGGGATGCTTTGTTTGAAGTGATTGACCTTGCCCGAAAAGGGAATAAATACATGCAGGATAAAGAGCCTTGGATGGTAGCAAAACGTGAAACAGTTGATGGTATATTATCTGCAGAAGGAAAGAGTAGTATTGATAATTGCCTGCATTTATGCCTGCAGTTGACTGCAAACTTAACCATACTCATCAATCCATTCCTGCCATTTACGGCTGGTAAACTTTGTAAAATGATGAAGGTGGTGGATAGAATGTTGGAATGGGAAAATGCAGGCCGTATAGATTTGTTGAAGGTGGGCTATAGCTTGCGCGAACCGCAGTTACTATTCAGGAAAATTGAAAATGAAGAGATAGAAGCACAATTATTAAAACTAAAGTCGTCGGCAGAAAACCGTCAACAGCAAACAACAGATGAAGTGGAAGAAGTAAAAGCGCAAAAAGAGTTGGAACCAGTAGGAGCAGAGATAGTATTTGATGACTTCGCCAAGATAGATTTAAGGGTAGGCACCATCGTTGCTGCCGAAAAGGTCCCTAAAGCAGATAAGTTATTACAACTTTCTGTAGACTTAGGCTTCGAGACAAGGACGATTGTTAGTGGTATCGCGCTTCATTTTGCTCCAGAAGATATAATTGGCAAACAAGTAACCGTTGTTGTAAATCTTGCTCCTAGGAAGATGCGTGGCATTGAAAGCAATGGAATGATTTTGATGGCAGAAGATACAGAAGGTAAGTTGCATTTTATTAATCCCGAAGTTGCAGTCAATAATGGTGCGTCTGTTAAATAGGGCTGATGCTTTATTTTGAAAAATATGATTAAAGTCATATTGTTTTATTGGTTGAACCGTAACTTTATATCCTAAAACGGTTTGCAATGAAAACGATATTGGTTCCAACAGATTTTTCAGATACCTCAATAAACGCTGCTAAGTATGCGTTTGGTTTAGCAAAACAAGTTGGTGCAAAAGAAATTGTATTGTACAATTCTTTTATCACGCCTATCAGCACCACATTAGATCCCTCTGTGCCTGGGATAAGTATTGTTGACTTTGAAACCTTGGAAACGGCCTCAATTGAGGGCTTACAATCAGTAAAGGCTAAATTACTGCAAACTTTCGGGGATACTCCAGTCTCCATTGAACTATTGTCAAAACATGGATATCTTTCAGAAAATATCAATAGCGCTTGTGATGAAACCCATGCCGATGTAATTGTGATGGGAATTACTGGCGGAGGCGTCATTTCAGAAAAAGTATTCGGCAGCAATACAACCATCATAGCAAAGTATGCCAAAATCCCTGTTATAATAGTACCCGCTGATAGTTGTTACAAACACATAAGCAAATTATTGCTTGTTTCCGATTTTATAGAAATAGAAGAATTTGTTCCCTTTATCCCAATAAAGAAAGTATTGGATGAAACAAATGCCAAGCTAATGATTTTGCATGTGGCAGAAAACTCACATCATTCATTATACGAAGGGGCTTATGAATGCTTTGCTTTCAAAGAATTGTTTGAAGGCTATAATCCCGAGTTTCATTTTCTTGTCAATTCCAATTTCGCTCAGGCAATTAATGATTTTGCTGTTGATAATAATGCAGATGTAACTATTGTAATTCCCAAAAAACATAGTTTGTTGGAAAGTATATTTACCAGAAGCCATACAAAGGAACTTGCTTTTCATAGCTGCATTCCGTTGATGGCAGTGCATGAAAATTAATATTTAAGTTCTTGCTAATTAAATTGTTTAGCTGTAAAAAAGAAAATGATGAATACAATCTTGGTTCCTACAGATTTTTCCGATACATCCCTTCATGCTGGCAGATACGCATTGGATTTGGCAAAGAAGATAAAAGCTGCTAAGGTTATTTTATACCATACCTATTCAGTTCCTGCACCAGTAAACTATGGCATCATCCCTGCGGAGCCTGTTCTGCTAAACGAGGAATTGATAGATTTTGAAAGCTTACTAAGTGTTGCCGAAGATGGATTGAAAAGGCTTGAAAATGAATTAAAGCCATATTGTCCCTCTGATGTTAAGATAGAACTTTTGGCCAAATATGGTTTTTTGACAGAAGACATAAAATCAACACAAAAAGAGGTGGGGGCCGATATTATTGTAATGAGTATAACAGGTGGTGGAATTTTTACTGAAAACATCATCGGTAGCGATGCACTTATTGTTGCACGTCAGGCAAGTGTTCCTGTTATTATTTTACCGCCAAAAGGTTTGTATAAATCAATCAATCAAATACTTTTAGTGTCAGACTTCGAAGATGTGCAAGCTTCTGTACCAACCGGTCACATTAAATCAGTCTTAACCGCAACTGGCGCCAGTCTTAACATACTGCACTTATTAAAAGATAATTCTCAGGCTTATGTGGAAAGTTCTGAAGAGCGTTTTCTTTTTGAAGAACTATTTCAAGGATTCGATCTTAAGTTCCACTTTGCCTACGCCCTCAATTTCGCGGATGGAATAAATAGTTTCGCTGATGAAAATGAAATGGATCTGGTAGTCATCATCCCCAAAAAGCATTCACTCTTAGAAAGTATTTTTGTTAGGAGTCATACCAAAGAACTTGCATTTCACAGTCACATTCCAGTGATGGTTGTACATAGCTAGTGCGCAGGCACTTGTTTTAAAGATGATTAGGGTGTCTCGAAAGGGCACCCTAATTTATTTCTGCTTTAGCCTGTTGTTTGCTGAAATCCCTTTAACTTGCCCGTCTATTTACTTTTGTGTATGACTCCTTTATTGTTATTTGTATTTGTTGTTGCTTACTTTCTGGTTCTTCTTTTGGTCGCTTGGTACACAGGGCGTAACAGTAATAATGAGTCCTTTTTTATTGGGAATAGAAACAGCAATTGGATGTTGGTTGCCTTTGGGATGATTGGAACAAGCCTTAGTGGAGTCACCTTCGTGAGTGTGCCAGGTGCCGTTTCAAGAGATTCTTTCTCTTATTTTCAGATTACGTTAGGATACTTAATCGGATACTCCGTAATAGCTTATGTATTGCTGCCGCTGTATTACAAATTGCAACTTACTTCCATCTATCACTTTTTAAGTACAAGGCTAGGGGTAGTTTCATACAAAACTGGCGCATCATTCTTTATACTTTCCCGCACTTTGGGAGCTACAGCTCGTTTGTACCTTGTTGTGAAGATACTGCAAGACGCAATTCTAGAAAACTTGGGCATCCCTTTCTGGGTTACAACATTTATTATTCTGGCAATGATTATTTTATACACCTATCAGGGAGGAGTAAAAACAATTGTCTGGACGGATACGCTGCAGACCACATGTATGCTTGCCGGATTGATTATTTGTGTTGTGTATATCCTGAATACCATGCACTTGAGCATTGGGCAGAGTATTACTGAAATGGGTGAGAAAGGCTATACCAAAATTTTCTTTACAGAACCTGATAGTAAGCTTTTCTATTGGAAACAAATCATTGCGGGGGCGTTTATAAGTATTA
>Ga0214164_1001742_pt1 | contig 12037 bp, 20 predicted proteins | sample TroBogepilimnion_13_FD_153003 | JGI IMG/M metagenome (GOLD analysis project Ga0214164, IMG submission 153003) | Freshwater microbial communities from Trout Bog Lake, WI - Practice 03JUN2009 epilimnion v4 | ecosystem: Environmental > Aquatic > Freshwater > Lake > Epilimnion/Euphotic zone ...
TCAAAGTGGTTAGTGAAGTCCATTGTTATTTAATTAAGGAATCGACTCCTAATGTATCGAGAGCTTTCTCAACTTCGTTCTTCTTACCTTCTACATCTTCTTCCTTTGCTGCTTCGTAGGTAGAATTTTTGTTGGTAGTATCAGTTCCAGTGGTTGAACCGGCTGACATTGCTTTCTCAACTCCTTTACGTTTTTTGAAATCTTCAACATTCTTTCTAACTACATGAGTTAATACTTCGCTACGAAGTTTGCCGATTGGTTGATCATGATTGATTCCGTTTTCTCTGGCATAAGCTCTCAGTTCGTTTGCATTGAACTCAGAAACATGTTTGCCTGAACCTGGACCACCTTTTTCAACTTTTTCAACTTCTTCAGATTTGCGAACAATATCTTTTGCTGCAGCTGCTTTAACGCCTGGAGAAAGAAAACTACCCGCTTCTTTTGCTGCTGCATGAAATTTCTCATGATAGCTTTTTACATGTTGATGTAATTCTTTAGCATACTCCCTGTTTCCTCCCGTTTCTTTGTGATACGCTTCAAGATTCGAACCAGGACTTGATGTTCCTTGATGAACAGCTTTTAAATCTTTATGATATGCATGCTCTAATCCTGGAGCTAAAGCATTACCAGCTTTTTGTTTTGCTTCCTGAAGACGGTCATGTAATTCTTGATGTGCTGCCATAATTTTTTTAGCAGCTCCTGACACGTGATCTTGATATTCTCCGCTAGCAAAATGTTTTAAATGTTCATATTTACCACTTCCCATTCCGCCTTTCTCAACAACTTTCTTGATCTCTTGATCAGAATCGGAATCAGATTTTTCAACGTGGTGATGCTCTAAGATGTGTTTCAATGCATGTTCTTCAAGACCATTGATCAACTTATGAGCTCCTTCAGAATGTCTTTGAACTGCGTGTTCTGCATCTGTAGAAACACCTTCGTGTCCTTTGTAAGAGTCTTTATTATGTTCGTTATGAGATTCAGCTAATTGAGTATGTAATCCAGATAATTCTCCGGTACCTGCCCAATTGTTTTTCTTTCCATTCCAACCTGCTTTGTATTTATCAACCAAAGCGTGTGCTGCTTTATGACTTGCAGTTTCGTAAATTGGTTTTCCGCCTTTAGTGTGACTGATTACTTTTCCGCCCTTTGCTCCTTCTGCTTTTTCAATATCTTCAGAAGATCCCTTTTTCAACTTCTCTTTTTGACCTTTGTAATCTTGTCCGTCTTCATCTTCAAGACCGGTTGCAGTAGCATCAACATCTTTTCCTTGTTTGGTACCATACCTCAAAACATCTACTTTAGTCGGCATTACATCTCCCCACTTACCGTGAGTTTCTGGATCAAATAACTTCTTTGCTCTTTCTCTGTGTTCGTCAGCTAACTTGCGGTGACGCGTAGATTCACCCTTCTTTTCTTTTGCTGAAGCGTGCAAAGATTTCTCTGAACCTGCTCCTAATTTCAAAGCTTCTGTATCGATATCATCTGCCTTTGCAGAATGAAAACCAGCCATAAGGCGGTGATGTTTATATTCGTCGATCTCCTCTTCCTCTTTTTCTTTCTTCTTTTTCTCAGCTTTAAATAGTTCTTCAGATGAAGTACCGTAAACGCTAAGGATTTGTTCGTTGCGAGATTTACGGATCTCTTCTGGATTCTTGAAATCGTCTGACGTTAGGATTGTTTTCATGTTGTAAATTTAAGAAAAAATTCTTGGCAATTCTCTATTTAATTCCTCAAGAATTGGATTTACCTCTTCTGATTTTTGTGTCTCGTCTCCGTAGTCGTTGTAGTCTTGAGCTTCTGCTCCTCCGTTCATTTGACCCATTTGCATTTGCTGTTCCATCATGCGCTGCTGGGCAATGATTGGATTCAAGATCATGTTACCTTCAGGTCCTTCGATATCATCTAATCCGTTTTTACGACGGATCTCATTTAATGTCATGTAGTTCTGTAGAATCTGAATATCTCTTTGTAATTGCTTATCGGCATCTTCGGCATCTATTCCCTCAAACACTAATTCGTAATCTGGATCAAGTCTGTTGACAATGAATTTATTCAACATGTGTTGATATCCATTCAATAATGGTCTTAGTCCTTTATCTTTGGAGAATTCAAGACGAGATGAATTGTTGGTTTCGAATAAAGGCTTTTGTTCAGATGAACCTGATAAAGGGAAGTTAATTTCAGCTGGATCGATTTTGTAATGAGCACAAGCAATCTTAATCAAGAACTCAAAGTATCTTGACCATTCCATGTCTTTGTTTGATTGCTGAGTGGAGATGAAATCCATCTTGTCGGATTCCATTACCATCAACTTATGAGCGTTTCTTACTCCAGTCATTGTGGCTTGCCACTGTGAACGAAACTCCTCAAGTCTTCCAGGATTTACGTTTCCATTTACTCTCAAGATACCTTTTGGATTAGATCCGGTCTTGAAGTAATTGGAGTTATATTGGTCAGCGTTTAAAGTTGCTGTTACGTTTTCGATTAAATCTTCTAATTCGCTTCTTCCATATCCATTGCTCCAGATCGAAGAACTAGGATTTCTTGTCCAAAATGCAAGCTCCCATGGATAGAACTCTGCAATGATTTTCCCTTGATAAACCTGAACATAGGCCGGATGATAGCCATTTATTTCTTCCTCTGGCTTTAAATTCTCTTCTGAAGCTTCTCTGTATGAATCCGCTACCCTATAAGTAGATCCGTCAGTAGCAAAGAATTCAACCGGTATTCCTCTCTTATCAGTTACTACTTCGGCAGTTGCCTGGTCCATTGCAAGACTGTCGGTCAAATACTTTCTTGTAAATGTATGGAAATTGTCTCCGCTCCATTCTCTTCCTCCGTTACCGCAATTGAGTATGAATTCGGTCAATTCTTCAATCCTCTTCTCTTGAGCTTTAGTTAGTTGAATTTTACCATCTTTTACTTTTTGCTTCTTAGGACGAATTACAAATCCAGTTGAATACTTGTCTTTTTGAGGACTACAGAATTCAAGGACTTGCTCTTTTCTTGTTTCAACGATAGGTTTAATGATAAGAGTACGTCCCATCGCTCGAAGCATATCGAACGATAGATTGTAGTTCTTTTGTTTGAATCCTTGAGCTCCCCAAGCTTGTTGAGGATCTACAATCATTGATTTCGCCTTACCGTCTTCTTTCTTTTGTTCGATCGTCTTTAAGAAGGTTTGGGCTTTGTAAATATTATCAATGTCGTTTGACTGCAAAAGGTTATTTACCATAAGCTCCTGTGCTATTCGAGCTTTGGCAATAACCTCTTCAGATTGTTCGAGGGATTGAAAGATATTGGTATTTTGTTTTTTCTTAGCCATTTAAGATTAGAAGATTGAATGAAAACTCTAATACTTAAAGGTTACTCTTTCTCAACACTTTCTCCTTCAACAAGACCCAATTTAACAGTTAAGGCATTCACTTTATACGACTTTTCAATCACATCATACATATCCACCCAAACTGATTTCTTCACTCCATTGAAAACGACATCGACCTTCTTTAAACAAGAAAGTTGAGAAGAAATTTTCTCACTTAACTCACTCTTTTCTACGACCTTAGAGGTAGATTTTAATCTCTTCTCCATGTCAGTAGCATAAGCTTTAACCACTTCTTCTAAGAAGAAAGGGATCTTGTCAGCTTTAACAGCTTTCTCAAACTCAGTTTGAGCAATTGTTGGAGTGGTTAATTCTTTGGTATTGTTATAACTAGCAAGAATTTGACTAGCGATACGAGCTTGCTCTTGTTTAGGGTGGAACATATATCTGTAAATTAATTAGTAACCGATCGTATAAACCGATTCTTTGCTATAAAGATATGAATTTTTTAATTCAGTGCTACTAATTTTTCTTGAAGAATTTCAATTTGAGCTTTATGGAACTCGATTTCTTGCAAAATCAACCCCCTTTGCGTCTTTTGATCAATATCTATTTTGTAGAATTGTTGACCTTTTTCTTCTTTATACGCAGCCAATTTGAACATACCAAGGACTACAAGCTTTGCTTTGATTTGGTCTTCAGTACCTCCTTTGAATACTTTATTCAACTTCTTTGCCTGAAACCACTCCGTACCTAATTCCTTTTGAATTTGGTTAGCTAAAGCTACAGCCATCTTTCTGTTCTCAGGATCTTTTACAAAATTGTTGGCCGTCTCAATGTCTTTCTTTCTAATTTCTTCTTGTGTCATCGTTTTATTGCTTTTGGGTTAGTGATTCTCATATACATCATATATTCGCTCGTTAATACAAACGTCTCTGGAGAATATTTGACAAAGACCATGTGAGTAACTCCTGGATCTGTTTGTCTGTAATAGATCCACTCTCCCACTATCATTTCCTTTAGATTGAGGTAATAAGTGGTTCCTTCTTCTTGATATAAGTAATTATAGCCATTATCATTGAAGATTTGCTCCGAATAGATATCACTTGAATCTAACGGCAGAGACCAACCTATTGAACGATAACTGTCACTGTGAGAATAATCCGTATATGCGTAAGGAAGAGTTTTCTTGTTTTCAAGAATATCTTTGACCTCCCTTATTTTTACAAAATGCTGTGAGTAGGTCAACGAACTCACTAACAATAGAATTCCTAATAATAGCCTTTTCATAGTTACCGGTTTTAAATTTTAAAGAATTTACGAGGACGATCTTTGATTACTTCTCCTGACGAAGTCCCATTTCCGTCAGAACGAATATCATTTAAAAAGGTCAAAAATAGATCTCCAGTTGCTGCTACGTCGTTTGCTGCGTCGTGGGCATCTGTTAGGGCTACGTTCGCTTTATTGCAACAAGCTGTTAAATTGTATTTGTCCATTAATACATCTCCTCCCCACTTCATTCTGGAAAGCCACATCGTATCTAATGAAGCAGGTATTTGGTTTCCAAATCCGTCTTTATTACAATGTAGGAATTTGCTTATATCTACTTTACAAAAGGTGAAGATCTGCGTTAGAAAACCAATATCGAATCCAATATTGTGTCCTCCTAAAATAGGTTTCTTTGTATGGGTCTTAGCTGTGTTCGCTATTTGAAACTGCTCACATAGATCTGCTACCACTTGCTTTACGGATTTCCCTTTTTGTAATTGAGTCATCGTAATACCTGTGAATTTCATTGCAGCATCATCATAAGTGTATTCGCCATAAGGTTGAATAAACGAAGAATAACTGCTGATCTTCTCTCCTCCAAATAGATTATAAGAGGTTAATGCTACGGAACATGCTGCATTCTTTTCTGCATGAAGACCTCCCGTTTCAAAGTCAATTATTATGACCGACTGGATCTTGTGTTCTTTATTTGCCATTTCTACCGATTTTTTCGTTATATAATTCTGTTACTTTTTCTTTCAATTGTCCTATGGTTTTTATCTCCGCCAATAGAATGTTATCAAACTCAATCCCTAGCTTGAATTCAATCTGCTGGGCGAGTATAATTAAATCCAATGAATCGGCACCTAGATCTTCTCTTAGTCTTGCTTCAGGCAGCAATTCAGTATCGTCTACAAGACCGATCGCTTCTTCAGTTATCTGATTTAACGTTGTATGAATCCAGTGTTCGTTTTTTTGGCTCATGGAGAGTTATGGTTCTAATTCCTAATCGTTTATTGACTTTTATTACCTTACCGCCATATTCTGGAGGTAGAGCTTTTCTATTGATATACTGCTGAATGTCATTTGCAGTGAAATCAGTTCCTGATTGCTTTACCCCATACTTTGATTGGAGATACTTAATTAAGGTCTTGGTCGTGTATTCGTTCTTCGCTAGTTTCATAATTTAGACTCTAAAGATACAGTCAGTTTTTGAATAAACAAACTTTATTGTATTTTATAAGTTCTTTGTAGTTTTAATACTACGTCATTCAATTGGTCTTTGTTTTCTTGAGGAGTTGAATCTAATTCAGCTACTTTAGTTATTACATCTTTGATCTCTTGCAAATGGTGCCACTTTAATAGAACATGAAGATCCGGAATGTGTCCTTCTTCAAGTTTCTTTAGTCCTTCGATCATCGACTCCCATTCTGCTTGAGAAAAGGCTTTACCTGAATACATCTCTTTTTTTAAAGTATCAATTGCTTTTTGCATCGCTTAGGATTTTATTTACATACTTCATATTCTTTTCATAATCACAAAGAGTCTTTCTTTGCTCTGGATGCTCCCACTTCTCGTGACAACCCTTATGTTCTCCAAAATTCATACAATGGTATTGGATATTCTCCCTATCGTAGATCAATTCAGGTCTTCCGATCTCTTTACATTTTTTTCTTGAGATCAAATGGCTGTGTGAAAGTCTTACCTCTCCTCCTTGATACCTCAAACATCCACTACAAACTTTCTCTTCTGTATAATCCATGTCAGCGATCATGATTTTATACTTTCTTTCGATCTCTGCTTGTTCTGGACTGATTTGTTTGATTCGCTTTATTCTCTTAGTTTTTGCTTTAGATTTTGGAACATCGAATTCATAAAAGGTAGGAGAATGGACTTTCTCTTTCTCAAAGAATTTCTTTTCTTCCTCTTCGTCGGTCTCAGTGATAGCATCTTGAGCTTGTTTATTCTTCATAAACAAAGTGGACATCTCAGACCAATCATTATCGATTAGTGCCGATTTGGTATTTTTTTGCTTTGATCTTTCGCTGTAAACCTGCTCCTTAGTCTTTCCGTCGTGATTGAGTTTGAAGACACATTCGCTACAGAGGTGCTTTTTCTTATTTTGAATGTAGTGGTTCTCACCACAATCTTTACAAGGATATTCTGATTTAAACATACCGATTTTGGATTATTGTTATTTTAATGGAATTGCGTATCCTAAAAGCTTTTGAAGTTCCACTACTGTGAAATCTACCTCCTTACTATCTTCATCGTTCGTTATAGTGAAACAATAGAGGATCTTTTTAGTAGTCAATGACTCTACTACTTTCCAGCAGAGATTTGGTAACGCTACTCCATTAAATCCTATTGTCTTATGTCCAAAAACAGATCCGGTAATAACTAATAAGCTATCGTTCTGCGATAACTTTCTGATTTCTGTTTCGTAATGTTTCCAAATTCCACGATTGAGATGGGGATCTTGAGGGACACAATTGTAAAAACGAAAGGTAAGTTCTTCTCTCTTAGGATTATTTGAAAAATCTGCGGCATCTGCCAAATGTCCTTCGTCATATCCACTCCCTCTGTAATCCTTTGGAGTTGCTGTTCCTTTCACTCCATCTACCTTAAACACCAATCCAGCCCTAGATCCCTTACCTCCAGCTTTATACAATTTATAAGTTACGTAAACGGGTTCTTTCAGCCTTTTACTGAAATACGAAGTATAGACTTCATTCTTGATGATCGTGTCGTATTGAGCAAATGCTGATACGGTTAAAAGGGTTAGAATAATAATTAATAAGTTTTTCATAGAGAATAATTTGATTTGTTGTTATCGTCACCATCGACGTTTAAGAAAGTTAAAATTAGTAAAATAATTACTACAATTGCTACTAGTCTCATAAAATCATGAAATCAAAGTCGTTACCATTTAGTAAATCACTCACTGCATATACAAATGAATCGATATCATCATCGTGTTTTCCGTTAGGGAAGACCATTAGGTTTTCTAAGAAAGGTTCTACATAATTTCCTTTCAAGAACTTGACCCTACCAGATTCACAAGCCGGTGTAATGGCTGAAGCTCTCGTTACTTTGTCGTCCTTTGGAGTGGTTAATTCCATTACAGAAAGACCGGTATTGTGCTTTAATGAAGCTACTACACTCTTTCCTGATGACTTCGGTTCGATCTTAATCTTTGAATACTCACTGTATTTATTTGCAGTAACGAATTCAGGAATGAACTTACATAGATCTACAAATGATTTCTTCACCTTTACAATATTACAAATGTAAACGATATTGTCCTTCTTAAAAGCTGAACAAATAGCTGTGAAGTCACCTTGTTGTTTTTCTGTCTCTGCCGTATCAATGTAGAAGTAAACTGGATTTTCCCTTACATCTCTTTGGATAGTATGAGTTTCCACAATTTCGAACCATTTCTCTTTGAATAGATTTCCTTCTTTTGGAGCAGGTCTTTGATACAATTGACCAGCTACTTCTCGAGATCCCAACACTCTTACGTAGTCATCGATCACTTCCTTAGAGAAACGAGACGGCCAGAAGAGACCGTTTTCATCATAGAATTCAACAAGGGATTTTGGCTTGATGTTTTCTTTTTCGATCTTTTCTCTATCTATCTCTACCGGAATGCAAATGTGGTCGATCTTGTTTTTGTGCTTTTCTACTAGATAACCTGAAAGGTCATCTTCAGCTAGTCTTTGCATTACAATGATACGCACTCCAAGTTCCGGTTGATTCAAACGGGAGTAAAGAGTATTGTCGTAAAATGACTTTACATTTTCTCTTTCTTTCTCTGAAGCTGCTTGAGTAGGATTAGAAGGGTCATCACAATTATGTACAAGTAAGCCATTCACAAAGTAATTGTGATTTTTCTCTACTTCGATATTGTAAACGAAGTCAGGGATCTCTTCTAAGTATTCGATTGATTTAATTGATTCAATTTGCATAACTCCATTTATATCCTTTAAAATCATTTCTTTTACTTTCACAACACTTCTTAACTCCAGCTCTCCAGAATCCTTCCTCATTAGCTTCGGTGAATGTGTTGAATTTCTTAATTACTTCTTTGTAAATGCATGAATACTTAATCTTTTTTGAGGAGAGTGTCATTTATCGTTAGATTTTTAGCTTCAACATAACCCCTATTCACTGTCCAAATAGGATGATCTTCTGTACAAATGATTTCTGAAGTTTCTGTTTTCACCTTGATTAACCTTCTACCTGGATTTTTGTCGTATCTCTTAATTGATTGAGATTCGACTGTATTAAGATTGTGATTATATGAATCGACTCCTACTTGTTTTTTATTTTCTACGATATCTGCAATATCCAACTCTCCCTCTTCAGTTGATATGTTTTGACCTTTTGGAAGACAAAGGATTATATCTGCTCCTGACCCTGTAATTTGCCCTCCCATACCAATGGACTTTCTAAATCCTTGTTTGGTGTTTTCGTAGAAGCCCTTTTGGTTTCCATCTTGTCTCATCTTTACGTCTTCTCCAAATAAGGTCTGGAACCACTCACTTGAGATCAACTGCCTTGCTATGTCAGCATGTTCAAGTGCTAGTGATCCTGAGAACGAAGTACAAATGAATTTGGTTTCAGGTCTTATGATCCAGGACCAAACCGGAAAGGCGATCGTTACTATACGGGACTTAGATGAACGGAAAGGTACGTTGATGATTATATCCTTTTCTCTTTTCTTCTTTGCTATGATTCGATTGAGTTCTTTCTGTAATCGGTCACAAATGTATTTGATGTGCCAATTATCATTTAGAGCATCTCCTCCAGAAATTAAAGGGAAACAAGCTTTGAAGAATTCGTAATAACTCTCGCGATAGATTGTTCGCTTGAGTTCATTTAAGAATTTATCATCGAATATCTCTTCTGTAGTAACTGAAAGATCTTCTGTCATTATGCGTTAAGATTTTCTTGGATTTTTTGTGCAGCAATAATTCTTAGACTCGTTGGATTTGCTTTCAATCTCTCTGCAGCGATTAATTGACCGGAAGTAATACAAATTCCATAACTTCCTTTCTCAATACGAAGAAGGGCTTTTTCTAATTCCTCTATCGTTTTAGTTGCTCTTTCTATTCTTTTTAGAGCTTCTTCTTTCAGTGAAGATTCGTTTCCAGATTCAAACAAAACTAAAGGTCTATGTTCTCCATCGTTTGGATTTCCTTCAATTGCTTGTCTTGAATCGAGCAATTCTTCTCTAGCAAAAGATAATTTGTTTTCGATTATGATCTTGAATTCTTTTAATTCTTTAGCCGTATACTTTGTTTTTTGCTTCTTCATGATCTCATTAGATGTTTCTTAATCTTATTATAGACTGGTGTTTCAAATTTGAGAAGAACCGATTCTCCGTAAAGAACGATATTGATGTATCCATCTAAGGTCTTAAACATAGAAGTCACTCCTGCTAAATTGAAGAAGTAATCCATGTAAGTTACTGAGATGGGTGTTTTAGTCTTATTGATTAGACCTAGTTTTTCTTCTTGCTGGATCTCTTCCTGGATCTGCTGATAGTTTTTAACAAATGCTCTCTGTGCTTTCATAGGTTCTAAAGATATTAAATTTAATTGATTTTACGAATCTTTACTTCTTTGAATAAATCCGCGTTTTCTTTTTTCGAAATCAAGAAGTCTATTCTTTGATTGTATTTTTTATTCATTCGATCGTGTACCGTCCATATACCATCATATCTTCCAGTCCCCTCTATTAGGACCTTATCCCCCATTTCTATTCCTACTCTTTCAAGATCTCTTGAGACTGCGATCCATTTCATTGAATCAATCCTGGAAGTGTCGATTAGGGAATTGTCTGCAGTTACTAGTGGTGAGTCATCTGTTTGACTTTCTTCTGCTGTATAGCAAGTTGCTACGACCCTTACAGCTCCCTTCATTTTGATTACTTCTCTAAGTCTTTTGTTGAGTCTTATATTCGCTTGTTTTTGATCTTCCAACTGGTATTTTAGAGCTGTATTCCTTTCTGCTAGATGGATCAATCCAATCATAGCTAAACTCATCAAAATGAAGAAGAGGGTGATTCGTTTCTTTAATCCATTCACCGATCTTGTTATTTCTCCGGTCTTAGTTTCAAACTCCAGGGTCTCAGCATTGAAGATGTAGAAGTTTGGTCTTATTGATTTCTTTCCCATTTGTCTTTGATTAAATTCCAAGTAATTGGATCTATGTCTTTTCCATTGTTTGAATCTATATCCACTATCTCTTCATGATCCTCGTCCGGATATCCTGGATCTCCATTAGGTAAGGTCCATCGTCCTGGAATGTGAATAGATCTTATGCATACAGTGTAACGGATCGAAAAGAGTCTTATAGTCTCAAATCGTACTGTCATTTGGTTTGGCTTTTAATTTTGTCAAAATTGTCGAGTATTTCTTTGTTTGATAATTCTAACTCCCAATGTTTGGCGTCACTAGACATCTTCATCAACTCCAACACTTCATCCCTAGTGTAGGTAATTGGCTTGGGTTGCCATTTAGAATATAAATAACCACGCCTAATATTATCAGTATAATTACAAGTATTGCAAGGTTCATCCAGTCCAATTAAATGTTCAAATTTGCAAGTTTTACAATTCTTTTTCATTGTTTACCTCCTTTTCTAATTTTAACTCATCAATTCTCCTGCCCATTCTTTTGCCTCTTGACAAGCATTTAGCTTAATCAGTAGTTCTTTCATGATTTTTTAGATTTGTTTGTTATTATTAACGTGTCACCTACTTTGTAATCTTTATACTTTGTCATAATTTTGACAAAATTGTTTTTAAGTTTTACTTTATAATAACCGTTGGACCATTCTTCAACTGATTTTACTGTCTCAGTATTAGATATATGTGGATTGTAACATATACAACATAAGAATGTTGCGAATCCTGCACCCATAATAACACCTAATAACCAATTACCAAATGCCTTATTTTCTTGTTCTTTTTCGTCAATCATTTCTTTTTGTTTTTAAGTTTGTTAATAATTAAATAAACGCCTTGTGCTATTCCTGACCAATAAAAATTCTTTTGTTCTTCCGAATAGTTTGGGTTGTTCTTGCACCATTCTGTCCAATTATCATCTATTAATTTTTTAAATTCTTCTTGTGTCATTTTGATTTGTTTTGTTTTAATTCTTTTATTAAAAAATCGGCACACTCAAACCACCCTTCGCTCCCATCATAATTTTTATAGGCTTTTCTTATTTCATCCTCTGTAAACATTGTTTGTTGTGTTAGGTATATGTCTGAAAACTTATCCAACACTTCCTCCCTAGTGTAGGTAATTGGCGTGGGTGTTTCTTCATTTGGCTGCCACCTACCGTTATCAATACATACTGAGCAAGGAAACGAAGTGATTTTTCGTGCTGCAAAAAGGCAGGTACTACAGGTTTTTTCCATTGTTAGCCTCCTT
>Ga0214164_1001743_pt1 | contig 12033 bp, 7 predicted proteins | sample TroBogepilimnion_13_FD_153003 | JGI IMG/M metagenome (GOLD analysis project Ga0214164, IMG submission 153003) | Freshwater microbial communities from Trout Bog Lake, WI - Practice 03JUN2009 epilimnion v4 | ecosystem: Environmental > Aquatic > Freshwater > Lake > Epilimnion/Euphotic zone ...
ACCGCAGTCGGCACATCGCCAGAGGGACCGGTTCCGCGCCATCCGCTTGAGGGCGCCTGCTCAGAAAGATAACCTGTAGGGTTCTGCGGGTAGTTATCGTTCAGGCGCCACGCATAGAGGGCGAGTTGGCGGCGGCGTGCGGTGGTGAGACTGGCAGAAAAATCTGTAGTAGGCATGTTCTACGTAGGTCCAACATTTTCTATGGAGCCACCGACCCTCGAAACATCGATGGAGGTATACAGGGTGCTACATGACCAGGGTTGGGTACGGACACAGGACACGGTGGGGGCGGAGGTAAAGGCGGAAAATACTGCGCAAAACGCGTTGCCGGGTTATATGGATTATTGGCGGCAAGTAAAACTGTAGTTTGAATACTAAGGGTTGTCGCCGACGCCGGTGTAGGTATCACCTCAATATAAGGAACGTTATTGCTATCACCGGATTGAACCGCTACCGGCACATTATTGACGTACATAAGGGGCGATTGCTGCTGTTGCATACGTGACGATTCTGGTAAATTTCTATAAGCATTCGCTAAGCCTATATAACCAGTTGCCGTCGATACAATACCCGGTACGGGAGGACAATACTGTGTACCAGCGGGTAATGTAGGAGGTCGCGGATATCCTCCACGTTTGTATGCGATGTACATATTACAATCTTCTAATCTAGTGGATTATATGTTTATTAAATAGGGATGCCTTCCGCAACGCCGACGAGTGGAATCATAGTTGATATTTTATCCTATGCGATGTTTCTATTCATTGCTGTTACGATTATATCATTTATTGTTGGAATGATAAGGTCACAATCGTGTTGTAGAGGAGAGCAGAATGCGTATGAGCATTTTCAGGACGCCAATCCTATTAATAATCATATATATACATCACTTACAAATATGAATGCGACATTTGACAAATATACCCAGAATTTACAAGATACAATTGATAATACGGGAAATATGAAGGCACAAACGTGTTCTATTTATAAGAGTGTACACGATAAATTCATAAAAAGCAAAGCCGCCGAAGTCGCCGATCAATCCGAATATCAATTGCCGAGAGCGCAGCAGCAGGCACTACAACAGACGCGCGCAAAAAACGCCGAGTCTACGTGGGCAAATCAAATAGCACTCTATCTGTATCGTCATAAACAGAAAGGAATGCTCGACTGTTCACAGGTCGCAGCTGCGCCCGCTGCGGAGGGATTTCAGGATAGTACCGAAATAGCTCCTGCGACATTAGATAACCTATCACAGAATCTAGAGGGAAAGATAAAGATCTTCTCACAATTGTTAGAAAGTCCAGTTGTACAAGAATGGCTCAAGGATTGTACAGGGATTGAAGGAACCGCAAATTATTTGAATATGTATATTAATAATACACAAGTAACTGCTGAGATAAATAAATGTGAATCCGATTATAAGAAAAATATTTCAGACTACAGTACGAAAAGCGATGAGGACCAGCAGAAGGATAATGATAAGGCGCAATCAGTATGTAATATGCAATACGGGTCACACTTCGAAAATTTCCAGAATCAACCTTATGTAAATAATAAGTTTAGTTTTCCTGTACCTTATCCTACAATAGGACTCACATCGGAACAAATGGGATACTATACGGTTCTATCGCAGGGACAAGATCTGTTAACAAAGTTTTCCACCCAGGTTGGTAACATTTATCAAAATGCGCAGGCAGCTTACACACGTATGAATAATACAAATAATACATTCCTTGCTTACCAAAAGCAAATGAATAGTGTTCAAAATTCAAACTATAGTAAGTCGCAAGCAGAATCATTAAAATCGTAACCCCGAATAGGAATGCTAGAACGCTTTGGACATATAATTCCATTGGTTCTTGTTATCGTACTTGGAGTGCTCGCTCTATCCATATTAGTTATGTATAGATCACTGTTGGATCCTTATTATATTCATGAGGGATTTGAAGATACAACATCTACACCACCGCCAGCGGCAAATGCGACACAACGCGCAATGGCAATTGATAATATGAAATCGGCAGCATCTGGAACAAATCCGAACGCAAAAGATGATAAAATTACTGAAATTAATACATTTATACTTACAGCTATAACAAATATGGCGAATATGTTCAAAACATTACCGGATGGAATCAATAACGCACTTGGTCAAGTGATTGATGTTACCGATGATACATGTTATATTGTTAAACTAATTGAAGCGAAATATACTAAACAGCCTGTAGACGCCGCTAAAACAACAAATGGCACACCATCACCCCCCTCCCATTTAACGAAATCACGGGAGCAGAAATTATCTTTACAAAAGAACCAATTTTTAACAAATAATAAGGATGCTAAATTGTTAGAATGTTTTGTAGATGGGCAGGATAGTAGTGGAGCCCACCAGGATATCAGTGGAGCCCACCAGGATATTAGTGGAGACCACCAGGATATCAGTGGAGCCCACCAGGATATCAGTGGATATACATTTGGAGCAAATAAAACTGCTGGTACACTACCATCAACCGATATATCAGGAGCGATAGTCAAGAAGCACGCGGAAGAAGAGAAGAAAATTATGGCAGCGCAAACGCAATTGCTACAATATCAAGCACAAATATCTTCAATTATGAATACCAATGATTATAAAACATTGGCAGCCAGTCTCAAACAGTCACTACCTACCGCCCAGTTTGGATCACAGTTTATTGCAAAGAATAAGGCGGATATTATAGAAGGCTATCAAAATCCCGCATATAAGTATCCAGTACCATATAATAATTCAGACCTCGATAAAAAGCAAAAAGAGCATTTACAAGTATTAGAGACCGCTTATAATCTTTTAATGACACTTTTTACAGATTTGGGAAAAAATTATATGGAGGCTCGTGCTGCGCATGAGCAATTATTAAAGGATTACAAAACGATTGACCCTTCATATAGACCCTAAATTCAGAATGAGTTCGTTTTCTCCAGCAACGGCAGGAGGTAGATCTCCAGAGCCATTTAGACTAGATCCAGACGAGGCAGTATCCTCATTTTCTTCGGACTTAGGACCGCCGCTCATCATATTCACGATAAGACCTGTGCGAGCTTTTTCGGCAATAGAGCCGGCGTGGGGTGGACGACCGCGAATTTTCCCCATTGCTGTAGGTTTGGGCACTTTCTTTGGTACATAAGGATGTTCTACCCACATTGGCGGATCTGGAATATCTGGAGTCTTATCAACGACTTTTCCTTCGTACACCGTCTTTTTTGACGGATTACGAAGTTTTAATCCCATAACTATACGTAATATATGTGACTTTTTCACATTAAACCCTAACTTTACATAGGTATCACGTATGACACGATCTACTTTAAACACCTTTTCGAATATAACGGCGGGTAAATATTGTAGACACCAACGACGCGTTTCATCATAGGCTATAAGCGCAATCTCATATTTGCCCTCGGCAGGAACAGTTTCGTTGGCAATGAAGATAGAAACCCACTGTTCGGCAATTGTATCACATTGGTCTTTTGATAGGAGATTCCCTTCCATAGGATTCCAGGCATCTAGTGTGGCGAGAAACAGGGCGACCCGTTCGACGGTAGGCTTCCCTGCCATAACCAACCTCCACATTTTTGACCACGCCGGTATAATAGGGTCTACATCACCGCGAAAGCCGAATTCACTACGTTCCCAACGACGCAATACTTGGGCAACACCTTCGAGATTCTGATATTTTTCGGACGGAATATTCATTCCTTGCGCGACATAATGAATATATTTACGAAACATATGTATATCGAGAGGATGAATATCGGCGTTCGTTGTTTTCGATGCGAGACATCGTAGTTCAATCGAATTGAGAACATTGTAGATATGGTGCGGATCTGTGTGACTTGTAAGAACCTGCTCGTTTACCTTAATTTTCTTAAATGTATTTATCAATAACGTAAACTCCTTATCGGCGATAGGAATCCAGCCACTTAATCCACCAACAAGTGCGGCATTTTGGGATGCGATATAGAAATCGAGCGTCGCACGTAGCAAGGCATCGGCGCTTGCATGCTGGAAAAGCCAGTTATGCGTAGAAATTCGCCGGCTTACTACAAAATCTGGAAAGAGACTGCTACCAAGTAGGCACTCCCAATGTTTCCCCTTGACGGCATCTACAAGAATACGACTCCCCCGCTCGTCACGCACACTTCGTAGCACGGGTGTAAGAATCCAGGCGTGCGGTATAAGGTCGTCATTTTCTAATGCGACCAATTCATCTCCTACAACCATTTCACTTTCGAGCGATTGAAGAATTTCGCGAACCCAGGCGTGGCGATGCGTGCGTGGACGCTTTTTAATAGTAGATGTCGCCGGTGGATCAGCAATAGGAACGCCGCATGGGACCGTCGCAGCGGTTTTGATATGAACCTGGAGAACCGCTCGTGATTTCTCCATTTCGCTCAATTGTTTAATATAATTATGATAGTTTTCAATTTTAGCGGCGTCTTCAAGTGTAGCCGTAATATCGTGATTAGGAAAACGGGTGGGAATAGCTTCGCTAAACGCGACAAGTGCCTGATTAAAATCAGGCGGGACATCAACGATTGTTGATGTAATAATCGCGTCGGTAAGACCGCATAATTCTCGATAGTAGAAATTGAGGTCTTCGGTTGTAGGAACGTATTCTGTATAAACTGTGCGGCTATAGAGTGTTCGTCCCGCCACAATATCTATTGTAATTAACCGCCTGTCGGTCATTATTAATTAAGGATGCGGATAACTTTAGACTTCAAATTTTATATCCTAGTAGTAAAAGAATGCGGTGCGCCATTCAAACAAAAGCGAAAGGATCGGGATACGTCAAAGAATCTACGGGCAATAGTCATGAACTCAACTCAAAACTCAACGAACTTCTTATGCGCCGTGACCAGGATATAAACCAAATCTTTCAAACCGATACGGCACCCTATCAACTGGATAGCGATGGACCTATTCCGAAGGCGATGAATTTAGCAGTTTATTCGATCGCCCTGGACAAATATGTAACCGAGAAACAGCAGCGGACATTGATGTATATAACACCAGCGGACCCAGATTATGATAATATGTATGAGGTGGTCGCCGCTTTTTTATTCGCACAAAAAGCAGAGAATATTAAGGGATATAAGCCGCCGCGGCGCCAGGCAACCCATCTAGAGGTCGCACAGTTCACAACACCGCGCTGGGGCGCGTGTATGTTACACGTCTTTCTATAATTGTCTGGAATCCAGCCATATATAGAGAATTAATTATATTTAGATTACGCAATTGTTATAGATATAGGCTCTTGATTAAATATAATAGGAGCCGATTTCGACATATTTTTATTACCAAAATAACCATAGAAATTTCTACCATTTGACGCATCTGTAACTTGGAATGTATAGATAGTACCAGAGCGTTGACCCTTAATTGTAGCAGTGTGATATATACCATTCTGAATATCATTATACAATCTATTAAATATTGGTTGCCAGGGTCTACGATCAATATTAATGAGAAAATATGGTGCAAGTTGGTTAGATTCTGAATATACCACGCCCATGCCAACATCACCGTGTTCTAAAAATCCTGTTTCTAAGATCGGCGGTGGCGGAGGAGGAGGTGGCGGGCGCGAAGGAGTTATACCAAGGCAGCTTTGAATAGCGGCGTCTTGTACATCAGGATCGGATGTGCTTGTCATTGCCTTATATTTCTTTTGGAACCTTGTGTTTACTTCACCCCAGGTGAGTGTATTAAGTGTATCAAGCGTTGCTGGTTGTGATGGGTAATCCTTACCGGCAGGCTGGCAGCCGGCAATACGCCAGGCTTGCTGGACACATTCTGGGAAGAAGGGACCGGTCGTAGTATCAGGAAGGTCGCAAGGGTCGAAATTATTTGTACCGATACAGAGCCACATTGCGGCGTGTTGAATACCTGGAGTACTTCCACCCTTAATGAGACTATAAATGGCATCATATCCTGCTATCGCGGCGCTAACCGTGATGACGCCACCTCTATAGAGCACAGGATCTACATTTACATTTTGTCCTTTTAGAATTTGAATAGCAACTGTATCACGATGACCTGGAGCAGCGGCAGATTGTAGCATCTGTATAATAGAACCGCTAGTTGTTAGACCGATGCTCTTTGCGAGGGAAATAAGGCATTCTGTACTTAGTTTACCGGCACTATCGGGTTCACACATCTGCGGTATTGCTGATTTAGGTTTTACACTATTAAGAGCAGAGCACTGGGAACTATAACTACCACCACCTTGTATTAGACATTGACCATCGGGGGTCCAGATTCCACCCATATTATTGGTACACTCATCTTGTGTATATAAACGAATGCTATAATCGGAAGATGGATAGCCATAGACACCGCAATCAACGCCACTTGGCGTAACGAGAGGTGTAGGAGGAACATAGCAGGATGCCGAATTCATAACTGGAGTTGTATCACAGTTCGCAGCAGGGGCTGTAATATTGCCAACCGTCCTTGAAGCGGGATACTTTTCAGAGCCATCGCTATTTGTAGGAATAGCATAGCCGGTCGATTCGCAGAATCCGCATATATTGTTTACGGAGGGCGCATCAATTGCGATACACGATTGAATACGCTTACAGTTTTTAATATCTTCAAGCTGTTGGGCAATAGCAAGATTCCATATCCACTGACCGCTTCCGTAGTTGGGTATACCATTTACACCATCATTGTGCGGACCGTTAGGAAATATAGGACCATCAACTTGTCCGAGTGCTCCACTTGAGGTGAGATTTGGATCGGGTATATAATACCATCCGCAGCCTATGGTGGCACCCTTCAAATGAGGGGGCAAATAGGCGGGCATTTTTGCGGATTTACACCATTGAATATCAGCATTGGTAAATTTATCATTACTATCGGCTACAAGATTTTTAATATTTGCGTTATTAGTTTTATTATCTAAGTAAGCATCTGGCTGAGCAATTGCTGATTCGAGAATCTTTGTAAAATCGGGAAAAATATCACTTGTTAATAATTCTCTACCGGCAACATTATTATAGTAATTTTGTTCTAATTTTTCGAATGGCATTGTAGCAGATAGCAATGTAGTTTTAGCATTACCACCGCCTAATGATTTTATAAAATCATCCATGGTTGCGGGCTTTTTACCGGAAGTGTTCTGAAATGCTTCAATACTACTTAGTTTCGATTTTCTAAGAAGTGTTAAAAGAACCATTCCTGTAATAATTGAAATAATTACAATGAACCAGATAATCATCTGATGTCCCTCTATGGTGTTTTACTAATTAAATTATGACGGATAATGATTTATCGTAAAACGATAAATTATTGTTATACCTGCTGTATTTAAACTTTACTAATAACAAGGGCTGATGCCATCTTGTCAAATCCAGGAAATTGACGTAGATCAGAAATATCTGATGTAAGGGTTATATTTGCCGAACCAATGTCATCTCTGTAAACAACGACTTTGTATCCTAGGGGTACCTTTATCGAGCTCACGGAATCATTTCTAATAAACTGAATAAACCTGTTAAATGGATAGCTGCCTACATCTAATGTGATAGCGTTTCCTGTAAAGTTATAGTTATCGTAAAATATTGGTTTTGTATCAACATTTACTGGACTATTTATTTTACAGTCAGCACCAGCATTAGGATTCGTGAAATCAAACGGGATGATCTGATCACCGCTAGTAAATGTCTTTTGGACAATGACATTTCGGTTCTCGTCTAGGAGTTTGAGTTTCATACCTTGTGCTCTATGCGAGCAGCAATCCGTGCGATTGTAATAAATAACCTTTGTGATATCATAGTTCTGCTGTAAATCGACAATCCAAAAATAATTATCACCACAATTTCCAGGGTTTCCTGTACTATTAGGACCTACTCCTGAGTGATATTCTTTGGGATAAGCGCGCGGAGCCATAACGCCATCCACCGCATTTCTAGCATTAGACTCAGGCTGATAAGATGGGCTGCTACCATTTGTAGGCTTATTTAGAGCAACATTGGTGCCATTCTTGTCAAGAACAACAAGCTGTGAAATTTGTATACAGTTCTCACCTGGATGTTGGTCGCTAGCATCAATACGTACAAATCGCGCTATAACACCACAAGACGACCTTTTCACTTGTTTAATACCATAACATTGCTGCATAGCAGTTGCCTGTGTATTTGGATCTGTACCATAATTGGCAGACTTTTGTATATCATTGAAATAGTTTTGTACGGTTTGTAGGCTATCCATACTTGTAAGTTTACTGAAAACTTGTTGGTCGACTTGTCCGTTCTTAATTGGTGCCATCGAGCCGCCTATCTGGCAGGCTTGGAATGGATATTGGTCACGTTTTTTAGGAACGCTTTCACTGTTTCTTAGACCACTAAACCGGTCAGCAATGCTTGTGTATGTACCAGCGTAAAGTTTACCCTTTGCCGGTACACCTGGCTTACGATCCGCATCGGAGCCGTTATTGAGCCATAGATATTGTAAACAATCGGGTGTAACATTTCCCATAGGTTTTGGCATAAGACCGATTGAGCCATCGGGATTATCGACTAGGTCTTCGCAAGGATTTGTGATAGTAAATCCGAAAAGTTTCATCGCAGCATCATTCATTGCGGCAATACGAGTTTTCATATCCATACTGATAATATTACCATTGCCATCTTTGCCGGTGGTGGCTGTAATATAGAGGTCGTCCAGATAGGCGCTAATATCCGATAAATCGCCGTATTTATTGAGTTGTGATAGCCCGCCGCCCTCTTTCGCAAGCGTTCCCTTTGTAGAATCGCCACCTGCGCCGTGGAAAAGATCAAGTAAGCAAGATATACTATATTTACCCGAAGACTGATCGTCAGCAAAGCAGGGCGATGTTTTGAGTAAATTCGCAGATACAGGGTTTGTAATAAGGGGTCCCATTGGTACACGCTTAGCATCATCAGCGTAATAAGGATTGGCAAGATATGCGGGAACAATTGCGGAGAATGTAGCAGTGGTCGATTTAGAAATATTGCTCCAAAACCAGAACTGACTCTTTTGCATTGTTGATTTCGAATTCCAAGCTGGACCACGGATAAGTGAGCTCTTCGAAAACGGACCAAACATACGAAGAGTATTACGATTTGTTTTTATGGACATTCCGTTCACTTGGGTAATTGTAGGCTGGAATGATACGACGCGGTTCTTTGAGCCGACCATCTCCCATTGAATAAGAATGGCGCGCTCTGATACTCCAGGTGGGTCATTACTATCAGGAGTGGAGTATTGACTATATATGCTACTATCTTGTGCCGGCTGCGCATCTGTACCAAACGATTGAAAAAAGTCGTTTATCACTGTATTAATCATACTTGTATTGATAGATTTTGTAGGCTTGAATCCGTAGCACCATACACCGACGCCCTGGGCTTCCATAGTTGAATCACAGAAGCCAGATTGCGAGCGATTGCCAACAAGTGAAAATGGCGGCATGCCGGATTGTATAGAATATACAGTTTCTTCTTTATCTCCAACTCTACCACAATACTTTGACTGTAATCCAGCTACATATGCGTTAGCAACCTGTCCATTTGTAGCAATTTGTGTGCCAATACGTTGGCATATACCGGCGGCGGCTTCTTTGGGAATCTTATGAAGAGTATTTGGTGAATTTGGAATAATAGCTTGGAAGACTTCTGCCTTGCCATTTGGACGATGCGGCTCTTCCTGCGCAACCATAATATCCACTTGGTCCTGCTCTTGTACTCCGCGGATTAAGAGTGTAAATTCTTCTCCTCCATTACCCTCAACTCTAAATGTACGTTTCGTTGGCACGTGGGTAACAACTACTACATTTAGACCTGTGCCAAAAGGAGCTAGGAATCGTAGATTTACATCGTATTTTTTATCGGCGGGTTGATAGATAAACTCATTTGCTACGGGAGCCTGTGCGCACGATACCGTGGGTATCTTAAGACCCTCCTTTGTTCGACCACCCTGAAAGCCGCCTGTCTGACCGATTTCTTTACAATTTAGTTGATTTACAGCCTTTTGACAGGACTTAGAGTCAACGTAGAACATACCAGGCGGGCATTTTCCAAGGCTTGGGTAATATACAGGATTTTTGCCAGAAGCAGAATCAATCGCTTCGTCGCGGTCTTGTTTTAGAGAGAGTAAACCGCCGATAAATGTTTTGGGACTGGTTCCATTGAATCGCGTACCAGCATCAATACAAATGCCACAATCTGAATATGTTGGATCATCTAACTTTGAGCAACTAGAACGACCTTTCAGATTATTTTCACATTTGCGTGCATTAATTATAACATCATTTGGTGGTGGTAGTTGGTTTTTAACAATATCCATAGAAAGTCCTATATTTGTAGGGGACCGCACTGTAGGATCAAGCGTAGGGCTTACTAGAGCGTGCCGAATCTCAGTATTTTGAGCGTTTGTGAGTGAATTAAATTTATCTATATATTGAGACGTTGTAAGAGTAGTATCATTGTCAATATCAGCAGGCGCAACGGCAAATGTTGCTAATATAGGATCCAAGCTAATACCTAGATTATTATACGTTCGACGTCCGACCTGAATCATAGAATCACGTTCAGATGTAAATCCTTCCGCTTTACGGCGCGCAAAGGGGACAACAAAGGTTACTATAAAAGCAACCACGAGCAAAATTACAATAACTATGCTCAGCATGCCTCTACCAAATTACATCAAAATAATATCGGTAGAGTTCGGGAAATGAAAACAAGGATTTAGACATTATCGGGGCGGATATTGGATGTCGAATCCATATCACGGGTGATAATACGTAGAACGAAATTCGTCTGACGGCTCGTGTTGATGAGAGCACAGCCGCTCTGTGTAGTCGCCGTTTGGTTGAGAATATAGGTGAGACCCGCAGTAGAGCCGCTTGTGCCATTCTCCTCCTCAGATAGGAATCCGCCGAAATAGGAGGGACCCTGATTGCGCGTCGTGCCACCCGTGGTAGCAGGATTGTCGAAGCGGTTGCGAATAATGATAACGTTACAGTATCCGGCGTTATTACGTCCCAGATTGATGGTGGAATTGCCACCAGAGACATTGATATAGCCAGTGGCAACAACATATTGACCGACAGGCTGATTGATGAAGTTCGTGAAGTCTACTGCGCCACTGGCAGTGAGAGTACCAGACGGCGTAACCGTACAGCCCTGAATATTAATGATATCACCTTCAGAAATGGCACTGAATAAGAAGTAGTTTGTTGTCTTGATGAAGATATAGGGATTCTCGGTATTTGTGCCCGTAACGCTGGAGTAGTTTGTATTGTCGCTTGTAGTGCCGGTGCCGCCGAAGTTTGTGATTAGATCGCTGAGCTGAATACGGCTGATAAAGAATACATCAGGGTCATTGCTAATGAGCTCCGTATTATGCCGCTCCATACGAATTGTTAGACGGTTCAGGGTCGCTAGCGGCGTCGGTGTATATATACGTTGAGTCTTAAGGAACTTCGGAATAAAACCGGTGTAACCGGTTTTATCGGCAGGAACATTGGCAAAGCCGGCAGAGGTCGATGGCAGATACGACTGAGGCACATATAGATCGGAGGACCAGGTCGTATCGTACTGAACAATCGCAAAGGTATTATCCTCTTCGGGATTTGTAGAAAAGGAGTTGTTATTGAGCTCTGCGATACGGACGCCGGCGAAGGGGAGAGAAAAGATATTGACAACACGGCTAGTATCGTAGGAGCCCGCAGCAGGCACACGTACAAGCGCCGTGAGTGACTCAATCGGTACAATTGCCTTTACAAACTCAATACGCTGAATATTGCGGAAGCGCTGCTGGACGGCGCTATTATAGCCGAGCGCTCCCGTAGTATTACCGGTATTGAAAATGACAGAGAAGTTATAGCGGTTTTCGGCTGTATTTACTAACCAGTTACGGTCGGAGCTCGTAATAAAGACATTATACTCGGTCTCGCGGTACTTAACGACGTCCTCCTGCGGGATGATATAGTCCTGAGGGCGGGGAGCAAGCAGCGGCGGCGGCGG
>Ga0214164_1001745_pt1 | contig 12028 bp, 15 predicted proteins | sample TroBogepilimnion_13_FD_153003 | JGI IMG/M metagenome (GOLD analysis project Ga0214164, IMG submission 153003) | Freshwater microbial communities from Trout Bog Lake, WI - Practice 03JUN2009 epilimnion v4 | ecosystem: Environmental > Aquatic > Freshwater > Lake > Epilimnion/Euphotic zone ...
GTGCGGGCACCAATCCACGTAATACATATTGAACTTCCAAGCATTGCTGCCCGCCGGCTGCGCATTCTCAAAGCCTTCACGAGTGGGTTTGCTGCGCGCCCATAGAACAATAAGAGCAAGTCCCACAACAACTAAGAGAATAGGGACATATGTTGACTGAGAAAGTTTAAAGAGGGAAGCCATTATTTACATAAGGAGTAGAAAATGCTTTCACGCGGCGGAGTCTTGACGCAGTATCTTGTAAAACCCGACGGCGATGAAACTTGGTCGGTTGAGGATTGGAGTCGTGCTATGACTCTTGAGGCACGCTGGTCAGCACTCAATATATCCGAGGATGATCGTCGCCGTTATATTCCCTGTGCTGTGCTCGTCGCAAAATTTCCGGGGATAGTTTATCCTGATGCTGTTATGAAACGTTTGAGTGAATTAGCGGTGGAAAATTGAATCTGATTTTGTAAATCAATAAATGTGTACAATGTCGACTGGAAATGGCGAATTTGATAAAAAGTTCTTTGATGACGCGTCGGCAGCCTGGATGACAAACAAGAAGAAACTAGGTGATTGTACGTATGTATATAAGTGTACTTATACACATGCGAACGGTAAGGTGTGTGATAAGGCGGTCACAATTCAATCTACGATGCACTGTTGGGCACATCGCGGCTCTATGAAAAAGAAGGAACTATGATTATAAGAATCCGCCGGTAGCAAAGTACTTCCGCGTACGCGATCGGTCGAGGGTTTTTCGCTTGAGCGTCTTTTTTGCGCGGCACGTCTTCACCTTCGCAGTCTTGATTTTACCGCAGCCGCTGGCAAACGCATTTAACTCAGTACAGAGTCCATCAAAGCTGTCGTGTGGGACGTTCTCTTTGAGCTCTTGGCACATTGCGGTTTCAGCGCTGTAGAGCCACTCTGTGACCGCTTTTCTACCGCACGCAAGCTTCGGCACGTGAGGGACCACCTTGAGCCACGCCTTTTTCCAAACAGGAAAAGGAAGAATATGGGGAAGAGACTCCCACCACAGTTTGAGTTTTGGTAAGCGCTCTTCAGTTGACATTGTATTCCAACGATTACGTAGTTCGGGGGTTGCTAAGCTGGGCGGTGCGCCTGGTATCGGCGTGCTTGTTACATCGCTACAAGGGGTTGTATACGCAACCGAGTATAGAAAGTCCCAGCCGATCATTGCCTGCTGCGTACACGATTGACTCATCCACTTCTCATACCGTTGTTTGACATTGTGCCACGACGGATCCTTGCCGGTAATCAACTTCTGCTCACGAAGTTTTCCGTTTACGCGGTTATGAATACGATACAGCCAGTATGCAAATTCTTTTGTATCCGTGGGAATGGGGTCGCTTGTGTAATACTCCGTAAGGGACGCGCGGCAGAATTTACACGGTAGCACGTACGGCAGAGTCTGAAAAAATTGAAGAAGATAGCGTTTATTTAGGGTGGGAGCAGCAAACGCAACTAAGTGTAGCAGCCGCCAGCCGCTCGGTCCCCAAAAGCGGGTATCCATCCTTACTTTCATGTGCGAAAATTTCTACGACAAATACTATCATAATTCGCCGTTTCAACTCTATCTTGATACATCTCAAGTGCCATGTGCAGGCATAGGCGTGTTTACACGTGAAACGATTCCTGCCGGCATACGCATTGATGAATATACCGGTGAGGTACTTTCATCAAAACGTGCTAGTTCATATGCGCTTGAAGTGCGCGACGATTGCTTTATTGACGCACGTGAGTTTCCGCGCTGTTATATGGCGATGATTAACGATTGCTCCTATATTGCTCGGCGGGTCATTCGGCGTAAAAAGCGTTGGGTAAATATTACACCTGACGCTTATTATGATTTATATGGACGGCGTCTTGTTGTCAATTGTGAGTTTGTGGCGGATGAAGCGGCTGGACGTGCCTATATTCACTCGCTTGTAGACATACCTGCCGGTACCGAACTCTTTATTTCCTACGGTCCAGATTATTGGAAATGCCATTAATTATGAAACCTGATAATCTTTTTTCCTCTCGGCAAGAATAGCACGAATCTCTTCGAGCTCGTGAGCGTTTACTTCAATTGTTGCCTTTGGCGGATCTTGAGTTTCCGTGACGGGTGCCTCTATAACCTTTGGCGCCTCTGTTGCGTCTGTTGTCTCGGCAACCTTTACCTCTGTTGTCTCGGCGACCGGTGTCTCCGTGACTGGTGTCTCCGTGACTGGTGCCTTCGCGACTGGTGTCTCCGTAACTGGTGCCTCCGCGACTGGTACCTCTGTGACTGGTGCCTTCGCAACTGGTGCCTCCGCGACTGGTACCTCTGTGACTGGTGCCTTCGCAACTGGTGTCTCAACAACCGGCTCTGTCTTGCCCGCTATAGGCGATACGTGACTTCTGCTATTTTCAGGATATACAATTTTAGGAAGTCGTTCAGCTGGTTCAGATGCTGATACATGTACAGGTACAGGTGCTACTTCTGCTACAGGTGTGGGTGCTACTGGTGTGGGTGGAAGCGGTTGCGGCTTCATTTGCTCCACCATAAACTTTTTGAGATCTTCTAACTGCTTCATCACATCTGCTGTTGATACAGATGGTGGTGGTGGTGCGTGTGCTGCCTTTGCCGCCAAGCACGCCTCGCACTTACAACCTTCTGGTAGAGGCGGCACTGTTGGTTTAACAATCGGAAGTCTTTCTTGACTCCTAAAAGGACCCCTTTGGGTTCCAAAGGAACCTGAGTTTCTAACAAAACTAGATGATGCTGCGGCGGCAATATCAGGAATCAGCACGTTTTCGTCTAAGTTATCTACATTATCTGTATTGTTACCTATATTGTCGTATGTGTCGTATGTGTTGTTCATTGTTGTACTGCGCACAGGTGTGCGTAGCTGCGTTGGTGTGCGTGGCTGTCTGTTTGTTAGTTGTATGCCTCCATCCAGTAATACATCATCCGAAAATGTGGGAGTAGGTGCAATAGTTACGCGTGAGTCCTTCTTGAGTATCGATTTGGGCGTCTGTGCTACAACTGGAGCCTTGGGTGCCTCTGCATTTTCTAAATCAGCTGGCTCGCCCTGTTGACCGAAGGAGCTTTGTGCCGTATCAATTAAATCTTGCGCTGATTTGGGTAGTACTGATTTCGGATCGTGTACAAAACTCTTCACCGAATCCGGTACCGGCAGTGAGTCTACAAGTTTTGTAATTTGTGCCGATCGTGCCTTAATTGATGTGAACATTGTGCCCATTCTGCCCAGCACAGTCTTTTTGCCTGCCTCATCTGCTGCCGCCGCCGCGGCTAGTTCCTCTTTTGTTCTTGGTCTACCAGTAGCTGCTATTCCAGGCGGGGTCTTGACACCCAGCGCACCCAGGAAATTTAACGCACCACTGCGCCGCATGGCATTTGTTCCCATTACTATACCCATCAGACCCACTAAACCCAGTGATACCGCTCCTAGAATTATGCCAAGGGAGGAATTATCCGCAGCCGCGGCGGCTACTAGTGGAATGGTCGCATTCAAGGAAGGTGAGGCACTCGCATTTATGAATAAATTGGGTGCTGGGGTGCCGGAGAGACTCATACCACTACTAATGGACGGTGAAAAACTGCCAAATACTGATATAGACATAGATAGAGTGGGAGATATTGATAAAGAGTTTGACATACTATTTGTGAGGGACAATGACGGGCTTGCCGTTTTACCTGGTGAAGGGGATATTGTTGCACTCATAGAGGAAGAGAGGGATTGAGTGGGATTCGTGGACGCACTACTTGACATACTTTGTGATATACTAGATGTAAATGATTGCGATGAACTCCTTGATAGAGTTATAGAACTACTTACCGATGGTGAGGGGTCCGAAGTTCTACTTACAGACAATGATGTAGATATAGATGCCGATGATGAGGCTGTCACCGATGAACTTGCCGTTTGCGTTACAGATCCAGACACCGTTGCTATTATGCTCGTAGACGGTGAAGCAGTCGGCGATGATGACATAGACTGTACCGGTCCCGTATAGAGTTCTATAAACGCTGTATTTGTGGATGTATACCAAAAAACCGCCAGGGGAGGACTAGATGTTGATGTTGTATATAAGGATCCTGCAATAGGTGTTAATCCTCCTCCAAAGATATAGGATCCTGTATTTCCAACAAGAAACTGGACGTTGGAGTTGGAGGCGCCGTAAAAGACGAGCGAATATGACATTCCGCCCAAAAGGGGATATGCAATGATTTGTCCTAGATTCGTAAGAAGGACCGATTGTTGTTGGACTGCTGGGAACGATCCAGGACTGGTAAGGGTGATGATAGCGGAGGCGAGTACCGCTCCCATTGGCTTGTATGAAGCATCCGCCGCCATCAGTCCAATCGTAAATATCGTATCGCCGGCGCCACCTGGCCAGTACTGTAGCGCAATACTGCTGATTCCGGTCATTGAATATGAAGAAGGAACCGTAAAACTGATTGCCTGTCCACTTGTCATAGGATTATGGCAGCAGCCAACCATTCCTGTAAACCACGGTGGCGGCAATGTTGCGGTGGGGGAAGGGCTAGTCGTAGAGGACGGTGGAGTGGACGGGCTTACCGATGTACTTACCGATGCCGATAAACTGGATGATGTGCTTTGTGATACAGATACACTTGCCGATAATAATTGACTGGGTGCTGTACTTTGTGATGCCGACCTACTTACCGATATTGATGAAGTGGGCTCTCTACTTTGCGATACCGATGTACTTACCGATGCGGATAAACTGGGTGCTGTGCTTTGCGACGCCGATGTAGTTTGTGATACCGATGCACTTGCCGATACCGATGAAGTGGGCTCTGTGCTTTGCGATGCCGATCTACTTACCGATATTGATGAAGTGGGCTCATTACTTTGCGATAATGATGTAGTTACCGATACTGATAAACTGGGCGCTGTTGTTTGCGATACCGATGAACTTCCCGTTGCTGTAAGTGTGGATGAAAATGACGACGATACAGAAGCAGAGGAAGAGGCTGTGGCACTAGAACTGGCAGTCTGTGATAAAGTTTCTGTCACACTAGAACTTGATGAGGCTGTTGCTGTTATACTTATGCTATCGGATGCCGCGGTTGTGACAGATCCACTTATGCTTTGAGATACTGCTGTTGTAACACTGGGGCTAGACGATGTGGTCGCTGATATGGTAGAACTGGGAGTTAGAGACAACGACGGCGTTGGCGAACTGGAAAGCACGGATCCAGCGCCCACCGCAATAAATGAAATGTTTGTAGATTGTAACCAATTTGTAACTGTTAAAGGATCTGTTTCCCCCTCCGTATAAAACGTCCCTGTGTATTCAGGCATTAAAGCGTTCCAGAAATATGGAGTTAAACCTGAATCGTCTACAACAATCTCTATAATTCCAGGTGTTAAGTTATAAAATGCTAAGATATACTCCACATCTCCACCTAGAACATAAGAGGATATTGGGTAAAGATCGGTAAATGTCACAATCTGTTGCTGGTATGTTGGGTAACTACCTGGAGATGTGACTGAAAACGTATTTGATGCTAATATAGTTCCACCTGGAAAACTTCCTCCAGCCACATCCATAAGGGCAATTGTAAACGTAGCCGTTCCCGCTGCCAACGGCGTATACTGGAATGAAACACGGTTAATTCCCATATTTACATAAGGATACGGCGTCAAGACGTTGATAGCCAGTATGGCTGTATTAATTGAATCTTGACAGCATCCTGTAAGACCTTGAAACCACGGAAGATACGGTGTTTGCGTTGGTGATATAGTAGGCGATGCTGTTTTTGAAGATGAAAAACTTGGTGAAGGCAACCTTGAGTTAGTTACCGATGGAGATGCTACCCTAGATCCTGATATAGATACCGATCCTGACCTACTATTTGTTACTGAACCGGATAATGATGAAGAAGCGGCCCTAGTTCCTGATACAGATGCAGACTCAGATCTACTATTTGTGACTGATGCGGATTCGGACTGACTATTTGTTTTTGAAAGTGATGCCGACCTTGAAGTTGTTACAGACACAGACGTAGTTTTCGTATCTGTCGGATTCACTGATACGGACGCCGATACACTTCGGCTCACACTTGGTGTTTGTGTATCCGATGGGTCTACAGATGCGGAGGCAGTTTCTGATGGCGTTAAACTGGGTGAAACGGGCGACGCAGTTACCGACGGCGTGATTGACGGTGTAGGAAAAAATATCGTATACGACAGAAAGAACGCAGACCCTCCTGATGCGATATTGATCATATCTGCACCGGTCATGCCACCACCACTATCAAAGAACTCTATCTGCCAAATATTAGTTTGTTGTATTGTGCCCACGGCGGTCGAGGAAAAATCCATATAATACCACTGATTCTTGGTTGATGCTCCGCCGCACGAGTTTGTGCCGCACTGCGAATTGTACCACGTCTGACCTGCTGCCGCAACTTGAACCGCTAACTCACAATTCGGTGCGCAGCACGCCTGGGCACCTGAGGTAGATAATCTAGCAGTCGACGGATTTCCGTCAAGTTGTATATATGCCGGCATTGGTTGATTACCATAAATCGCAAACGCAATCTGCTTCGCTTTAAGACCGCCAGCTCCCGTAGGCAGCGGCTGTGACAATAAAACATTTACCACACCACTATCCGTACCGCACCCCAACGTTGTAGGGGTAAATCCTTGATAATCATACCCTGGCGTCTGTGCACTCACCGGTGCCAACAGCAGGGAGACGAAGCCAAATAAAAACGGTAACATAATGTTTCTATTTGGGATTCTTGAATTTAACGCACCTAGGCGGCGACTCCTTCCTCCTTTGCAACATAACCACGAGCCGCAAGGAGACCGAATGAAACCATCGCAATTGCGATATAAATCGCCATTTCGGAAAAGAAATAGCGTTTAAAATAGTGGTCAATGAGGTGTGAGATCGCACCCCATATACCCACCCATAAAAACACTGTCAATATTGTTTCTTCCAAAAAATCATGGTATAGTTTTGTTGACACCATTCCTATTTCACCGGGAGACTATATTATAGATTGAATGCGGCAGTGCTTGCTAACATAGGGCGGACCGGTGTGCTTGGCATATAATTCGCCTTACACTGAATATTCGGCTCAGGGCACGGCTCGCACTGTGCCGCAGGGCACGCCGGGCACGACTTCGGCTCAGGGCACTTGACGACTGGGCAACGTGGGCGCGGGCACGGCGGGCACTCACCAATCTTACAAGGCTTCGAGCATGTCGAAATACACGGCGGGCACTTCGGTACCGCGGACTTGAGCACATACTTCGACATATCAGGCATCGGCGGGCACTCCGTCTTGAGCATATACTTGGTCATATCGGGTAGCGGCGGGCAAGGTGGCACTGCCGACTTCTTCATCCATGTTGATAGATCAGGTACAGGGCACGCGGGGCAAGGAGCACAGCGCTCAGGGCACGCAGTCTTCAAAACGGGACCGCAGCCGCACGGCTTTGGCTTATGGCACTCACCACAGAGATTCTTCGTCTCATCTTCCGTTGGCCACCGCGGCGGAGGAGGCATACTTAGCATATCAGCAACATCATCTGGTGCCGCCGTGCCGCAACCGCACGGCTTAGGCTTGCCGCATCGATTACAACCGCCACCGTCGAACTTCTCGACAACTTTGCCGCGGGAACGTCCAACTAAATATCCCACAATTAATGCGAGCGCCAAACCCAGTAAAAGAATCATAGGCGTCGTCTTCATTCCTGAAGCCATTCTACTCATTATAAGGGTTTTTTATGCCGGGCAATCTAAAAAATTTGAGATATGTCTGGATTTCTAACATAGATGTTAAAACGATGAGCAATACAAGTGCGTCATGTGGGTGTGTACAATGTATGTATACTAAAATAAAGGAATATGCAATCTTTGCGTATTCATATATTAAATATGGTCTTCCGTTTGTGCTTGTTTATCTAATCCACATTATCTCCACCAATATCTATGCGAATCTTTGTGCGAATCTCTCCTTTATCGGATTTATGAATTCGCTCTTCTTAATTGGCAGTCCTATCTGTAGTATGATTTTACAGATTGTTACGCATACAAATACCGCGTTTATTGCCATTATTTCGGGTCTTTGTGTTCTTATTATCGCATATGTCCCTCGCAGCCTCGAGGCGAATCGTCCGCAGGAACCGGCTAGAGCGGCGGCAGGTGGTATGCTGGGTGGAGGACGGGCGTATTAGGTCTTGCGTGTAAACTTCGCCGTCGGGTCGACTTTTGGGCAGCCGAACATCTGCGGATACCAGTTGCCCCACGTATCGCCCAAGCGGGAGCAGACCATTTGGTAATTGCCCTTCCACGAGTAAGAAGCGCTCACCTCATTTGGATTTTTGATACATCCAAAGTTGGCGGGATCGCCCAAGTTTGCCGCCTGTATCTGTCGGCACATTTCTTGTACACGCTTCTTATAATCTAATCCACCGACCATTGAATCATCAAAACTCGCTGCCGACGCACGATGTTGGATATTACTATCTGAAAGATCATAGTCGCCGACGCCAATCGCATCCGAGGCGGTTCCCGCAGATATACCCATATTCATTCCTTGTGCTGAATCCAAATTATACTGCGCGGGCTTGTGTACATCCGAGCTATCTTGGTGATTTTGTAATATGGGTGTAGATGGTCCTCGTACAATCTCTGTTACATCGATCTTGGAACTCTCAGTCATATTTTTTAGAATATTGAGTTCTTTTTCATAGAGCGATTGAATTCCTTTTGGCATAGGCGTATCGCTAATCATATATTGATTCACCGTTTGCTCGATGTGTTCTATCTTATCTAAGATATCCTGATTCTGTTTGCGACTAGGGTCGCTCTCAAGTCCAATTGATAGACTCCATTTCATTCCGCGCGAGGCTTCGACTAAAGGCTGTAACGCAGCGATGGTCGGTAGACCTGATGGAAACCCTGCGTTCGTTGCCTTTGCCTTCGCACCACCCTTTTTATTTATATTTAGTGTCGCAGCGGGAGTATTTTTTCCTAGAGACTTAAGGAACCGTTCGGCGGCGGCTGGCGTAATATTTATGCTCGACAATTTTGTCTGACCGCGATTTACACTTGAAATAATACCGCCTAAGTCGGCAGATAATCTATCTAAATCGGAAATGCGCTTTGTAACGGTTGGAGCAGATGATCGGAGATTTGATAGTCTTAGACTTTCCGCCTGAACACGCATTTGTAGATTAATAAGTGTATCAATTGTTAATCCATTCGGCGCAGTGCCGTGTGCTGTAACTTTTGGTAGGGCGTGCTTTGGTACGGCGTGCTTTGGTACGGCGTGCTTTAGTGCTGCGTGCTTTGACATAGCGTGGTTTGGCATGGCGTGCTTTGGTGCGGTGTGCTTTGGTGCGGTGTGCTTTGGTGCGGTGTGCTTTGGTGCGGTGTGCTTCGGCTTATCCTTTGTTATAACATTTACAAATCCCTCAATCGCCGCTGAAGGAATCACCTCTGATTTTCCACGTAGAACCGCAATAGAACAATCATAAGCCTTACGAATCTGCGATGTATCATCGACAGTCATTGATACAGCATCAGAATTTCCCAAAGCGGCTTGTAATCTATTTATTAAATTATCTGCTTGCATCGATAAATACTGAGTTTGTTCCAAAGACTGTTTATCTAGATTGAGAGTCATAGGATCTTGCGCATTATACAATAACTTAAAATTTTTGATAACCTCCATTAATGCCTGAATATCCTTAGGTTGCGCAAGAGCCAATTGAGGATCCGTTGTCGTTGCCGATGATGTATCCCGCGCAATTGCCGATGTTTGATTCGGTTCTGGTACATTCCCGTCAAATCCCTCCATCATTGTTCGATTCACAAACAAATATCCTAAAAGGACTAGGACAAGGATGCTTGTAAAGATGAGAACTGTTACTACTTTCATTCCCTCTAACGAGGCAATCCAAAATTCACAGCGCCTCTAATGACTTACCGGGTATGCTTAAGAAATGATATTACAATTTATCTTGAGTTCTCCACTACGAATACGTTGAGCTAATGTACTCACATCCATCATAATGGATTGGTTTGTAAATGTATATTCATTTATAGGACTAACCTTTGCGGTTGCGGGTAAAATAGACGCCATTGTGCTCGGTGGTTCCGAAGAAATCGCATTGGGTGGTGTGGGCGTCAAACGTCCTGGTGTAGAAGGAGGAGCAACCGGAGGTGTATACAAATAGATACCTTGATGTTTTAAGGACGATTTGCCTTGGGCAGGTATAGGATTTGCGTTTGTTGACTCTGATGCTATATTTTTAGGGTTTGATGATAGTGATCCAGTCTGAATAATTTCAAATTGTAGTACTCTTGATCCGAAAAAGGTCGGTCCTTCTTTGATTACATCTTGATTTTGGAAATTATAAGCATAGATATTATTATCAATACCAGTTAAAACGTCAATTGTTGCTAAAGGAAATATATAGACAGCCCCTGATAAATCGCTTGTTACTATCATTTTATATTGAGCACCTGATGCTAAATTTGTTTTCACTGTGTTAATTTTAGATTTATCAAGTTTACTTGCCGCTATGGTATATGACGGCATCGATGTTTCATCTTCGCTCGCATAATTTCCCGCTGCTGCGTCACCGATAGGAATCATACCACTCTTGAATACTTGAACATTCATCGAAGGAAGTGTTGGCAGCGGTTGATTCATCATATATGAAGGAAATCTGGTCAATTCCATAGCCGGTATATCTGAATCCGCAAATAATATACCCTCTTTCGCCTGAGAATCTGTTGGTAAAACAACATCTGCCAAAGGAGGAGTATAAGTCTTTAATGTTAATAAAGGAGCTCCTGCGCCTGCTGCTGTTCCTGACATAGGCGAGTTATCCATTGGTTGAATATTATAGCCTCCACCTACAACTCTATCTGCCGTCACGGTAGAATTGGGGTGTCCGTTGCCGTCATCAAACGACACGTGTACACTTCCACTTTGGAATCCCTCCGTTGTTCTTGTTGATAGAATTGTCAATATGCCCAATAAGCCTAATATAATGACTATGATTGTCAGAATCACTTCTACTGACACCATTCTGCTTGTTATCGTTAAAAAATTTGACTCAACTATCTGTATTATTTATTTGTGTACGATGCCTTACAAATTGCGTTATAAGGAAGATGACACGATTGAAGTTGGGCTTGATGAAGCGGGGCGCGGTTGCTTATTCGGGCGTCTATACGTCGGGGCGGTTATCTTTAGCAATGATACCGATGATATGTTTGATAATGGGGCGGCTCTCAATGAGATTCGCGATTCTAAACTTCTGACAAAGCGTAAGCGTGATATACTCTACGATTACGTCCAAGAATGCGCGCTCGATAAGGCAGTGGCGTTTGCGACGGCAAAGGAGATTGATGAACAGAATGTGCTACAGGCGGATCTGACGGCGATGCATCGCGCCCTCGACTCTTTGGTAGTACCGTTTGAGCGGGTTCTGGTGGATGGCGATCATTGGCGCCCCTATAAAGACACTGAGGGTCACGCAATTGTCGACGGCGATGCGCAGTATCTGGCGATTGCGGCGGCGGGAATTCTTGCCAAAGTCTCGCGGGACCGTTGGGTGGAGGAAGTGGTGGCATCTAATCCAGAGTGGGATACCCACTACGGATTAAGTACAAATATGGGATATGGAACCGCCAAACATATGACGGGTCTCACTGCACACGGAGTGACAGATGAGCACCGTCGTAGTTTCGCACCGGTTCGTGCGATTACGGGCGGAGTGAAATGTGCCAAAGCGGCGGATCGTTGGTTAGGAGGGGACGATTAGAGATGCTTCGCTTACCCTTCTTAAAACCAGCCGCCCAGCATCTTCATGTTGTTGCCATTCTGGCGGCTCTTGCGCGAGTTCTTGCGGTTCTTGCGCGACTTCTTCTGGTTCTTACGCGAGTTCTTACGCGAGTTCTTACGCGAGTTCTTACGCGAGTTCTTACGCGAGTTCTTACGCGAGTTCTTACGCGAGTTCTTGCGGTTCTTGCG
>Ga0214164_1001747_pt1 | contig 12013 bp, 8 predicted proteins | sample TroBogepilimnion_13_FD_153003 | JGI IMG/M metagenome (GOLD analysis project Ga0214164, IMG submission 153003) | Freshwater microbial communities from Trout Bog Lake, WI - Practice 03JUN2009 epilimnion v4 | ecosystem: Environmental > Aquatic > Freshwater > Lake > Epilimnion/Euphotic zone ...
GGGTGTGCCCTTTTATATGCGGACGGGCAAGCGGATGAATGAAACCATATCGGTAATTACAATCCAGTTCAGGCCTGTGCCTCATCACTCATTCCCTGTGGAAACAACTGAAAACTGGCAACCCAACAGGCTTATACTCAATATACAACCGCATATGGGGATACGCATGAGATTCCAGGCGAAACAACCGGGCCTTAAAATGCTCCTGAACCCTGTTGATATGTTATTCAATTACAGCGATGCTTACTCTGGTGGCACACCTGAAGCTTACGAAACATTGCTGCTGGATATTTTCCAGGGAGATGCAACATTGTTTATGCGTTCAGACCAGGTTGAGGCAGCATGGGCTATCCTTATGCCTGTCATTGATGCCTGGAAGGCAAACTCTTCTCCCAATTTTCCTAATTATGATGCAGGCTCGCAAGGTCCGGAAGAAGCAGAGGCACTGATAGCAAGGGATGGTCATAACTGGATTGTAGTACCGCTTGAAAACAATAACCATGGAACTACAGAATAATGTTTATGTATTTACTTCGGCTGGAGCGCTCGCTTTAGCAGGAGCCAACATAGTGCTTAATGCAGCCAGGGCTGCAATAAAAGCAAGAGACAAATTTGTAATAGCCTTATCAGGCGGGAATACACCAAAACAGTTATATTCATTACTAGCAACTCCGCCATTCAAAAATGAAATGCCATGGAATAAAACATTTGTTTTTTGGGGCGATGAGCGTTGTGAACCTGCGGATAGTGATGAGAACAATTCCCACAGTGCGAAGGTTTTATTTCTGGATAAGGTCAACATTCCTGAAAGTAATATTTACCCTGTATGCGTATCTCTGAAACCTAAAAAAGCAGCAGAGGTGTATGCAAACAGGATAGCTTCGTTTTTCAGGCCTTCAACACCGCAATTTGATCTTATTCTACTTGGTCTTGGAGAAAATGGTCATACCGCTTCTCTTTTTCCAAACAGTAATATGGTTTTTAAACCAGAAGAAATAGTGAAGGAGGTTTACGTAACTGAACTAAAGAAATACCGGATTACAATGACACCGGCTCTAATTAACCAGGCCCGGCAAATACTTTTCCTGGTTGAAGGTGAGAATAAGGCGGGTATATTAAATTCAGTCCTTACGTCTGATTTCAAGCCTGATCAATTTCTTGCCCAGCTAATCAAACCGGTAAATAGTAACCTTGATTGGTTTACAGACAAATATGCTGCGTCTCTATTGCCGGTAGAGTATCGGGCCAATTGTATAAATGTACCAGCCTGAATATTCCTTCAGGTTGCCGAACAAGGAAAGTAAAATTATGACTCCAATAAAAAGCTGTGTTCTTACAATTAACGGGGGCTCATCGAGCATTAAATTTGCATTATTTGATACTGGCAGAGCTATTAAGGAAGTATTATCAGGGGAATTGGAAAATATTGGTAGAGCAAATACTTGTTTCCATTTTACAAATTGGATAACCAGGCAAAAGAATAGTTTCTCAATAGATGCATCCGGTCATGCAGGTGCAGGCAATTATATTATCGACTGGCTTGAAAACCAGTACAGCCTGGGTTCAATAATGGCAACAGGACACAGGGTTGTTCATGGAATGAACCATAAAGAACCCGAAAAAATCACCGATGAACTCCTTGATGAGTTAAGATGTATACGCACTTTTGATCCGGAACATTTGCCTGAAGAGATTCAATTGATAGAATTGTTCAGGAGACGTTATCCCTCATTACCTCAAATAGCCTGTTTTGATACTGCTTTTCATGCTTCTATGCCTTCTGTTGCAAAGATGTTGCCTATCCCACGCCGATATTATACAATGGGTATACACAGGTATGGTTTTCATGGAATCTCCTATTCCTGGCTTATGGAAGAAGTGAGGCGTGTGGCTGGTAATGAAGCGGCGCAGGGGCGGATAATATTGGCGCATCTGGGTAGCGGCGCAAGCCTGGCAGCGGTTAAATATGGAAAGAGCGTAGATACCAGTATGGGTTTTACGCCTGCATCAGGTCTCGTTATGGGTACCCGTACCGGCGATCTTGATCCGGGAGTAGTTGGGTATCTGATGAATACAGACAATTCTGGACCGGTTCAGTTTAATCATATGATCAATTATGAATCCGGCTTGCTGGGCATCTCAGAAACCAGCGCTGATATGCGGGAATTGCTGAATGCACAAAGTAATGATAAGAGGGCTGCAGAAGCTGTTGAAATGTTTTGTTATCAAGCCAAAAAATGGATTGGCTTATTCGCAGCAGTTCTTGGTGGATTGGATACACTTATTTTTTCTGGTGGTATAGGTGAAAATGCCCCCGAAGTCAGGGAGCGTATTTGCCGTGATTTGCAGTTTCTTGGAATTGTGATTGATAATAAAAGGAATAGTTTGAATGAACCAGTTATTTCTACTGAATCAAGTACCGTATGTGTAAGGGTTATTAAAACCAATGAAGAGCTGATGATGGCACGAATGGTAACTCAAATATTGAACAAAAGCACCAGATAAAAAATTTATGAACACATTATTATTCAATACCCAAACTGAAACCCTGGCTCCCGAATTATTAAGGAGGATGAATGCATACTGGCGTGCAGCCAACTATCTCTCTGTTGGTCAGATATATCTTTATGACAATCCGCTTCTTAAAGAGCCTTTGAAGTTGTCGCATGTCAAGCCAATTGTAGTTGGACATTGGGGCACTACACCTGGGCAGAATTTTATTTATGTGCATCTGAACAGGGCTATAAAAAAATACGATCTGAACATGTTCTACATAGCTGGACCGGGGCACGGAGGTCCGTCAATAGTAGGTAATGTGTATCTCGAAGGCACCTGGAGCGAAGTTTATCCGGATATAACAAAGGACGAAGCAGGACTTAAAAAGCTATTTAAACAATTCTCCTTCCCGGGCGGTATTTCGAGCCATGTAGCGCCTACTACGCCTGGTTCTATTCATGAGGGCGGGGAACTGGGTTACTCACTGAGTCATGCCTTCGGGGCTGTATTCGATAATCCGGCATTGATTGTAGCTTGTGTAATAGGTGATGGTGAGGCTGAGACCGGGCCGTTGGCTACAGCCTGGCATTCCAATAAATTTCTTGATCCTATCACAGATGGCGCTGTTTTGCCAATTCTGCATCTCAATGGCTATAAGATCAGCAACCCCACTGTCCTGGCTCGCATTGATCATGACGAACTTGAACAATTTCTGCTGGGATGCGGTTGGGAACCTTATTTTGTAGAGGGCCATGAGCCGGAACTGATGCACCAGAAGATGGCACTGGCTGTAGATCGGGCAATTGAGGATATACATCGTTTTCAGCAAATAGCCCGGCAAACCGGCAATACCGATCGCCCACGCTGGCCTGTAATTGTGTTGCGGTCTCCTAAGGGCTGGACAGGCCCTGAAATTGTAGATGGGCAGCAGGTAGAAGGAACTTTCAGGTCGCACCAGGTACCGCTGGTAGTCGATAAGTTGCATCCTGAGCATGTGGCTCAGCTGGAAAGTTGGATGAAGAGTTATAAACCTGAAGAACTATTTGATGATAAAGGAGCACTAATAGCAGAACTGGCTGAACTGCCGCCAGTGGGTAACCAAAGGATGGGGGCTAACCCACATGCCAATGGCGGTATGCTGCTTCGCGATCTTTGTATGCCCGATTTCCATGACCATGCTATTTATGTTCCTGCTCCCGGTGCTGTGGAGGCTGAAGATACACTTGTTCTGGGTAAGTTTTTGCGCGACGTTGAGGTGAATAACCAGGCTCAGCGGAACTTCCGCATTTTCGGACCTGATGAGACTTTATCCAATCTGTTGGGTGCGGTATTTGAAGTTTCTAACCGGCAATGGAATGCTGATAAGGAAACCAATGACGAATTCCTTGCACCCAGTGGTCGGATACTTGATTCTATGCTCAGTGAGCACCAGTGCGAAGGCTGGTTGGAAGGCTACCTGCTCACCGGCAGGCATGGCTTGTTCAACAGTTATGAAGCATTTATCCGAATTGTTGATTCTATGTTCAGCCAGCATGCCAAGTGGCTTAAAGTTACTTCCGAACTTCCCTGGAGACGCAAGATCGCGTCACTCAACTATCTGCTTGCCTCACATGTTTGGCAGCAGGATCATAATGGGTTCACGCATCAGGATCCTGGTTTTCTCGATCATGTGATCAATAAAAAGGCAGATATAGTGCGTATATACCTGCCACCCGATGCCAATTGTCTGTTGTCAGTGTTCGATCACTGCCTGAGAAGCAGGCATTATGTGAACGTGGTTGTAGCTGGTAAACATGCTTTGCCACAATGGCTGAGCATGGATGCGGCAGTTATTCATTGCACAGAAGGTATTGGCATTTGGCAATGGGCATGCAACGATCAGGAGGGAGAACCCGATGTGGTGATGGCCTGCTGTGGCGATACACCCACACTTGAGGTTCTTGCTGCGGTTTCCATTCTCCGCGAGCACCTGCCCGATCTTAAGATAAGGGTAGTAAATGTGGTAGACCTGATGAAGTTGCAGCCGCAAAGCGAACACCCACACGGATTGAGCGATATTGATTATGATTCCCTCTTTACAAAGGACAAGCATATCATTTTTGGATTTCATGGCTACCCATGGCTCATACACAGGCTAACCTACCGGCGCACTAACCGCAACCTGCATGTGAGGGGTTATAAAGAGGAGGGTACAATTACAACGCCATTCGATATGAGGGTTCAAAACGACCTTGACCGTTTTCACCTGGTGCAGGATGTTGTTGATCGTTTACCTGATCTTGGTTCAAAGGGGGCCTATCTGAAACAAATAATGAAGGATAAACTGATAAAGCACAAGCTTTATATTAACCAATATGGTGAGGATATGCCCGAAATCAGAAACTGGAAATGGGGTTGATTGGTTTTATTGAGTGTTTATGTTTAAGGAGGTTATTGTTTGTTATTTAAATAGATGATCATGCAGAAATATTTGTTCCTGCTATTGTTGTTAACAGGCTGCAAAGCGAAAGAGATTCCTATCCGGGCTGAAAGCATAAGTGATACTACGGTCTTTACTGTGTATTCTGACTTGGTATGTCCGGTAATAACTTCAGATTCAGATCTGCAGCAAAGAATTGTAGCATACGCTAAAACACAAATTGGTGTTCCGTATAAATATTGTTCCATGACACCAAGTGGAGGTTTTGACTGTTCTGGATTTGTCAATTATGTCTTTAATCATTTTTCAATTGCTGTACCCAGAGCGTCAGTAGATTTTACCAATATTGGCATGGAGATACCTTTGCTTATGTCTCAGCCGGGTGATTTGATTCTTTTTACAGGTACCAATCCTCGCCTCAGGGTTGTTGGCCACATAGGCATTATTCTGGAAAATAATGGTGGCGATATTTCATTTATTCAATCTACTTCTGGTTATGCTTATGGTGTTGTGATTAGTGAGTTAGATAAAAGTTACAAGTCAAGGTTTATAAAAGTTATAAGGAAGTTGAAGTGAATACATATATTGAAATAAATTCAATCAGTTTCAAATTCTTTTTCCAGCGTAAACTATCTCTGTCCTTCCTTTTTATGACATTTTGAAATTGACAGGCACTTTTTAAAATTTCAACTTTAGGAATCATAAATGGGTTATTAAATCCATAGCCAATTTTTATGTTCAAAAACAAATTACTGTTTGTACTTTGTAGTTTCTAAATTTGGATTTTAAATGGACAACTCCCTTAGCAAAACCCGTATTGAAATTGGTCTGCTGTTTCTATTATATATCCTGCTGCTGCCCAGGGTGTATATGGATTACGATATGGGTTTCTGGCGGGAGTGGGCAGTATATATCCACCAACACGGGTTAAGCAATGCTTATGAAGTTGGGTCTCCTATCAATTACTTTCCGGTATTTGTATATGCGCTTTATTTTTATGATCTGCTGCAGGGTACAGAAGCTAGTATAATACACAATATCAATAGCATAAAAATCCTGTTTGTCTGTTTTGATTTTTTGCCACTTGTGGTCTTGTGTTGTTTCCGGCAGAAGATATTGTCGTATAAAATACCCTATCTGTTCTTGCTGCTTAATGTGGCCTATGTTTTCAACAGTATGGTATGGGGGCAGATAGACGCTATTTATACTAATCTGGCATTTCTAGCCATTGTTGTTGGTATACTGTATCCGGTACCTGCCATGTTGCTTTATATATTGGCAATATACACCAAACCTCAGGCAATAGAATTTCTACCTGTTTTACTGATTGTAATGGTATATAGTATCCGGAATATTAAAACATTTTTCATGGTAATGGCCAGTTCTGGGGCATTGAAGTTATTGCTTTTATTTCCGTTTATGCACGATGGTGGTTTATGCAGGTTATTGGATTACGCAATGGGCTCCGTTGGCCTGTATCATAATCTGTCCATTTCGGCATTCAATATCTGGTATCTGATCACCGCCGGGAACCCTTATTTTATTAATGATACCGAAATTTATTTTTTGTGCTCCTACAGGTTATGGGGTTTTGCTTTTTTTATAGTGTCAGCGGCCTGGATTCTAATACCTTTATATAAAAGACTCTGGCAATTAAGAAAGCACAAAATCAGTTTTGATGAACAAAGTTATCAAATGTTGTTCTTAGCCACCGGGGTTTTATGTCTGTTTTTCTTTTACTTTAATACACAAATGCATGAGCGCTATGCACATCCTATTATTATCTTCTTCTTTTTTTATGGCGTAGTCTCACAAAATTACCGCTTATTTGTTTTAGCCTCTATTCCTTATTTTTTGAGTCTGGATAAAGCATTTTCTTTTCCCGATGGTTATCTGCCCATTATTCATTTCAAATTTCTTTTTGCATCAAAGGTTATTGCATTATGGTATACTGCTACGGTGATTTATGCAAGTTATCTTTGGTTCAGGCTTCAGAAAAAGCAACTGCTTTTAAGATATTAATGTAAATATAGCCATTGCAGGTATGTGGATGTTTCCTTAAATAATAATAAATATGAATAAAATGGCAATTAAATCGATTTACGGTAATTTCAACCCTATTCTCCTGCCTGAAAAGCTAAAATAACACTGTTTATTGTTGCACAATCGTGCATGCTGGAATTAGGCTGATCTTTAATTTATATAGGTATAATAACATGTATTAATTGGAATCCTTTAGTACATATCTGTTCTGTTTTCTACTTTTTCCTGAAAATGTATATGATTAAAAATTCGTTTACCTAATTAAAGTTGATGTAAATTATATGCGACTTGTAAATTAAATCCCGGATATATGTTTTCGCCTTTTTAATAAATATATTTTTTAAAACAAACATTATGTGTTTTATTGTCTTTAAACATATAACTTTGAATACTAAATAACATACCAGATAATTAAAACAATTGCCGAGACTTTTCTACTTTTTTATATGTGCAAATTTACCTAAATATTTAACCGTTCAATTCAGGTTAGAAGATAGAGTTGCTATATATTGTACAAATGTTGGCTAAACGAATTAAATTAAAAAAAATATTAGAGTAATTACCAACCTTTATTATTTTTTGGATGTCTAATTAGGTAAGCAGTTTGAAATTTGCATTGATTTTGTATTGTATCAGTTTTTTTACAGAAATAAATGTTTGAAAATTTCGTGATTGCCAAAAGTTCATTTATATTTAACCTTAGATTTAAAATTGCAATTTTTATGCGTATTCGTTTACTTCTTCTCCCAACAGCTTTTTTAATATTAGGTGCCATTAATTCCTTTGCCCAGATAGTTGGTGGAAATGTATTTTTACAAGGTCAGTGGCTGGAAGTTGGTGTGGATAACATGGCTGCATTTGGTACTTGTAGTTCCCCCGCAGGCTATCATGCACATCCTGCTTGCGGCTGCACCGGTACCTGCACTACAACTGCAGCTGCAATGGATGCCAGTTATGACTGGGGCCATGATGGCTGGGCAACAGGCACTCCGTGTCTTATGGGCCCTTATACTCAACCCGGTTATCCGCAGGAAGGATGGGGCATACAGGTAGCGGCTACTGAATACCGCAACTGGGCTGGTGGCGGATTGTGCTCCGGTTCATTTAACATCCCCGGATCCATTACGGGCTACACAAATACTGGTGGCTCTGCTATAGGTACATTTACAGGAACAGTTGCGGGTCTTAATATTGTTCAGGATACCCGGGTGGATACTTTGGCATCATGGGTTGTGGTTACTTGCAGAATTTATAATACAACAATAGCACCTATCACTGGGGTATTTTATGAGCGCACTTGCGACCCTGATAACTCATCAGATTGGGGAGGTGGTTCAACTACCGAAAACGTTATCATTCACCAGAATGAAGATTGGCGGCATGATGTGGAAATAGGAACCTATGCCAATTCGGGTATTTTCAATATGACCAATAGCTGGATGGCCCTTGGAACCAGGGACTGCCGTGCAAAATGTGGTACTTTAAGCAGTTTATATCCTTTTAATACGCCTTCACAGTTGTGGTCAGGTACTGGTGCTGTGATTACCGCACTGAATGACAGTAACTATAATGACGTAGGTATTTTTCTGGTATTTAACATAGGAAATATAGCACCTAATGACAGCGCTGTAGTTTCTTACGCATATATTTATGATGGCAGAAGCGGGTTTGACAGTGCTTTTCCTAATCCTATTTTAGCATTTAACGGTGTTGCTCAATATAATTCTCCCGATACCCTGGATGGCTGTTCTTATCCTGGGGTTGATTCACTACCTGTTAATATTCTATATGGAGCAGATAAAGACTGGACATGGGGATCCTGGACATGGTCACCTTCCACCGGACTTTCATCAACTACAGGCGTTAATAATTATATACACCTCAATATGATTCCGGGCGATATTACTTATACCGTAATCGGAACAGACAGTGCAAGCGGAGCTTATGATTGCCTGAACGATACTTTAATTTTTACGGTTCACTCCTGCCATCAGGCATATGCCAATTCTCCCTGCGAAGGTGGTGCATTACACCTGGGTATGCTTGGTGATTCTGTTGGCGCTACCTATTTCTGGTGGGGCCCATCTGGCTTCGCCAGCTATCTGCATGATCCGATTATTTTCCCTGCAACAATGGCAGATACCGGTACCTATTACGTAGTTAGAACTATAGGTGGAATTAATGATACAGATAACATTCATGTGATTATTCATCCTTCACCAATAGTAACCGCAACCAGCAATATTGCTTTGTGCGGGCCATTAGTGTCTCCGTTACTGCTTAATGCAAGTCTCGACTCAATAGGCGAAACGTTCAGCTGGACTGGTCCTGCAGGTTTTACCTCCACATTACAGAGCCCGACAATATCTCCTTTCGATTCATCCTTGCAAGGAACATATGCTGTAACCGGCACAAGTGTCTGGGGCTGCACAGCTTCAGCTACCCTAGATATTTATGCTGTTTCGGTGCCGTATTTTACTTATACCATCAACCGGGGTTGTGCAACGGATACTGTTTATTTCAATGACCTTACATTTAATGCAAGTTATTATGTGTGGAGTTTTGGAGATGGCGATACTACTATAGGTCGGAATACAGAGCATTTTTATGTACCTACCAGCAGCCAGGTATTTACTGTATCACTTACTACAAGTAATGCCCATTGCCCCAATACCACATGGGATACTGTAGTCGATACCCGCCATATTGTTCAATCAAGTTTCTGGCCTACACCTGATACTTTCTGCCTTGGTACTCCAAGTGTAATGGTTAATAATTCAATTACAACACTTGGTCCGGATACCGGCAATGTAAGCTGTAATTGTTATACGGTCTCCAGCTACTGGGATTATGGAAATGGTGCAACTGATACTGTAAATAACCCAACATATACCTATGATGCCTGTGGTGCATTTGATGTTCACCTGACTGTAACTGATTCTTTGGGTTGCACATCCACATCAGCACAGATGGTTTATGTGATACAACTTGGAGTTACCTCATTTACAGATACTACTTTATGTATCAGTATGCCTTTGCCTATGTCGAATGTGGTAACAGTTTGTCCGGTTGGTTTCTCTGCACCAAAGCAATTTGTTTGGACACAGAATACGCCTAACCTGAGCGATACTTCAATTCAAAACCCAACACTTTCAGGATTAGGATTATTTGTAGATACACTCACAATTTCCTACCCCGCAATTCCTGGCCCGGGTGGTACATTTGGATGTGCAATCAGAGATACGGTTACAGTTGATGCGGTTATGGGCCGTGTACTTACAGATGTTACTGCATCAGCTACTATTGAGTTTGGTGGTTCCATACTATTGAATGCAGATAATGAAGTTGTATACTACTGGAGACCAGATGATGGCAGCCTCAGCAACCCGAATATTAATGACCCGATTGCAACCCCATCTGTTACTACTACCTACACTGTTTATGGATTGGATACCAACGGATGTCTCGATTCGGCCTACGTAACTGTTTATGTAGATACATCAACTGAAACAGGTTTGCCTTCAGCATTTACACCTAATGGAGACCATGTCAATGATGTATTCCATCTTGTTGGTTCGAAATATGATAAACTGGTGGAAATGAGGGTATTCAACCGTTGGGGAGAATGTGTGTATATGACCAATGACCGGACACAAGGATGGGATGGAACTTATAAAGGTGTGCCACAGGATATGGGTGTATACAATTACTCCATCATCATCGCGACGCCCGGGGGAGAGAATATAGTCTATAAAGGGAACATAACATTGATCAGGTAGCATAGCTGATCTTATTAAAATAAATTAAAAATCCTCCGCTATTTGCGGGGGATTTTTAATAAGGCTTACTATCTGTTAATTTTATTTGATGGCAAACAGCTCAACGGTGAGTCCCATTAGGAATTAAAAAAAACTGCCTGGAATCTCAAATATCCAGGCAGTTGAAAATTTTGAAAGATTTAATGCCGAAATTAGTGTGGTGTGCTATTATCTTTTTTTAAAGAATCCAGAGAATTGATAGGTGTCTGGCGACCCATATGGCAGGTAACACAGGCAATCTTTTCGATGGTATGGTCACCACCGATTATTTTACCCAGGTAATTTTCATTGATTGCGGCCGTCATTCGCATCATATCACGGGCAATATTTTTTTCTGGTTTGTTGTCTGATGCAAAGTCGAATTTCGGTTTTTCCTGGCCTTCCACTTTTTCTGAGACATGACAGTAACCACATTTTACACCTAAAGAAAAACAATAACCTTTCATGATATTATGGAGTTCCCTGCCCGAAATATTCTTAGGCAATACCTTAAGATTTTTCGGTTTTTCATCGTCATCATCATGTCTCTGTGCAAAACTTTGGGCTACTACCATACCAGCGCATATGGTTGTTATGAGTACTATCTTTTTGTTTAAACGCATACCTGAAAGTTTATTTAGTTTGAATAACCTTATAAAATTAGTAAAAAAGGTTTTGAAAGGAGTGGAAAGCCTGTGAATATTTTCAGATATCCGGAAATAATATTAACACTATTATGAAAAAAATGTTATTTTTGATACTAAGCAAAACTGATTGAAAAAATGGGGATTAAAAATTAATTAAAAGCTATAAATACCTAACTTTTTCTTTGTTTTTTCCGTCTATAATGATGAATTCGTTTTGAATCTTAATACCGTTTGTAAACCTTATAAAATAATATTAAATGAACAAGCATCTATTATTTATCGCTCTTATTACCGCATTTTCGGTAAAAGCGTTTTCTCAGGTATCTATCAACCTGGCCGGCTATCCAATTTCATCTTATACATCTGGTTGGATAATAGGGGGCAGCGCTTTTGCGGTAGATAGTGAAATTGAACTGACCCCGTCTGTTGGTAGCGAGAATGGTTATGTATATTTTAATACTTCTGAAAATGTAACAGCCTGTGGTGCTTTTACTGTTGATTTTGATTATAAAATTTCTTCGCCCGGGGGATGTGGTAACGGAGATGGTATTGCATTTTACTTTATAAACCCAATGACTTCATTCGTTGGAGGGGGCGGCTTAGGGTTGCCT